>Ga0208127_1000255_pt1 | contig 27414 bp, 25 predicted proteins | sample ETNtaG_6_FD_185751 | JGI IMG/M metagenome (GOLD analysis project Ga0208127, IMG submission 185751) | Marine microbial and viral communities from oxygen minimum zone, Eastern Pacific Ocean - ETNP201306SV45 (SPAdes) (version 2) | ecosystem: Environmental > Aquatic > Marine > Oceanic ... | reverse complement strand
GGTACAAAAGCAATGCCTGCTGCCAGATCACTGAAACCAAAGTTGAAACGGTTTATGCCGCCAACGGGGTCTTGGCCAATTGTTGCTATTAACAGTCCTAAAAGTACTGACAACCAACCTTTCCAAATGGTCCGCCCGCCAACAGATGAAGCTACAGCCAGACCAAAAAAAACTAAAGCAAAGATTTCGGGAGGGCCAATGTTCATAATTGCCCATTGAGCAAGTGGTTCCGTTGCGCTCATCATCACAATTGCTGATGCAACCCCCCCAACGGCTGAACATAACACCGCAGCTCCAACTGCCTTTCCTGCCATACCCTTTTGCGTCATTGGATACCCATCAAAAGCTGTTGGTGCGTTTTCTGGAGCACCAGGAATATTAAATAAAATGGCCGTTATTGCTCCGCCATAAGTTCCGGTACAGTAAATCACCGCAAAAAGCATGACACCCTGAGATGGCGATAAGTCCGCGGTAAAGGGAAGTAGGATTGCGGCAAGAGTCAGCATACTCACGCCTGGTATCGCTCCAAAAAGCATACCACCTATTACGCCAAAAATAAAAATTCCTATAGTAAATGGATCCCCAAAGAGTGTAGCCGTTCCTGTAAGAAAATTATCGAGCATTTAATACTACCATCAAAAAAGTTGATCAAATTGTGTTTTCATTTTTAACATAAAAGCACTGAAATCATAAAACGGTGATACATTCCCTTGCGGAAGAGGGGCATTTAAAATGAACATGAAAAGTATAAGTAAAAGCCCGTAGATAAATAAAGTACTCAGTAAAATGAATTTGACTCTGCGTTCACCCCAAGCAAGCATGACCAATGCAATAAAAAATGGTGTGCCAAAATAAAAACCGACAGGTTTTAGAGAGATTGCATAGAGAAGTGGAATAACAAGGATCCATGCTGTTTTTAAATAATCGGTCAAAGAAGAATAATAGACTTGATCTGGTGCCTCGCTGGCGCCAACTCTACCTTGTTGAGTTTTTGATCCATTCTTGAAAGAGTGGTACAGATTGCCGAGTGCTGCTAAACCTATAAGTGCCAAAATCACACGAGGCCATCCAGTCGCGCCGAACTTATAAATCTCAATTGGTTGATTGAAGTTAAAACTTACCGAAAAGAAAATTACTGCTATCAGCAGCCAGAAAACTATCTCAACCAGATCGGAATTTTTAAGATTGCCCATAAATATTCTTTCAAATAATAGGTCCGCGACAGATGTCGCGGACTTTTATTTTTTACCATTAATAGGTTCTTTTATTTAACGTCTAAACCCATTTCTTTGTAAACATCTCGATACTGGGCTATCGCACCGTTGATCATCTCGATGGCACCGTCCGTATCGCGGTAGCTGTCAATAACAGTCATGAATTTACTCTCATTGAATGCTTGATAACTATCCTCACAATAACCACGTTGGAACGCCCATTTTAACCAGTCAACTCTGTCCGAGGGCGCATCTTTATGAACATAAAAACCTCTGAAACGAAGTAACGGTTCAAAATCCATGCCCATTTCTTTGTGGGTCGGAACATCGCTAAATGCACCTGGGCGTTCATTGAACACTGTTAGTATTGGTTTAAAATTATCCGCATCTAGAAATTTTCGTACATCACCTGGCTGCTCAAAGAGAGCATCAACTTGGCCACCAAGTAGTGCCCCGTATCTTGGTGCACCTTTGTCAAATGAAATTTGCTGTATTTCCATGTCTGAGGCTTCAGTAATAAATTTCATTATTACGCGCTCCATGGACCCTTCTTTCGACACGTTTGCTATAGTGGCTTTTCCATCTTGCGCTCGCACCCATTCAACAAAACTGGGCCAGTCTGTATATCGAGTTTCATTGGTTCTGATATAAATTTGTGAAAAGGTAACTTGAGATATAACAAGCGGAATCAAATCAACCGCAGGATTTGGTTTGCTCGAATCTAAAGCATGTGCCGATGACGCATCATCGATGTGTTCTAAAACTGTATATCCATCGGCTGGTGCCGCCATATATGCGGTCATACCCACAGTGCCTGAGCCACCTGGTTTATGATCGCGATTTATACTTACAGAAGTCAATTCTGTTACTGCCTCTGCCATCGCAGCGGCGACCTGTCCTGAACCACCTCCTGGTCCATATGGTACAATCATTGTCAAAGCTCGATCAGGAAACCCTCCTGGTTTTGCCATGCTTGCCTCTGAAACTCTACACTCACCGGCCAGAGCAGCGCCGGCAAAACTAGTAAGTGCAGCTGCTGTTACTACAGCAGAAATTGGTGTTCTAAAATTAAAGTTCATATTTTTCCTCCCCGTGATTAATGATTCAGGTTAAATCACATTTTTTGATGGTGGCTGTGTTGGTCATTTTGTCAACAAAAATCGCTGTTAGTAGATTTTTTAAACAAGTAACTCCTCCACCATTAATTGCCTACATATTGTAACGAGACGTCGACAGCGTAGAGGCAAGCTTATAAAAAATCAACCCATGGGAAACAAAAGTTCCTGCTGGTTAATAATAATGGCATTTGGAAGATAGTTGGTTCCACTTCAAACTCTACAAGAGTACACTCTAATTATGTTGAAGTTTGGTAATTAAAGGTGGGTTTTTTGGCTTTAACCGTGTTAATGGCAGCCCGTACGAGAATCGAACTCGTCTTTCCAGGTTGAAAACCTGGCGTCCTAACCGATAGACGAACGGGCCGCTCTGCCTGTGTTCGCCGTTATTATGTAAACCATTGAAGCTGTGCAAGTAGAAAATGCATGAATATAATTTTTTTTACATTCTTGCGCCTGTATCTACAACTCTTCTGGCCAGGCTGCATCCTCTATAATAAGTTGAGGTGATTTTCTGCCCTGCCAATGATTAACGTCTAATTTTCCAATCAAGTGTGCTTTTTTACCACCATGCTCTATTAAAGCTTGCCCTAAATTTCCTTCAAAAGCCCTAAAACATATAGCATCCATTGTTTTGCCACTATCATCTGAAAAACGAACTTTTAGGTGATTTTCACCGACCCTTTTAGTAAAACTCAAACTAACATCGCAAAACGCAAACTTCGGTTCTCGAATTGCAGAACCGAAAGGGCCACAATTTTCCAATTCCTCAATAAGATCAATTTTTACCCCACCAATGAAAAGAACACCATCCACCGGAACATCCTGGGCTTCTGAATTCATAAATTCTTCTTTTTCAGCAAGTTCGCACAATCTATTCATTGCTGGGTTTAGTTGTTCTTTTGTTAGGCTTAAGCCTGCTGCCATTTTATGCCCGCCACCCTTTTGTATGAGCCCTTCATGCTGTAGGCGTTGAATTGCGAATCCTAAATCAAAACCAGCAACAGATCTGCCGGATCCTTTACCTTGATCGCCATTAAAACCAAGTACAATTGCAGGTTTATTGAATTTATCTTTTAGCCTTGATGCGACAATTCCAACAACTCCAGGATTCCACCCGTCCCCCGCTGCCCAAGTGATTGACTCTTCAGACTGGTTTTTATCGATTTGTGCTAGTGCTTCTTCTCGGACGATGTTTTCTATCTCTTTTCTCGTAGTATTGAACTCTTCTATTTGTTCACAAAGTTCATTGGCTTCTAAAACCGATTCCGAGCACAAAAGCCTCAATGCTAAATCTGCGGGACCTATTCGTCCAGGTGCATTCAATTTTGGGCCTAAGAGATATCCTAAATGATACGACGTAGGACTTGAGTTCAGAGCTGACTTGTCCATAAGAACTTTTAAACCTAATCGCTGTCTTTTCGATAAAATTTTTAGACCTTGAAGAACGAAAGCTCTATTTGCGCCTACTAAAGGTGCGACATCCGCAACTGTCCCCAAAGCAACTAAATCCAAGTATGCCATGAGATTGGGTGACGATTTGCCACTATTCTTCAATTGACGGCCGCATTCTACCAAACATAAAAATACTACCCCTGCAGCGCATAAATATGATAAATTGCCACTTTCAACTTGTCTGTTTGGATTTACAATAGTGTGACATTTGGGATCCACTTCGGAGCCTAAGTGATGATCTAAAATAATTACATCACAACCTTCATTTACGGCCTCCAAAGCCTCATGACCCATGGTCCCACAATCAACACAAATGATTAGGTCATGTTTAGAAGACAGTGCTTTCATGGCCTGTTCATTAGGCCCATAACCCTCCTTTATCCTATCGGGTACATAAATATCTGGTTCTAAATTGAAATACCGGTACCAAGAAACAAGCATTGCTCCAGAAGTTGCCCCATCAACATCATAATCAGCAAAAATTACAATTCTTTCCCTATCGTCGAGAGCACGTATCAGCCGCTCAGCCGCTTTCGATACATCAAGTAATTGTTTTGGATCTGGTAGTAGGTTTTTGATAAGAGGGTTTAAATACGTATCCACGTTTTCGGGCGAGATTGCTAATCTTGCCAAAACACTGGCTACAGGTGGCTTTTGTCCAGTAATTTGTGATATGGCTTCTGCACGCCTGTGTTGCTCATCATTAGGCCCAATCCATTTTCGTCCCGTAATTGAGTTATGGACACCTAAAAATGCCATAATGAAACCTTATTTTTTTGGCACGCGATAAATCATTCGCCGGACTGAACCGGTTTTTGATCGCATCAAAATTGTCTCGGCAGTAATATGGGTTATTTCGCGTTTTATACCCTCCAAGAGTGACCCACTAGTGACTCCTGTCGCAGCAAAAATAACATCTTGTGTAACCATATCATCTCTTGAATAAATTTGGGACAGGTTATTTATTCCTGCTTTTTCTGCACGGAACTTCTCATCGTCGTTTCTAAATATTAGTTTGCCGTGGATTTGCCCACCCATACATTTAAGAGCCGCTGCAGCAAGGACCCCTTCGGGAGCTCCTCCCACCCCCATATACATATCGATGCCGGTTATTTCAGACTCAGCGCAATGCATAACGCCTGCTACGTCTCCGTCCGAAATTAAGCGGATAGCTGCCCCAGTGGATCTCACTTGCTCTATCATCTCCTGGTGTCGTGGACGCTCTAGAATACAAACTGTAATATCATTCGGATTGCAATTTTTTGCCTCAGCCAACACCTGGACTCTTTCATAAGGCGACATATCAAGAGATAACAAATCTGGTTCAAAACCGGGACCGACTGCCAGCTTTTCCATGTAAACATCGGGCGCATGCAGCATAGAACCCTTAGGCCCCATTGCAATTACTGTTAAAGCGTTGGGCATGTCTTTCGCTGTTAATGTAGTTCCTTCTAAAGGATCCAAAGCAATGTCAACGCCTGGGCCATTACCAGTGCCGACTTCTTCACCGATATAAAGCATAGGCGCTTCATCACGCTCACCCTCGCCAATTACAACTGTTCCCGATATATCAAGTAAATTTAATTGCTCTCTCATCGCATTAACGGCGGCTTCGTCTGCTGCTTTTTCGTCACCACGTCCAATAAGCGAGACGGATGCGATCGCTGCAGCTTCCGAGACCCTTGCTAATCCAAGGGAAAGCATACGGTCATCGAATTCAATCTTTGGGTTATTCATGTGAAAGTTCTCTGGCTCTAAAGCGGTTCAATGCGTAATGCGACTGGTTTATCGTGTATAACCCCAGTTTTAGGTAAATTATCTAAAGCTTTCTCAATAAACTGAGGTTCAGTGGTGTGCGTGACAATAAGAACAGGGGCATGATCATCAGCATGAGCATATTGGCGCATTCGATCTATTGATATTCCAAACTCGCCAAGTATCGATGCTACTTTAGCCAATGCGCCTGGCTTATCTGAGAGTGATAAGCGCAAGTAGTAAGGTGCGTGGGTATTTGATTTAACAGGATGGCTTTTCTTAAGGGTATTTGCCGGTTGTCCGAAAGTAGGCAGTCTTACACCTCTCGCAATATCTATAATGTCTGACATGACAGCACTTGCGGTAGGACCTTCTCCTGCTCCGGGACCACTAAGTATAATCTGTCCAACATGGTCGCCCTCGAGCATCACCATATTCGTCCCACCCTCCAGTTGGCCGATTGGTGAAGTGGCCGGCACTAAGCATGGTGACATTCGCTGTTCGAGGCCGTCCCCATTAAGTTGTGCAACACCAAGTAACTTAATTCGAAACCCCATGTCTGCTGCATGATTTATGTCATCGATTGAAATTTGTCCTATGCCTTCTAATTCTACAGCGTCAAAGTTTACTTTTGTTCCAAATCCAATTGAGGCGAGCAAAGCAAGTTTATGCCCAGCGTCAATCCCACCGACGTCAAGAGTAGGATCAGCCTCTAAATATCCTAGAGCTTCAGCTTCTTTAAATATTTCTTCGTAATTCAAACCGGATGACTGCATACGTGTCAAAATGTAATTGCATGTTCCATTCATTACACCAACAACACGAGTTAACCTGTTGCCTGCAAGTCCTTCAGTTAAAGCCTTAATGACTGGAATACCTCCTGCTACAGCTGCTTCAAATCGGAGTAATTTGTTTTTACCTTCTGTTTTTTCAGCCAGTTCTTGTCCGCTGTGCGCTAATAATGCTTTGTTTGCTGTTACTATGTCTTTATCAGTATCAATGGCTGCAACAATGGAGTCTTTTGCCGCCCCAGTGTGGCCCCCAATTAGCTCAACGAAAATATCAATATCTTTTCTTTTAGCTAACGAGACTGGATCACTCTCCCATTGGTACTTACTCAAATCAACGCCACGATTTTTAGTTTTCGTTTTTGCTGACACCGCGACAATTTCAATTTTTCTGCCTGTCCTAGCCTGTAGTATTTTCTCATTTTGTTGGATAATTTTTACTACGCCAATGCCTACCGTTCCCAATCCGGCAATACCGATTTTAATTGGATTGGTCATTGTGGGTTCCTTTACTGAGTTGCGCGCTACAGATGCGATTTAACCTTAAAGATAATATTAAGCAACAGCTGACCGATATCACATTACTCATAGTATAGTTTGAGAATGGATAAATAATTTGAAGTTATAAATGCATTATTTGTCGCTTTTAGAAAAGCTCAAAAAGATTTGTTGGCGAAATTAGGTCTATGGAGAAAAGAATGAAAATTGGTTTTATAGGTTTGGGTAATGTCGGCAGTAAGTTAGCTGGAAGCCTTCTTCGCAATGGATTTGATTTGACCGTTTTTGATTTGAACAGTCAGTTAGTAGAAAAGTTTGCATCAAAAGGTGCCGGAATTGGTGAAGATCCAGCACATTTAATGCGTTTATGTGATCTTGTAATAACTTGTTTGCCCAGTCCTGCCGCCTCCAATTCGGTTATGCAGTTAATGCTTCCTTTTGTAAAAGAGGGAAAAACCTGGTTGGAAATGTCGACGACAGATGATGCCGAAGTTAGGCGTCTGGGGGCGGAAGTTATCAGTAGGGGCGGTAAAGCTGTTGATTGTCCAGTATCTGGAGGCTGTCACCGCGCAAATACCGGCAATATCAGTATTTTTGCTGGGTGTGATCGAGCGACATTTGAAATAATCTTACCTTTGTTAACTACTATGGGTAGGCGGGTTCTTCACACAGGCGAACTAGGCAGTGCAAGTATACTTAAGGTTATTACCAACTTTCTTGCTACAGCAAATTTAGTATCATGCGCAGAGGCTCTTACGGTTGCAAAGGCTGCAGGTTTGGATTTGAGAAACTCCTATGAGGCTATTAGAATTTCTTCTGGCAATTCTTTTGTTCATGAAACTGAGAGCCAAGTTATATTAAATGGTAGCCGAGACATCTCGTTTACAATGGATTTAGTGGAGAAAGATATTGGTTTGTTTCAAGCAGTTGCAGATAGAGAAAATGTACCACTTGATTTAAATCCATTGTTGATAGAGGTTTTTAAAGATGGAATAAAACGGTTTGGCTCAAGAGAGCTTTCTCCTAATATCATAAAAAGATTAGAAAGCGCGACAGGTTTGGATATAACTGCCCCAGGGTTCCCAGCAGAAATGATAGATAACGAACCAGAAGAGCCAGGTTATGAGGTAAAAGTGAATAAAGTTTAGCTATTTATTAAGAGAAAATGTATTTTACGAAAGTATTGTCATTGGTTAACCTAGTTGCCTGAAAAAGCATGGAGGATAGAATGCGCTTCTCAGCATTGCGCATACTTAAAGAAGGTCTTACAGGCAATGCGAATTGGGAGCCTCACTGGAGGAATCCAAGTCCAAAATCTAAGTATGATGTGATAATAATAGGTGGTGGTGGCCATGGTTTATCCACTGCTTATTATTTGGCTAAAAATCATGGCATAAGAAATGTTGCAGTCCTCGAAAAAGGACATCTTGGTAGTGGTAACATTGGCCGAAATACTACTATCGTGAGGGCCAATTATTTATTACCTGGAAATTCTGAATTCTACAGTCATTCCCTAAAACTTTGGGAGGGGTTAGAAGCAGATCTCAATTACAATGTTATGATGTCTCAACGTGGTCTTATAATGTTGTGCCATTCAGATGGACAACGAGATGGATTTGTGCGGCGAGCCAATGCAATGAGAAGCAGGGGGGATGACGCTCAAATGTTGTCTGTGCAGGACCTGCGAAAATTTTTGCCGTATCTAAATTATAATAGTGCTCGGTTCCCAATTTATGGTGGTTTGCTACAAAAAAGAGCTGGGACCGCAAGGCATGATGCGGTGGCGTGGGGCTATGCTCGAGCTGCAGATCAAAGGGGCGTTGATTTGATCCAAAACTGTGAGGTAACTGGCTTCAACATAAACAGTGGAAGAATAACTGGTGTTGAGACAACTCGGGGAAGAATTGAAGCAAACAAAGTTGCGATTGTTGTGGCTGGTCGTTCAAGCCAAGTAGCTCAGTTGGCGGGTATCCGACTGCCAATAGAAAGTCATATTTTGCAAGCATTTGTAACCGAAGGTCTCAAGCCCATAATTAACAATGTGGTTAGCTTCGGAATGGGTCATTTTTATATAAGCCAATCTGATAAAGGTGGCCTTGTTTTTGGTGGCGACTTGGACGGATATGCATCCTATGCTCAAAGAGGTAATTTACCGTTACTGGAGCATGTTTTCGAGGCTGGTATGGCACTGATGCCGATGATTGGTAAGGCGAAGGTTTTAAGGTCATGGGGCGGAATAATGGATATGTCGCCCGATGGTAGCCCAATTATTGATAAAACGTCAGTTGACGGATTATTTATAAATTGTGGATGGTGTTATGGAGGCTTTAAAGCTGTTCCAGCTTCCGGATACGCTTATGCTCACTTAATAGCTACTGATAACCATTTTCATACTGCAACGAATTTTAGATTTGAGCGCTTTCAAACTGGATACCATTTGATGGATGAGGAGGGTACAGGTTCGCAACACAACCTGCATTAGAGATAAATGATAAAGACAATGTTTTAAGAGAATGAGCTGATTGAAATGAGAATACTGTGCCCAAACTGTGGCGAAAGAGACATAAGGGAATTTTACTACCGCGGATCTGCACAGGATTTACATCGGCCAAATCTGGAGGATAGTCTTTCTAATTGGCACGAGTTTTTACATCTTAGGGATAATACAGCGGGAGAAATTCGTGATTTATGGTATCATGAGAAAGGCTGTAATAGCTGGCTAGTTGTCACGAGAAATACGGTGACTCATGAAATTATAAAGACAGAATTGGTGAAAAATACGGGCGAAAGACGGGCATGAGAATAGCTTCACAGGGAATTTTGAACCAAGATAAGGAGATAACTTTTTATTTTGACTCAAAACCGTATAAAGGATTTCTCGGCGACACTGTTGCTTCAGCACTTCTTGCAAATGATGTCCATTTAGTCGGTCGCTCTTTTAAATATCATCGGCCTAGAGGTATATTAGGCATCGGTTCTGAAGAACCCAATGCACTTATTTCAGTGCATAAAGGTGGAAGAGTAGAACCTAATGTTAGGGCTACAGTGCAAGAAATATATCAAGGTTTAATAGTAACTAGTCAGAATTCTTGGCCAAATCTAAAATTTGATGCTCTGGCCATAAATGATATTGCTGCTCGCTTTTTAAGCGCTGGTTTTTACTACAAAACTTTCATGTGGCCTCCAAGGTTTTGGGAGGCTTTGTATGAGCCAATAATTCGTCGCGCAGCTGGCCTAGGACGGCTGGATTCTAAAACTGATGACGATAATTATGATCAAAATTTTCTTTTTTGCGATCTTTTGATTATTGGAGGTGGTCCATCTGGATTGCTGTCCGCCTTACTAACGGCAAGAGCCGGCCTGGATGTAATACTGGTAGATGAAAATGCAAACTTCGGTGGCCAGCTTCGTTTTGAAAATACAATTATAGATGGGGATCATTGTAAAGATTGGGTGGATCGCTGTCTGGTTGAATTGAAATCACTAGATAATGTCAGAATGATTTCGCGGGCGACAGTTTTTGGCATTTATGATCAGGGGACTTTTGGTGTGCTGGAGCGACATTCTCACCACGTTCAAAATTCTGAAAATGATGCTGTTCTAGATCGTTATCACCGTATAGTTGCCTCCAGCAGCATTTTGGCATCTGGGTCAATCGAACGTCATATTGCTTTTGGCAATAACGATCGTCCTGGAATTATGATGGCAAGTGCAGTTCGTGGTTACTTAAATCATTATGGTGTATCGGCAGGAAAATCTGTTTCGATTTTTGGTAACAATGATGATGCTTTCAACACAGCGTATGATTTAAAAAATGCTGGTGTGGAAATAGCCGCCTATATCGATAGTAGAAGTGATGCCGGTATCCAGGGTGATTTTCCAATTTTTCGAGGGGCCGAAGTTTATGATACCGGTGGAAGACTGGCGCTTGAGCATATTTGTATACGAGATGAAAAAGGGGAACGCAGAATACAAACAGATTGTCTTGGGGTAGCCGGTGGTTGGAACCCAACTATACATTTAAGTTGTCATACCAATTCAAAGCCTGAATGGAACAGTGAAATTGCCGCCTTCACTTCAAAGGAGAATAGTGTTCCCGGTATGAAGGTTGTAGGTTCAGCAAATGGTCATTTCACAACTTCGGCCTGCTTTAAATCTGTGTTAGAAGTAGTAAATGAACTGTTGAATTCAAAAGGCATTAAGAGAAAAAGTAAATCGCTGCCCAAGGCTTCGGATGCAGATTATAATATTAGTCCACTTTGGGCTGTGGAGGGGAATAAAAGAGCCTGGTTAGATTTTCAAAATGACGTAACTACAAAAGACATAAAGCAATCAGTAGCCGAAAATTTTAGTAGTGTCGAACATATGAAACGTTATACGACACAAGGGATGGCAACTGATCAGGGTAAAGGTTCGAATGTTATCTCGATTGCGCTGCTTGCTGATGCCAGTGGTGAGAGTATTGAAAGCACTGGTACTACAACCTTCAGGCCACCCTACACACCAATATCAATAGGGGCGATTGGCTCCTCAGGAAGAGATAAAGGATTTGCTCCGGAGCGATTTACGACAACGCATTCTACCTCGATTGCGCTCGCTGCACCTATGATTGAAGCTGGTTTGTGGTATCGGCCAAGCTATTATCCCAAAATTGGTGAGACTGATTGGTTGCAGTCTTGTAATCGTGAAGTTTTAAGTGTTCGAAGAAATGTTGGGATATGTGATGTTTCAACGCTTGGCAAAATCGAACTTCATGGGAAAGATGCCGGTAAATTTCTTGATTTTGTGTATACTAACTCCTTTAGCTCTCTGGCTGTGGGTAGAGTTCGGTATGGGCTGATGTTGAGAGAAGATGGATTCGTAATGGATGATGGCACATCAGCAAGGCTATCAGAAAACTCATACCTTATGACAACTACTACTGCTGCGGCAGGTTCTGTTATGAGACATTTAGATTTTGTTCACCAAGCCTACAGGCCAGATTTAGATGTTAGATTTGTATCAGTGACAGAGCAATGGGCTCAATTTGCTGTTTCTGGCCCTAGGTCCAGAGATGTTATTTCATCAATTTTGGATGAGCCTCTTAATAAAAAGGATTGGCCTTTCATGGCGTGTGGTGAAGTTAAAGTCATGGGTATAAAAGCACGCCTTTTCAGAATTTCTTTTTCTGGTGAGTTAGGATTTGAACTGGCCATACCTTCACGATATGGCGCTAGCCTATTTAATGTTCTCAAGTTAGAAGCAGAGCAGCATGGAGGTGGTATTTATGGCATGGAGGCCATGAACGTTATGCGCTTAGAAAAAGGATTTATCACACATGCTGAAATTGATGGAAGGGCTACGGCCTATGACGTTGGCATGCAACGAATGCTAAGTCAGAAAAAAGATTTTATTGGAAATAAAATGGCACAAAGGCCGGGGCTACTAGACCCCAATAGAGAGCGGCTGGTTGGATTAAAAATGAAAGAATCTATCAGTAGCCTCAAGGCGGGATCACAGCTCTTTAACGTAGACGATGAACCTCTGGCTGATAATAATCAAGGCTTTATATCTTCGGTAGCCTTTTCAGTTGTTGAGAATTGCTACGTTGGGCTAGCTTTCTTGAAGCGTGGACCAGAGCGATGGGGAGAGCACATAAATGCGGTAAATTTTATGGCTGACACCCAGTTAGAATGTGAAGTTTGCAATCCTGTATTCTATGATCCAGATGGAAACAAAATGCATGCGTAGTTTATCGGCATTAAGTCCTGCGGCAGGGTTATGCCCCGTAAAATTTGATGGATTAGAACTTGTCGAATTGGACCCCTCCTACCTTTTTTCAATCTCACCATTTCCTGGATTTGAACAAAAATGCTCTGCAATTCTTAAAGAAAACCACGGGGTACATCTGCCCAAGGTTTGCAGGGCTACGGGAAATTCAGGGGTAAGAGCAATTTGGTTTGGAAGTTTCATTTTGTTAGTCAGCGAAAAACCTAATCTTGCATTAAATGATTTAGCCGCCGTCATTGATCAAAGTGATGCTTGGTGTTCGTTAAGGTTGAAAGGCAAATATGTGGAAGAGGTATTGCAGCGTCTCTGTCCAATTGATGTTCGCTTAAGCAAGTTTAAAACTGGGTATGTTGCTAGAACCATGCTGGGGTTATTGCATGTAACCATTCATAGAAGCGGTAAAGAGCAATTTGATATATACGGTTATAGGTCAATGTCACAGACATTGGTTAGTGAGATAACGCATTCAATGAAAAAGACCGTGAATGTCATTAAACAAAATTTTTAGGTTGCTATTATTGATTAAGTGTTTGACTGGACAACCATACAAGAAAGACTGATGATAAATCATGAGCTTGCCGAATGGATTCTTAGATGAACTTAGGTCTAGAATTTGCCTCTCTGATGTAGTGGGGCGTAAAGTCCAGTGGGATTTGCGCAAATCCAATCAGGCTAGAGGGGATATGTGGGCTCCCTGTCCTTTTCATCAAGAAAAAACAGCAAGTTTTCATGTGGATGATAATAAAGGGTTTTATTACTGTTTTGGTTGTCAAGCTAAAGGTGATGCGATCGGTTTTATTAAAGAAACAGAGAATGTAAACTTTATTGAGGCGGTAGAGATCCTAGCTTCAGAAGTTGGCCTTCAGATGCCTGAATTTGATCCAAAGTCCAAAGAAAAAGCCGATCGAAATAAAATATTGCTCGAGATTATGGAGCAATCTGTAAATTTTTTTCGCCTTACACTTAATTCAAATCAGGGAAAACATGCACTCGAGTATTTAAAAAAGCGTGGACTTTCTTCAGATGCTATTGAGCGTTTTGAAATAGGTTTTGCACCTGCAGATCAAACTACTCTAACCCAGAAATTGATAGATAAGGGTTATGATTTGGACGCAATTATTGAAACTGGCATGTCTGTAAAATCTGATGAGAGTAATCGGTTATATGATCGTTTTCGAGGGCGAATAATGTTCCCAATTCGTGACAGCAGGGGACGGTGTATTGCATTTGGCGGAAGATCTCTGGACCCTACGGCTAGGGCAAAATATCTTAATTCTCCTGAAACACCTTTGTTTGATAAAGGTAGTAATCTTTATAACTTAGTAAGTGCAAGGTCTGCTGTTGGAAGGGGTGAGCCCTTGATTGTTGCTGAAGGATATATGGATGTAATTGCCCTAGATTCAGGAAATTTTAATGGAGCTATCGCTCCGCTTGGTACTGCTATTACTGAAAAACAATTGCAACTTATGTGGCGTATATCACCGGAGCCAATCATCGCTTTGGATGGTGACAAAGCAGGATTGCGTGCTGCCTATAGATTAATTGACCTTTCTCTCCCACTTCTTAGAACTGGTAAGGCATTAAGGTTTTCAATTATGCCAGAGGGTAAGGATCCTGACGACTTAATTCGAAATGAGGGGGCTTCCGTATTTAAAAATCTAATCGATGAAGCGGTTCCTATGGTGGATTTGATCTGGAAAAGAGAAACAGAAGGTAAAAGCTTTGATAGTCCCGAGAGGCGAGCTGGATTGGATAAATCCCTCTCGGATGCGATTGCATTAATAAAGGATAAAAATCTTAAAAATCACTATAGGGATGCACTGTTTCAAGCCCGTAGGCAATTTTTTGGAAGACAAAATGCCGGAACGATTGAATTTAAAAATAATTCCAGATTAATGCCACAAAGCGATACGAAGTCATCTTTCTTAGTGGCGGCAGACGAAAAAACAGTATCAGCGCAAATTCGCGAGTCTACAGTTATAGCGGTCTTGATGAATTTTCCGGAACTGATTGAGATATTCTACGATGAGTTAATAATGATAGATCTCGCAAGTCCCGACTGTGATTTGATCCTAAAGGAACTGGTTAAATTAGACAACGGAACTAAAGCCGAAATAAAGAATGAACTTATGGAGAAAATTGGTGGTGAGAAAGTTGAGAAACTTTTGAGCTTATCACACCTGAGAGTTTTACCCTGTCTTCGCATAAAAGGTACAATAGAAATGGGTCAACAAACTCTGAGGGAGGAACTTGCAAAGCTCAATAGTGAACGAGGTCTATCAGCTGAAGTGGATGAAATTAATAATACACCACCCGAAGAATGGCATGAAAGAGACTTCTCTAGACTTGGAATGGCAAACAACGCAAAACAGCGAACAGTTAGTTCCGTTCAGGAGGATACAATTAACTATGAGCAAGCGCAAAACGGTTTGAACATAAATCGAGAAGAACGTCTCAAACTAGATGAAATCCGGAAAACCATTAGCTTTGATAAGAAAAAAAGCTAACTGAGCCGATAAAAAATGTTTTTTATCGTTCATTTGGGTGGCCGAATCAGTGAATTTGTATATTGATTCTCTCAAAACGAATCATTCAACGTTATTGGGAGTTGTGAATGGCCGCCAAAGATACCGAGGATAAAAAATCAGAAGATCAAGAAGCAGATCTCTCCCTAGATATGAGCCAATCTGCAGTCAAGAAAATGATCGCAGAGGCTCGTGAGCGTGGGTACATCACATATGATCAGTTAAACAATGTATTGCCTCCCGATCAAGTATCGTCGGAACAAATTGAAGATGTTATGTCAATGTTATCGGAGATGGGAATAAATATTATCGAAGATGATGAGGCTGAAGAAGAAGATAATAGGAATACTGAACTGGTAACAACCGCCGGAACGAAGGATGTTGCTCTTTCATCAGGAGACACTGAAAAGTTAGATAGAACAGATGATCCTGTTCGCATGTACTTGCGGGAAATGGGATCCGTTGAATTACTCAGTAGAGAAGGTGAAATTGCGATTGCCAAGCGCATCGAGGCTGGTCGAAATACAATGATTTCAGGGTTGTGCGAAAGTCCTCTAACTTTTCAAGCGATAACAATATGGCGCGATGAATTGCTCAATGAAGATATTTTGCTTAGGGATGTCATAGATCTTGAAGCAACTTTCGGAAATCAGCTAGGCGAAGATGATGAGCCAGTTATAGATACTGCAAATGTGACTGCTGAAAAAGCGGCAGTAAAAAATAATGAGCCAGAATTAGATGCTGATGGAAATCCGATTATTCACGACGACGATGATGACGAGGATGATGAACATTCAAATATGTCTTTGGCTGCTATGGAGGCTGCCCTTAAACCTCAAGCTTTAGAAACTTTAGACCGTATAGCTGATGACTACGAGCGTCTTTCTACAATGCAAGACGTTCGCATTTCCGCAGCTTTGAACAAGAGCAAGAATTTTACTACTGATGAAGAGGAAACATATCAGTCGCTGAGAGCTGAAATTGTGCAGCTTGTAAACGAATTACATCTTCATAATAACAGAATAGAGGCACTTATCGATCAGCTCTACGGTATTAATCGTAGGATTATGCAAATCGATGGGGCAATGGTTAAGTTGGCTGATCAGGCACGTATAAACCGTCGGGATTTCATTGAAGAGTATCGAGGTCATGAATTGGATCCTGGGTGGTTAGATCGCATGGCAGAAAAAAGTGGTCGTGGCTGGCAAATGTTTATCGAAAAGTCGCGTGAAAAAGCGGAAGAACTCAGGGCAGATATGGCGCAGGTTGGCCAGTATATTGGATTGGATATAGCAGAGTTTCGTAGGATCGTCGCACAAGTCCAAAAAGGTGAGAAGGAAGCCCGCCAAGCGAAAAAAGAAATGGTTGAAGCTAATCTAAGGTTGGTGATTTCGATTGCAAAAAAATACACAAATCGTGGCTTACAGTTTCTTGATTTGATTCAAGAGGGTAACATTGGGTTAATGAAAGCGGTTGATAAATTTGAGTATAGGCGTGGTTATAAATTTTCAACATATGCCACTTGGTGGATTCGGCAGGCCATTACCCGTTCGATAGCAGATCAAGCACGAACAATTCGAATTCCTGTCCATATGATTGAGACGATAAACAAGTTGGTCAGGACTGGCCGTCAAATGCTGCACGAGATAGGTCGAGAACCTACTCCCGAGGAGTTAGCAGAAAAGCTACAGATGCCGCTTGAAAAAGTTCGCAAGGTTATGAAGATTGCTAAAGAACCTATCTCACTCGAAACGCCTATTGGTGATGAGGAGGATAGTCAGCTTGGAGATTTTATAGAAGATAAAAATGCAGTTCTGCCTCTCGACAGTGCGATTCAAGAAAATCTTAAAGAAACTACGACTAGAGTATTATCATCACTAACGCCTCGTGAAGAACGTGTTCTGCGAATGAGGTTTGGTATTGGTATGAATACTGATCACACGTTAGAAGAAGTAGGCCAACAATTCAGTGTGACGAGAGAACGGATTAGGCAAATTGAAGCCAAAGCTCTTAGGAAACTGAAACATCCTAGTCGATCTCGTAAGTTAAGAAGTTTCTTGGACCAGTAGAGCGTTAATTTTAGTGGTAAACAGGAAATTTGGCGAAACTTAAAAAGATCGTAATCAATACAAAGGGATCAGGCCTTTATGAGTTTACCGATGACCTAAAGAGTTGGGTTTTTGGTGACGGTATATTGCATCTGTTTGTGAAACATACTTCCGCAAGTCTACTCATTCAGGAGAATTTTGATCCCGAAGTAAAAACCGATCTGAATAATTTTTTTCAGCGATTAGTTCCATTAAGTTCAGATCCAAGTATGAGTTACCTTACACACCGGTACGAGGGTGAAGATGACATGCCAGCGCATATAAAAGCCTCTCTGGGTCAAGTTTCCTTGACCATTCCTGTAATAAAAGGTGAATTGGCTCTAGGCTCATGGCAGGGCATATATTTATTTGAACATAGGAAAGCTCCAAAAATTAGAGAAGTTGTAGCAAAGCTGCAAAGCGACATATAATTTTACCAGAAGAAAAAAAAGTGTATCAAATAGTATGATGACACAATATGTTGTTGGTAGAAAGCTGGGAACAACAGCCCATGCTCGATGAAACTGATTGAAAGGAAGATCAATGCGCTGCCCTTTTTGTGGTAATATTGATACTCAAGTCAAGGACTCCAGGCCTGCTGAAGATCACGTATCAATTCGCAGACGAAGATTTTGCTCCGCTTGCGGAGGCAGATTCACAACGTATGAGCGGGTGCAATTGCGGGACCTAGTAGTCATAAAGTCTAATGGGCGTCGAGAAGAATTTGATAGAGCAAAGCTTGAAAGATCTATTCGAATTGCGCTGCAAAAGAGACCAGTTGAGCATGAGCGTATGGATCAAATGATCTCTGGAATTGTGCGCAGATTGGAAAGCTCGGGCGAAACAGATATTCCCTCCAATCAAATTGGTGAAATTGTTATGGAATCCTTGGCGCGGATTGACACTGTTGCCTATGTTCGGTTTGCGAGTGTTTATAAGAATTTTCAAAACCCAGATGATTTTGACAAATTTGTTAGTGAGTTACGCCCAAAACCAGTCGAAGAATAGCCTTTAGCATGGTTAGTCAGTCATTGACTTATGAACATTATATGTCTGTAGCTTTGTCTCTTGGTCGCCGCGGGCTTGGTAAAACCTGGCCTAATCCCTCAGTCGGCTGCGTTATTGTGAACGATGGTGTTGTAGTTGGGAGAGGAAATACTGGGGATGGTGGTAGGCCACATGCCGAGACTCAGGCATTGGCCCAAGCCGGTAATCGGGCTCAAGGAGCAACTGTTTTTGTAACATTGGAGCCCTGCTCGCATGAGGGTCATACAGGTTCTTGTGCAAAAGCTCTAATAGATGCAGGTGTTGCCCATGTAGTAGTGGCAATTAAAGATGATGATCCGCGTGTGAACGGTTCCGGTTTGTTAATGTTAAAATCAGCTGGAATTAAAGTCACAACTGGGGTTCTTTCTGAAAAAGCAAAATATGATCATAGTGGTTTTTTGACTAAAATTAACGAAAGTAGACCTAAGGTAACTTTAAAATTAGCAACTAGTCTTGATGGGCGGATTGCTACACGAACAGGTGACAGTCAGTGGATTACAAATGAGAAATCGCGAGAAGTAGTCCACCTTCAACGATCGTCTAACGACGCAATAATGGTTGGTGCAGGAACCGTTCGGAAAGATAATCCAAGACTGACTGTAAGAAATATTGCGCGTTCAGCAAACCCTGTTCGAGTGCTAATTTCGAATAAAATCAACCTACCTCACGATAGTAGCATATTCACTTCTATGAAGGCACATCCCACTTGGATCATCCATGGTGCTGATACAAATGAAGGAACAAAAGAGACATGGGCCAAAGAGGGAGCAAAGCTGCTGGAAGCAAAATCTAACAATGGTAAAATTGTACTCAAAAACGCACTTAAAAACTTGGCACTTGAAGGGCTTACTTCAGTTTATTGCGAAGGTGGCAGTAATCTAGCCGCAGGCTTGCTGTCAAACAATCTTGTAGATGAATTGATTATTTTCACAGCAGGAATCATTATAGGAGAGGATGGTTTGCCAACAGTTGCATCGTTAGGACTTGATAAACTCCAAGACGCTAGACGTTTAGAGTTAATGGAATCCGTAACTCTGGGCGGTGATATAATGACTCGATGGTCTGTAAAATAATCAAGCTCTAGAAAAGTATAAAAATCATAACAATTTAGTTTGAAACTAGCACTTCTAATATTGCTTTTTACTAGGTAAGTTCCAGATATCCAGATTAGTTAGGTATTGAAATTCTAATTTTCAAAAAATAGGTCGGAAGGATTGTAGCATGTTCACTGGAATAGTAACCGACATAGGAAGAATTATTGAGCTTGAAAAGCGAGGCGATTTAAGGGCACGTGTAGAGACAAATTATGATATGAGTACCGTCGCGATCGGTGCGTCTATTGCATGTGACGGAATTTGTTTAACAGTAATCAAAACTGGGTCTAATTGGTTTGACGTAGAGATTAGCGCGGAAAGTGTTGAAAAGACCCACTTGAAATTTAACACATGGGTGATTGGAACGAGCCTTAATCTGGAAAGAGCTCTTAGAGTTGGAGATGAGCTTGGGGGGCATATAGTTTCTGGGCATGTCGACGGGGTCGTTGAAATAGTGGATATGAAGGATGAAGGCGACAGTACTAGATTTGTTTTTTTAGCACCCTCAGATTTGCAAAAATTTATTGCTCCAAAAGGGTCGGTCGCCCTAAATGGAACTTCTCTAACTGTAAACGAGGTTCATTCGTCAAAATTTGGAGTAAATGTAATTCCTCATACTAAAGAAGTAACTACTTGGGGCTCTTCAAAAATTGGTGACCATTTAAACTTAGAGATTGATACGCTGGCTCGCTACGTGGCACGATTGAAAGAAGTGAATGAAGAGACCGCTCACTCGGCTGGCTGAAATCCCTCAATCAGTTGAAAAAGACCAATTCGCGCTCCAACAAATATGCAGAATAATGTTATTGGAGCAGAATAACTTAGAGTGCTGAATGCTGTTAAGCCTTGGCCAACAGAGCAGCCGAAAGATATTACAGCGCCAACTCCCATTATTGAGGCGCCAAGGATTTGACGCTTCAGTTCTCGTGGGTCTTCACATGCCTCCCAGCGAAAATGACCTTTTATTAGAGAGCCGATAAACGCACCAATTAGTACTCCGATTACTGCTCCGATGCCAAACTTTATATTTATGGCACTTCCGTACATAGCGTAAAGAATAGTTTCACCCACTGGTGCAACAAATGTGAAAGACTGAATTGCACTTGGCTCGTATGATATCGAAGCTACCCATGATGTCCCTAGCCATCCAGCAACAATAGCTATCGCTACAATTACCGACCAAAAAATAGAGTTTAATTGTATTTTGTTTTTCCAGTTATAAAGGCCATAAATTAGAAAAATTACTCCTATTATTGAACCTCCAATTACTGGATTAATTCCAAGGCTATGAAACCCAAGGTATGATAAACTTGGTGGAGTGGGAGACTCCAGTGGCATCACAGGAAATAAGCTCACGCGTGTTTTTGCTAGTGGCCCAGATATGGTGATATAAGCAGAAACTCCCATCACTAAAACAATTACAAATGAGCGTAGGTCACCTCCTCCGAGACGAGCTAGAGCTCCATATCCACAATTGCCGCAGATTGCCATTCCATATCCAAAAAGAAGACCTCCTACTATTGAAGAATATGGGTCCCATTCAGTGGAAAGGTATAGACTTTCTAAACTATTAATTAGTCCAAAATTTGATAAAAAGTGCACGGATATAATGCTAAGGCCGAGTGCGATTGCCCACATGCGGATCCTTATTTGTGAGCCACCATAAGTTGCATCTTCAATTGCTCCAAGTGTACAAAATCTACCCATTCGAGCCGCTAATCCTAAAAGAATACCTCCAACTAAACCAATAAGAGCTGAAAGTTCATTTCCATCTAGAGCCTCAAGCATAGCGTATAATACTCCCACATTTGTAGGTGATCTTCTACTTGCAGATCAAAACAACAATATTAATCATCTTTCTCAGCACAAAAGAGGTCATATACCACTTCTAGCACACGTTTAGGCTTATCGTCGGCGAGGCGATAATAAATAGTTTTCCCATCGCGTCTTGGAACTACAAGTCCCTCAAGCCTAAGTCGCGATAGCTGTTGTGATACGGCGGCTTGTCTTGCTGAAATAAGATCCTCGAGTTCGGTGACAGATTTTTCACCAGAAACTAAGTGACATAAGATCATTAGACGTCCTTCATGACTTATCGCCTTTAAAAAAGCTGAAGCGCTGGTTGCTTTTTCCACGACAGCGTCCAGTTCGTCCTCTGACATATTCTCTGTTATGACTGGGAGTGTCATTACAATTCAATCCTTAAGTCTGCTTTAAGTTAGTCTAAATTGCTGTTGCGTTCAATTTCTATTTGATTTTATTCATTTACTCTTATTAAATCTTCGTCAAAATTTGTTTCTCGTTTAAGTACCACTTCCAGCATTCCCCAAAATAAATCGTCTCCAATATACCCCTCTATTCGAGCGATTTCTCTTAAATTTTTTGTAAGTATGAAGGTAGGTGTGAAAACAACTGGGTTAACAAATTCAATTTTTTCATCATACTCACTAATGTCAACTCGCACTAATGGGGCAAAGTTTCCTTCAGCTGTCTTTGGATAAATAGCGGATAATTCTTCATCCCATATCTCGCAATAAATACATCCCTGCTGCTCAACGTAGATTAGATTGAACTTATCGGCTGCGTTTAGAAAATTAGAACTCAAAAAAAGTGCCAGTGTGGAGAATGTAAGTGATTTTAGTAAAATTCTCATCGAGATAAGCCGTGATTGACGCAACTTCTTACATCTTCTATAATATGAATATGTGAATTAGACAAGGATTTGCCAATGTTGGACGTCTCAGTATGGGGAGCTTTCATTGGCGGATTAGTTGTGTTCTTCTCTCCTTGTATATTGCCGATTGTCCCTTTTTATTTAAGTTACATGGCGGGATCTGGTCTTGCAGCTCTCAAGGCGAATGATACCACGCCGTACGATATTCGCAGACGCGCTGTAATATCTTCAATCAGTTTTTCGCTAGGAATTATATGCGTGTTCGTTCTTTTAGGTGCAGCAGCATTTTCTATTTCGCAAACCTTTCGTAGTTATCAAGATGAATTCAGATGGTTAGCTGCAGCAATCATTTTAGTAATGGGTCTTCATTTCTTAGGAATCATAAAAATTGCATTTCTAGATCGCCAGTTTCAAATTCAATTTGGAGATACTCGGAAGATGAATGTACTGGGCTCCTTTGTCGTTGGTGTTGCATTCGCTGCAGGTTGGACACCGTGTGTCGGGGGGGTGTTAACTGCTGTTATTATGACGGCCTCATTGGAAACAACAGCTTATCGCGGTTTGCTGTTATTGTTTGTTTTTGGGGTCGGTTTGACCATGCCTTTTACAATTGCCGCCTGGTTCATAAATCCTTTTCTGCATTTTATGGCACGGTTTCGTTCCTATCTTGGTTACGTAGAAAAGTTTATGGGGTTGCTACTAATCTTTTTTGCAGGCCTTCTGATAACTGACTCAATTAATGGTTTAGCCAACTGGATGTTGGTCTCTTTCCCTAATTTGTTTGGAGTATAAAACGATGTTCAATAAGTTTTTAAAAATTTTACTACTCGCTATGTCCCCACTTTTTGTTACTCAAGTTATAGCTCTAGAGGTTGGAGATGATGGTCTTCATAAGACAAAATGGATGCAAGATACTTTTAAGGATTTGCGTGAGGATTTAGAAGAGGCAAACGCTGAAGGGAAGCGGCTAGTTTTATTTTTTGAGCAAATTGGCTGCATATATTGCACTAAGATGCACAAAGAGGTTTTCTCAAAAGAAAATATTTCAAATTACATTGAGGATAATTTTTTTGTGGTGCAGTTAAATCTTCATGGAGATATTGAGGTTACAGATTTTGATGGTGAAATCTTGCCCGAAAAAGATATGGCACGAAAATGGGGGATTCTATTCACGCCTTCAATTATTTTTCTACCTCAAGAGGTAAAGGCAGATGCTACTGCACAACAAGCAGCGGTGGCAATGATGCCGGGGGCCTTTCATCCAGGTACAACTTTAGATCTTTTTACATGGGTGCGCGAAGAGCGTTATCTCCTTGATAATGGTGAGGATTTTCAGAGATACCATGCCAGAATGGTTAATGAAAGACGCGCTGCCAAATCTGACTAGAGATATCAAAAAATATAGTTATTCAATTTTTGGAATTTGTTGTTGCGCGATTCATATTTTGTGTCCTATGCTGAGAGGAGCAAGGTAGGATAACCTTACTGTAGCTTTGGGAGGTAATATGAAACTATTTGCAAGAACTGCATTTGCAGCAGCGTTACTGGGCAGTGCTTCCTTCGCGGGATCAATTGCGCCTTCGGACGTACAATTTGGGGAAAGTGGAGAAGTCCAAGCATCTCTTACCGGGGTAGCAGGTGATGCAGCAAACGGTCGGAAGTTGTTCATGAACCGAAAAAAAGGTAACTGTCTGGCGTGCCACGTGAATACTGAAATGAGCGAACAATCATTTCACGGTGAGGTTGGGCCGGAACTTGATGGCGTTGCAGATCGTTATGAAACGGAAGCGTTAAGAGGTTTGCTTGTAAATTCCAAAATGATGTTCGAAGGTACTATTATGCCAGCATTTTATAATGACGCAGGGTATAACAGAACTTTGAAAAAGTTTATTGGGAAAACAATACTTGAGGCACAAGAAGTTGAAGATATTTTGGCTTATCTTTTAACCTTAAAAGAATAAGCTATTACGGAATAAAAGGAGAGTATAATGGAAGTCACAAGACGTGATACAATGGCAATTGGAGGAGCCGCGGTAATATCAACGCTCATACCATCAATCTCCGTTGCCTCAACAAATGAGTTAATTATGGGTATTACAGGTGGAGCAGATGCAGCTGCATCAGGCATAGATCTCACTGCACCTGAAATTGCTGAAAATGGAAACACAGTTCCAATTTCCGTCGATGCTCCGGGTGCCGTTGCGGTCACCATTTTGGCAGCCGGTAACCCACTTCCTGGAGTGGCAACCTTTAACTTTGGTGATGGTGCTGGATCTCAAAGTGCTACTACACGAATTCGCCTCGCTGGGACTCAAGACGTGATAGCAGTGGCAAAAATGGCTGATGGCTCTTTTGCAGCAGTCTCGAAAACGGTAAAAGTAACAATTGGCGGCTGCGGCGGCTAAAGAGGAGATATTACAATGGCAAAAGGTGTAAAACCAAGAGTTAAGGTCCCTAAAACTGCATCAGCAGGTGAAATGGTGACTTTGAAAACATTGATCAGCCACAAAATGGAGAGTGGCCAGCGGAAAGATAGTGATGGAAATAAAATACCTAGGTCCATCATTAATCGTTTTGTGTGCGCGTTTAATGGAAAAACAGTGGTGGATGTTGAAATGCTTCCAGCTATTTCGACCAACCCTTATTTTCAATTTGATGCTGTCATACCCGAGGCAGGTGAATTTCACTTTACTTGGTACGATGATGACGGGTCGGTATATGAGACAAAAAAGAAAGTAGAAATGGCATAATATTGGTTTGGGTAGCACAAATTGTGCAACTTTTATTGGGAGAAAAGTTATGAAGCTTATAAAAATAATACTTGCGATGGCAGGACTTGTAGCAACACCTATTGTTACAATCGCAGGTGAGGACTCACAGCTTACTATTAATGAAGAGCCGTTTGTGACATCGGTGGCGGCACCAGCGCATTTAGAAAATGTTGATACAATTTATTCTGGATGGACATTTAGGACTGACGAAACGCAGGCACTTCAAATGGATGATTTTGATAATCCAGCATTTGTTTTTATTGATCAAGCCATTGATACTTTTAACACAGTGGACGGGTCAGCTGGAAAAGCGTGCGTCTCATGTCATGAATCACCTGAAGTTTTTAAGGGTTTAAGAGCTTCTATGCCAAGGGTGAACGGTAGTGGCGAATTGGAGACGATACCAGAATTAGTCAACAATTGTCGAACTGAAAGAATGGGTGCTGAAAAATGGAAATGGTCTGGCGGTAAAATGGCCGGAGTAGTCGGTTTGATTGGCCTTCAGTCACGGGGAATGACAGTTGACGTTGCAATAAATGGTCCTGCTTCAAGTATGTGGGAAAAAGGTAAAGAGTTATATTATCAGAGAGTTGGTCAGTTAGATATGTCTTGCTCTAATTGCCATGAAGATAATTATGGTAATATGATTAGGGCTGATCATCTATCTCAGGGTCAAATTAATGGATTTCCTACATATCGTCTGAAAAATGCCAAACTTAATACAATTCACGGTAGATTTAAGGGTTGTATGAAGAATATCAGAGCAACACCTTTTAAAGAGGGAAGTGATGAATTCAAGGCCCTCGAACTGTACGTTGCTTCTCGCTCAAACGGATTGATGATAGAGACCCCTTCAGTCCGAAACTAAATTTGAAAACTCCAGCCCAGAAATGGGCTGGGGATTTTTGTTGAAAAACAAATTCAAATATGCGAATATGTAATTTATAATAAATGAGTGTAGACTATGTTTTCCCGTCGAGATTTTCTGCAAGTAGGAATGGCAACATCAGCAATTTATGGTGCCTCTGGTTTTGGGTCGTTTTCAAGGCTTGCAGCCCAGCAAAAACTGTCTCAAGATGATTTGTTGCAGTTTGACACATACGGAAATGTGTCGCTGATTCACATTACCGACATTCATGCACAGCTCAAGCCAATTTACTTTCGTGAGCCAGAGATTAACCTTGGTGTTGGAAGTGCTCTTGGACAGGTCCCACATGTTACTGGGGCTAATTTTAGGAAGCTCTACGGAATAGATGATGGAAGTCCTTCGCACTATGCATTAACACATAACGATTTTTCTGCTCTCGCAAAAGAATATGGTCGTGTGGGTGGTTTAGATAGAGTTGCGACGGTAGTTAAATCCATCAGAGCTGATAGGCCAGATGCTATTCTTTTGGACGGAGGGGATACTTGGCACGGTTCATATACGTGTCATCATACCCAAGGCCAGGATATGGTGAATGTTATGAACGCGCTCAATACAGAAGCTATGACATTTCATTGGGAATTTACCCTAGGTTCTGACCGAATACATGAAATAATTGATACTCTTCCCTTTCCTGCTTTAGGTCAAAACATATTTGATGCTGAATGGGATGAGCCAGCAGAGTATTTTAAGCCTTATACATTTTTCGAGCGAGGAGGGTCAAAAATTGCCGTCATAGGTCAAGCGTTTCCATATATGCCCATTGCCAATCCAAGCTGGATGTTTCCAGAGTACAGTTTTGGAATTAGAGATGAAAACATGCAGGCGATGGTTGACGAAGTTCGTGGACTAGGCGCAGATCTTGTTGTAGTTTTATCTCACAATGGTTTTGACGTAGATAAAAAGATGGCCAGCATTGTAACTGGAATTGATATTATCCTCTCCGGGCATACTCATGACGCTCTTCCAGAGCCAGTACTAATCAACACTACAATAATAGTGGCCTCAGGATCCAATGGCAAGTTTGTGAGTAGGGTCGATTTGGATGTTCGTAACGGGCAGATGATGGGGTTCAAACATAAGTTGATACCAATTTTTTCGGATGTTATCACACCGGATCCCGACATGGCCGCTCTCATTGACGGAGAAAGAGCACCTTATATCGATCAATTGTCTGAAGTAATTGGACAGTCTGACAGTTTGCTTTACCGCAGAGGAAATTTTAATGGTACGTGGGATGACTTGATATGTCAGGCTTTAATCGAGGAGCGTGAAGCAGATATTTCGATGTCACCGGGTGTACGGTGGGGCCCCTCGATTTTGCCAGGACAAGACATTACCAGAGAAGATATCTGGAATGTAACTTCCATGAGCTACGGCAAGGTCTATCGAACTGAGATGACCGGTGAATTCATACACATAATTTTAGAAGATGTTGCTGATAACCTTTTTAATCCAGATCCTTATTACCAACAGGGTGGAGACATGGTTCGTATTGGTGGTATGGGATATCGAATAGATATTAACAAGCCCCAAGGTGAGAGAATAACTGAGTTAACACTTCTTAAAACTGGAGAAAAGATTGATCCCTCTAAAACCTATGTAGTGGCCGGATGGGCTTCAGTTAATGAGGGTACAGAGGGACCTCAGGTTTGGGACCTGGTGGAAAATTATATTCGCCGAAATGGTATTGTAAA
>Ga0208127_1000253_pt1 | contig 27445 bp, 25 predicted proteins | sample ETNtaG_6_FD_185751 | JGI IMG/M metagenome (GOLD analysis project Ga0208127, IMG submission 185751) | Marine microbial and viral communities from oxygen minimum zone, Eastern Pacific Ocean - ETNP201306SV45 (SPAdes) (version 2) | ecosystem: Environmental > Aquatic > Marine > Oceanic ... | reverse complement strand
TTTGGAAAATGGAACGGAAATCAAGTCCTTGATTCAGCTTTTGTTGCGAAATCAATTAGACCGAGGTTTGAAAAAAGTCCTGAATATGGCTTTGGATTTTGGCTTGGTGAGATTGATGGAAACAAATTTTTTGCAATGAGGGGTATTTTGGGACAGTATGTTATTGTTATTCCAGAAAAAAATGTAATCATTACAAGACTTGGAGAAAGAAACAATGAGAAAGATAATAACAGACCAAAAGACTTTGATATCTATTTTAAAGAGGCCCTTAAAATGCTCCAAACTAAAGTTTGATTAATGAGAGCGAAAAAAGTTTTATCCGTTAAAAATTATTCCTTAAAAATTGATGATAAAAATGTTTTATCTAACATTTCTTTTGAACTGAGAAAAGGAGAAATTTTAGGAGTTGTTGGAGAGTCTGGTAGCGGCAAGTCTTTAACAGCACTTTCTGTTTTAAAACTTTTAAATATTCAAAACTTACAAAGTGATGGAGAAATTTTTTTTAACGGCAATTCCCTAAGTCAACTTGAAGAATCCAAAATAAAAAAAATTAGAGGAAAAGAAATTTCAATAATTTTTCAGGAACCAATGAGTTCCCTTAATCCAAGTATGAAATGTGGTCATCAAATCTCAGAAATTATTTTAAATCATGAAAAAATAAGCTCAGCTTCTTCTAAAATAAAATCACTTGAATTAATTAGCAAGGTTAAATTAAGCAACCCAAACAAAATTTATGAAAAGTATCCGCACGAATTGAGCGGAGGACAGCAACAAAGAATAATGATAGCAATTGCCATAGCATGTAAACCAAAATTACTTATTGCTGACGAACCAACCACATCTCTTGACAGTATAGTAAAAAATGGAATTCTTGAGCTTATAAAATCTTTACAATCTGAATTTAGGATGAGTGTGATTTTTATATCTCACGATTTAAATCTTATATCAAATTTTGTAGACAATATTCTTATTTTAAAAAACGGAAAAATAGTAGAGAAAGGCAATGTTAGCAGCATTTTTAAATCTCCAAAAAATGAATACACACTTAAGCTTTTAAACTCTACTCCTCCCAAAAAAAACAGACCTCACAGATTATTAACCTCAAATTCAATAACAAGCAAACTAATATCAGCCAAACAAAGAAAAGAAAATCACAAAATAATTTATGATCAAAGTCCAATACTTGAAATAAAAAACATCTCCGTTTCTTTCGGGGGAACAACTGTCTTAAATAATATTTCTTTTGAATTATTTAAAGGTGAAGTTTTAGGGATTGTTGGAGAATCAGGGTCAGGAAAATCAACAATAGCAAAATGTATTCTTGATCTTATACCATTGAAGGATGGTAAAATAACTTTCAAAGGTGAAAACATTCTTAATGTTAAAGATTCTATTTTTAGAAAAAAAATACAACTTATATTTCAAGATCCTTACTCCTCATTAAATCCTGAAATGTCCATTGGAGACAGTATTGTTGAACCAATGATTGTTCACAAAATTTTTTCAACTAAAGAAGAAATGAAACTTAAAGCTTTGACTTTATTGGACCAAGTAGGTCTTTCTGAAAGTGATTATTATAAATTTCCCGATGAATTTTCTGGCGGACAAAGACAGAGAATAGTTATTGCAAGAGCATTGGTTTTAAACCCTGAAATTATAGTATGTGACGAATCTGTTTCTGCTTTAGATGTTTCTATTCAAGCTGAAATTTTAAACTTACTTAACGATTTAAAAGAGATACATAAATTCACTTATATTTTTATATCACATGATATGTCAGTTGTCAAATATTTTACTGATAGAGTTATAGTTCTGAATAAAGGCAACATTATAGAGCTAAATGAAACAGATGCTTTGTTTAAGTTTCCGAAAAAAGATTACACTAAAGCGTTATTAAAAGCAAGCAATTTTTAAATGGAATTAAGCTTAATATATAAATGGATTTTACAACTTCATTCCCTTTGGTCTATTCTAACTTTATCTCTTTTGATATACACAACTCTAAGGTTTTTTTACAAACTTTCAAAAAATAAAATATTTACTCCTCTTGATTTAAGAATCGCTTTGTTTGCTTTGATTTTTTCTTCTTTTCAATTTGTAATTGGGTTTGTTTTATATTTTATATCTCCCAATTTGAATCAATGGGGAAACCCAATAAATGAAATTTTTAATAATGAAATTTATTTGTTCAATTTAATTACATCTCCAATTCTTAACATATTTGGCATTTTAGCTATATCTATTGGATGGTCACTATTTAAAAAAGCAAAAACCAATAAGAAAAGGTTCTTAAGAATCTCGTTTTTTTATATGATTGGCTCCCTGTCTTTTTTTATTATATTTTACAAAAATTACATATAAAAAAACACTCTCTTTTTTTTTAAAGAGAGTGTTAAAACCAAACTATTAATAACTATTGAATTTTATCATGATAAATTTAATTTTAAATTAGGTGCTAGATTCACAAAATTTTGTTAATCTTTATAAAATGAATTTAAAATATGGTGTTCTTGGTGGTGGAAGTTGGGGAACTGCGATTGTAAAAATGCTGTGTGAAAACAACGATTCGATAAATTGGTACGTAAGAAGTGATGAGGATGTATCATTTTTAAAAGAAAAAGGCAAAAATCCAAAATATTTACGTTCAGTCAATCTCCAAAATAAAAAACTTAATATAAGCTCGTCAATTACAAAAATTTCTGAAGAGTCAGATTTAATAATAATAGCAATCCCATCGCCATTTGTCGATACAGAGTTAAAAAAAATTAAACATTTACTTTCTGAAAAAATTATTTTCTCAGCACTTAAGGGCGTTGTTCCAACTTCTCATTTGATAGTAAGCGAACACTTAAATAAATTTTATGAAATACCTTTTTCTAATATTGGAATTCTTACAGGGCCTTGTCATGCAGAAGAAGTTGCATTAGAAAAGCTTTCCTATCTAACAATTGCATGCCAAAATCAAGAAATAGGCTTAAAGTTAAAATCTGATTTAAGCTCCAACTATATTTATGTCAAATATTCAAAAGACACTATGGGTGTTGAATATGCTGCTATGCTAAAGAATGTCTACGCCATTGTTGCGGGAATATGTCACGGTCTTGGTTATGGGGATAATTATCAAAGCGTTTTGATAAGCAGTTGTGTTAGAGAAATGAAAAAATTTGTTCAAAAAATTTACAATACAAAAAGAGATATCAACGACTCAGAATACCTTGGAGATTTACTTGTTACTTGTTATTCTTCTTTTAGTAGAAATAGAACCCTGGGAAATATGCTTGGAAAAGGCTATACCTTAAAGTCTGCGATATCCGAAATGTCCATGATAGCTGAAGGGTATTATGCAACAAAAAATGCATATGAGCTTATTGAAAAAAACATTTCTGAATTTAAAATAATTTCTTCTGCTTTTGAAATTTTATACAATAACAAAAACCCAAAAAAAATAATAAAAGAACTTAGTGTAAGTTTAGATTGAATCTTTAAACTGATTGTTAAATCTAATATCATTATCATATAGAATTCTAATGTCTTCTATTTGATATAAGAGCATTGCAATACGTTCAATACCCATACCAAATGCAAAGCCAGAATATTTGTTAGAATCAATTTTACAGTTGTCCAAAACATTAGGATCAACCATTCCACACCCCATTATTTCAAGCCAACCTGTTCCCTTGGTTATTCTATAATCTGTTTCAGAATTTAGTCCCCAGTAAATATCAACTTCGGCGCTTGGTTCAGTAAACGGAAAATAAGATGGTCTTAATCTTATTTTAGATTTTCCAAATAATTCTTTTGTAAAGAATAGCAAGGTTTGCTTTAAATCAGCAAAAGAAACATTTTGATCAATATATAAACCCTCAATTTGATGAAAAAAACAATGAGAACGAGCAGAAATGTCTTCATTTCTATAAACTCTTCCTGGGGAAATTGTTCTAATTGGCGGGGCATTATTTTCCATGTGTCTTATCTGAACAGAGGAGGTATGAGTTCTAAGCAGCAAATCAGGATCTTTTTTTATAAAAAAAGTGTCTTGCATGTCTCTAGCGGGATGGTGTAATGGTAAATTTAGAGCAGTAAAGTTGTGCCAATCATCTTCTATTTCTGGTCCTTCAGAAGTATTAAATCCAATTTTATAAAAAATATCTATAATTTTATCTCTTATTATTGAAATTGGATGTCTAGAGCCTAGATCAATCATTTCAGCTGGCCTTGTTAAATCAATATTTTCTGAGCTATTAATAGATTGTTTTTTGAGAGATTTTTTTAATTCCTCTAATTTATTGTTAGCTACTGATTTAAGCTTATTAATTGCTTTTCCAAAATCTTTTTTTTTGGATACATCAACTTTTTTAAACTCAGAAAAATATTTGTTTATATGTCCTTTTTTTCCGAAAAATTCTATTCTAAATTTTTCAATTTCACCACTATCTTGACTTGAAAAATCTAAAACTTCTTTTACTTTACTTTCAATTTCTTCAATCATACATTAGTATCTACAGCTTCAAAAATACAGAATTTGATTTATTCAATGAGTTGTTTTTCAATAAAATAATTTATGATTGCTTCTTTCATTAAAACACTTTGTTCCCCAGGCTTTAAGTTTGGTAATTTGGATATAGTTTTATAATGAGGCCAGCCTTCACTATCAACATACTCGAATTTGTAATATCCTAAAGGCTCTAATAAACGACAAATGGCAATATGCATCAAATCTATTTTTTGATCTTTTGTAAATTTAATATCAGTTTTTCCAAGTTCTTGTAACCCTATTAAGAAAATTACACTCTCTAAATCTAGTTTTTCATCCGAATTAAATTTTTCAGATAAATAATCCAAAATCAAATTCCATTTATCTTTTAAACCTTTCATTTAATTAATTGTATAATTTGGTGAAAACAATATACCTATATTTGCAAATAAAAAATTGAATTACGTTGATATTTTTATAGTTTGTTTAATCCTCTTAGGGTTCTATAGAGGATTCTCAAAAGGTCTAATCATTGAACTTAGTTCTTTTTTAGCAATTGTTTTAGGCGTTTACGGCTCTATAAAATTTTCAGAAATAACTTTAAATTTTATTAATAGTACTTTTTCAAGTCAACTTGAGTCCATTGACGAAAGCTATTTAAAAATTTTCTCTTTTGCTTTCACTTTCATTATTATAATTATTTCAATATCTCTATTGGCTAGATTTTTAACGAAAATTATTAAAATATTACTGTTGGGATGGATCAATAAAGTATTAGGAGGTCTCTTTGGTTCATTAAAATACCTCGTTTTAATTTCATTTGTTGTAGTATTTTTTGATAATATCAACTCAGAGTTTTCAGTTGTTGAAACAAAAGAGGTCGAAAAAGTAATGCTTTTTAAACCGTTTTTAGAAGTTGGTAATAATTTGTTAAAAATTGTTAACTACGATTCAATTGATTTTTTTGATTGATCTTAGTTCTAACCAACCATTTGAGCCATTGCTCAACTCTACCAAAACCCAATCATTCAACTCTTCTTTAATTTTTACTTTAGTTCCCTCATGTAAATTGAATTGGATTTCACTTCTGTAATTTGGCTCTGTTCTAAAATCAATTTTTTTATCAAAGATTATAGCTTCAATTTTTGTTTGTTGATTTTCAAATTTTGTAATTCCTGTCAAAATAAAAAGAATTGATATGCAAAAAAGAATTGAAGAAAATGTAAAGTATTTTTTTTTAGAATTACTATCTCTTTTAAAGTAATATAGTATGAATAAAATTAAAAAAATATAGCTTGCAATTATTCCAATACTTAGCCATTGATTTATTGAAAATATATTAGAAATTTTTATTAATATGTTGGACAACTGATCAGTTGGAAGCAATTCTATTTTATCAATTAACATATTTTGAGAATATTTAAGATTATTTATAACGTCTAAGTTTTTAGGATCGATTTTCAACGCTTTTTCATAGTAAAGAATACTATTTGGAATGTCATTAACCTTATAATAAGAATTTGCTAAATTAAAGTAAAGCTCAACAGAGTGCTCTCCGTTTATGAGAATTTCATTAAACTGATCAATAGCATTTAAATAATCTCCGCCGTTGTAAAATTCTACTCCATTTTTAAATTTAACTTCATTTTCAGTTTGAGAAAAAACAAAAACTGTAAAAAAAAGGGAGATTAAAATTGTTGTTTTTTTCATTTTATAGAGTTTTATCAATTTCTGAAATAACATTCACAGCATTTTCATAATCATTATTAACAGTTACTTCAGATGCAGGAGTATATCTAGCAAGTTCACAATTTTCAATTAATTTTAAAAATGAACTCAAAGTCTTGTCGTTGACGTTACGTTCAGAAAGTAAATTATAAATTCTTTCTTTACTATATTCCGACGTCTCTATCGCAAGTTTAGACTTTAAAAAATTGTGTAATGCTTTTTCAAGGGATATATAAAAAACATCCTTTTTGTCAAGATTGTTCTTAGCTTCAGATAAATATTTTTTTGCTAGTTTATTAGCTCTTTTAGATTTAAAGTCTAGCATTTCAGAATCTGAAATCTTTTTTGGTCTAAAAAATAAAAGTAAAATAACTATACCTAAAACTGGAATTGCTAATAAAACATAAAAAGTAATTGAATATATAAATGAAGGAGAGTTGATTTTAAAAAGATCTGTTGAAGTTTTAATAAACTTAAATTGATTTATTGAGGGTAAAATGTTTTTTGAACTGGAATTTTTATTCCTCTCCGGTTCTATTTGAGATATTGAAGTTGGACCTTCCAATACGTTTACTATAACCTCTTTTGAATATATAGTTTCGTATTTATTTGATTTTGTATTGAAAAAACTAAACTCAATTGGGTTTATGGGGTATTTGCCTTGAAATTGAGGGACTAAAGTAAATGTATTTGAAATAGAGCCTTTCATTCCTAACAAGTTTGTTGAAACATTCTCAGAATATTCTGGATCGTATTTTTCTAAAGAGCTTGGAACTTTGAGATCTGGAGGTGAAAATAATTTAAGATTTCCTTTCCCTGAAACTTTTACAATAGCTTGCAAAGATTCAGAAGCATTCAAATCTCTTTTTGTTGTTTTTAGTTCCAATTCAAAATCTCCAACGGCACCGTTAAAACTCTTAGGAGCTCCCTCAGGAAGTTTTCTAACATTAATGGTTTTTTTTCCAGCAGTAACTTTTTTTGAAACTTGATTATAAATTCTATTACCAAAAAAATCTCTCCTATTTGTTGGAACATCAACAGAAACATCAAGTGATAACGGTAAGATTTCTAATTTTCCAGACTTTTGAGGATAAAGAACTGTTTTTTTCCATGTTACATAGTTATAATTATCTCCCTTGAAAGATCCTCTTTCTATTTGCAGTCTTGGTATTTTAATATTTTGAGACCAAAAGTTTTTAAATTCTGGCGTCTCAACTTCTCCAACATTAGTAACATTAATTTGAGGAGAGTAATATAACTTATATACAATTGAAATTCCCTCATTTATATATGGACTAGTGTCAGAAACCTCAGCAACTAAATGTAAGTTTTCATTTACAACATAACTTGGGTCGTTAGGATCTCTGCTAATTTTAACTGATTCACTAACATTAATATTAACTGGAAGAGTTTTAAATAACTTGCCATCAACTTCAATTGTTGCTTGACCAACTGTCAATTGGCCTTTTTTTAATGGGCTAAGAAAATATGAATAGCTTTTTGAAAAAGTTCGTTTTCCATTAACCCACATATTACTTACAGATTGATTAGGTCCGCCAACAACTTTAAATCCTTCAAAATTTGGAGGACTAAAATTATCTCCGTCTTTGTTCATCTTAAAATCAACTCTTAGGTTTTCATTTAAACCTAGGTTTTTTTTACTTACAACAGCTTCAAAATTTACTGAATCGTCTTGTGCGTTTAATTGTAATCCAAAGATTAACACACAACAAATAAAAAAAGTTTCAAAATAATAAGACCTCATAATTACCAATCTTTTTTATTTTTTATAGGACTGCCTTTTACCTTGTTTTTATTGACTTTGTTCTGAACTTTTTTTTCCTCATTATCCATTGCTTTAAGTAAATTTTTTAATTGTTCAGGAGATATTTTATTTGGTTTAGGATTATTATTTTCTTTATTATCATTTTTCTTCTCTGATTTATTGTCTTTCTTTTCTTCTTCTTTTTTATCGTCTTTTTTATTCTTATCGTCTTTTTTGTCCTTATCGTTCTTTTTCTCTTTGTCTTCTTTTTTATCCTTGTCGTTCTTTTTGTCTTTATCGTCTTTTTTATTGTTTTTTTGTTGATTCTTCAGCAACTCTTTTGCTAATACATAATTATATCTTGTCTCGTCATCACTAGGTTTATTTAGTAATGCTTTTTTGAATGAGTCAACAGCATTTTGATAATCTTCATTTTGCATAAAGACGTTACCGAGGTTGTGAAAAGACTTGTGTAAAAGATCTTTATCTGTTGTTTTTTTTATTGAACTTCGGTATTGATTAATTGCTTCGTCTTTTAGTTCATTTTTATAAAATGAATTCCCCATATTATAGACAGCTTTTAAATTTAAAGAATCTTTAGAAATTGATTTTCTATACAAAGACTCTGCTTCCACCAAATTATTTTCAGCAAACTCAATATTTCCATCTAAAGTCAAATTATTAGATTCTTTATCAATGGCTGTTTCTTGAGCATTAGACTTGAAAATAAAGAATACCGATACCAACAATAAAAGCTTATTCATTAAATAAATTTAATTTTTTTACCCAATATGTTTTCTTTTCAAAAACAAATAATTCCAAACTTAAAAAAAGTATTGCAAAAGCAATAAACCATTGAAATTGATCTTTATATGCAACAAATTGTTTCGATTCAAATTCTTTTTTATCCATTTCCTTAAGTCTTTCAACAACTGATTCTACAACTTGTTCAGTATTAAATCCATCAATATATATTCCCTTACTTGATTTTGAAATTGAACTCAACAATTCCTTATTTAATTTAGTGATGACAACATCTCCTTTGTCATTTTTTTTATAGGTCTTAATTATGTTATTTTCTTTAATTGGAATAGGAGAACCTTTTATTGATCCAAGACCTACAGAAATAATTGTCATTCCTGATTGTTGAACCAATGAAATAATATCTTCGGGGTTAACCTCGTGATCTTCCCCATCCGAAAGTATAACTAAAACCCTGTTTGTTTGTTCTTCGTCATCGTAAAATTCTTTAGCAAGATTAATTGATTCAGTAATTGCAGTTCCTTGAGAAGAAAGCATATCGGTATTTAGACTTTGTAAAAAAGTTTTAGCAGTTGAATAGTCATCTGTTATAGGCAATATAGGTAAGGCTGATGCAGCATAAGCAATTATTCCTACTCTATCGTTATTAAGAGAATTTATAATTTCTGAAACTATTCTTTTTCCTTTTTCTAGCCTATTTGGTGCAATGTCTTCAGCAAGCATACTCTTTGAAACATCAAGGGCAAACACTAAGTCAACACCTTCTCTTTTCACAGTTTTTAATTCAGTTCCAATTTTTGGATTAACTAAAGAAATTGTGGAAAAAACAATAAAAAGAGAAAATAAAAATAGTTTTACTTTCGGCTTAAAAGTTGAAATATCTGGACTCAAAACTTTTAATAAATCAGATGATATGTGTTTGTTTTGTGTATTGTTTTTCCATCTGTTTAATGCTAAAAAACCTAAAATCATAAATGGAATGACAAGAAGTAAATAAAAGTAGTATGTGTGTTCTAGTTGATACATTTATATAAAACTTTTAAAAAATGTTGTTTTTAAAATCCACTCCATTAATATTAATATGACTGCAGCCAAAACAAAGAATCTGTAAACTTCTTTTGCATTTGAATACTTAAACTCTTCTACTTCTGTTTTTTCAAGTTTATTAATTTCGTCATAAATTTCCTTTAATTTTTTATTATCAGTTGCTCTAAAATATAACCCTCCAGTTTTTGAAGCAATTTCTTTTAAAAGTTTCTCATCAATTTCAACTTTAGTTAAACCGTATCTAAAGGATCCGTCAGGGTTAAGAGCAATAGGTGCCCTGGCGTTACCATTACTACCTAGACCAATTGTATATGTTTTAATTCCAAAAGAAGTTGCCAAATCAGCAGAAGTATTAGGGTCTATAAAGCCTGAATTATTTACTCCGTCAGTCAACAATATGACCACTTTACTTTTTGCCTTGCTGTTTTTTAGCCTGTTCACTGAAGTTGCTAATCCCATACCTATTGCTGTTCCATCTTCAATTACTCCATCAAAAATAATTTCATTAATTGAGTTAATTATTATGGATTTGTCAGACGTAACAGGCGTTTTAGTATAACTTTCTCCAGCATAAACTACTAAACCAATTCTGTCATTAATTCGGTCATTTACGAATTCTTTTGCTACTTCTTTTAAAGCCTCTAACCTGTTTGGTTTCAAGTCTTGAGCAAGCATACTTGAAGAAACATCAACAGCGATAACAATATCGATACCTCTACTTTTTTTTGTTTGAATTGAAACATCAATAATTTGAGGTCTAGCGAGTGCGACAATTAACATAAATAGTGCTGTGAACCTTAATACATTTAACAAAGGGAAAAGCTTTACTTTTAAGGATTTGGTATTCAAAGATTTAATTGAAGAGATACTAAAACTTGAATTTTTAACATTTTTAAATTTATAATCGATTAAGATTATAACAAACAGAATAACTGCAAGCCATAAAAATTCGGGATTATCAAATGTTATGTTTTCTAACATATTTAATTCGATTTAAAATTTATTGAATTTTGTAATCTGGTTATAATCTGATCTGCATACTTATTATCTCTGTCTATAATACAAGTAATAATTTGGGACCCGCCCTTTTCAAAAAAAGTTAAATTGGAATACTCTTTTTTTACACTATCGCCTTCTTCATTGACATAGTCAAAAGATCCAAAGTATCTTAAGGTGTTTATTCCGCTGTCTAACAAAAATTCTTCTTGTTGAGTTAAAATATTAAGAGCGCCTTTTTCTTTTAAATAATTTAACAATATGTTTTGAGGATCGTCATCTTTATTAATAGGCTTTGTAACCAAAGAAACATAGAATGAGTTTTCTATAGATTGAAATTCAAAAGATTGTCCAATATCAGAATCTAATCTTTTTAGAACATCCGGAGAGGAAATCGTAATAGGATATGCTCCATAAGTACTTGTAACCCATTGTTTAGCTTCAAGTAAAGCCTTTGTTTCATTCCCAATTACATTATCTTTAACGTCTTCCCATCCAAAAATCGCAACTGATGTAGCTAGAACAACTAGGGTTCCAATCAAACTAAATTTGACTGTATTAATAATTAATTTTTTGTTCTTTTCTTTTCTTTTTTGAATTAAATATATTTCGTTCTGCAATAATTCTTCTTCAGTTGGAGCTGGAATTCCTTCTTTTGTATCAACAAGTACAGACTCCAATATTTTTTTGTCCATCACAGCAGCTTCTGAGCCAGGGTTAGATTTTGCAAATTTTACTAAGTCTGCAGTGGATAAAACAGAACGAAAGTTTTTTAATGTTTCCTCACTAATATCTAGTTGTCCAGCATCTTTTAGCAATTTTAGTTTTTCAATCAGTTCGTTTGTAGTGCTTTCTACAGCATCCATTTTAATATCCTCCTCTAAATATGCTTTGACAATTTCTGTCAACTTTGAGTAGTATAGTTTATAATCAGATTGACTGTTTAATTTTTCAAAATCTAAATGTTGTAACGCTTGTATTGCCTTTTCAATTGGAGGAGTTATTTTAATCTCCTTAGAATTAAAAAAATTTGAGTTTTTATACAGAATCCAGAGTAAAAAAATTATAGCTATAAATGATATTGTTATAAAATATTTCTTCCACCACCCCTCATTATTTTTAGAAACAGGAATGATATTTTTTATATCAAAAAACTTTTTACTAACTGTGTCTACTTCAATAGTAGAAATGTCAATCACAATTGAATCGTTTAATTTTATGATATTATCTCTTATTATTAGTGGAGGAGTAATTGAATAGGAACCAGACTCAAAACTTGTCAAAAAGTACTTTTTTATAATCCTTTTTTTATTCTTATTCATTAATGTATCCATTTGAAAATCTTCAATTATTTCAAAAGGAGGATTAAATTTTCTTATTTCAAAATTCAGATCGGTTAGAGAGTCAATTGAAAAACTAAATTCATATTTTATTTTTTCACCTACTTTAATAGATGTTGTGTCAACTTTAGACTCAACATTAATTACTGATTGAGAATAAAGTTTGCTGAAAAAACTAAAAACAATAATAGTCGCTATGAATTTTAATTTAACCACGATTTTTAAAATAATTTAATAGTTTTTTTATGTAGCTTTCATCAGTTCTACACAATATTGTTCCTGCTCCATTTTTTGTAAAAATTTCATTAAAATTTTTAAACTTCAAGGACATTTCTTTTTTGTAACTCTCTCTTAACTTTTTAGATGATGTGTCAATCAACTTAAACTGACCTGTTTCTTGGTCTTGCATTTTAACTAATCCAAGGTTCGGAATTTCCTTCTCAAAATTATCGTAAACCTTTATTCCCGTTAAATCGTGTTTATTGGAAGCTATTTTTAAAGGTTTTTCAAAATTTGGGGAAATAAAATCAGAAAGTATGAAAGCAATTGATTTTTTTTTCAATACTTGAGTTAAAAATTCAAAAGCAATTTTTATGTCAGTTTGTTTACTTTTTGGTTTAAATTCAATTAATTCTCTAATGATTCTCAAAACATGAGTTTTGCCTTTGCTTGGTGGAATAAATAATTCAACTTGATCACTAAACATAATCATACCCACTTTGTCATTGTTTTGTAAAGCTGAAAATGCAAGTGTAGCCGAAATCTCAGTTATAATATTTTTTTTAAGAGAGTTTTTGGTTCCAAATAAAGCAGAACTACTAACATCAACCATTAGCATTAAAGTTAATTCTCTTTCTTCTTCAAAAACTTTAACGAACGGTTCGTTATATCTTGCAGTAACGTTCCAATCAATGGTTCTAACATCGTCTCCAAATTGATAATTTCTGACCTCACTAAAAGTCATTCCTCTCCCTTTGAATGCACTATGATATTCACCACCAAAAATGTTATTACTTAACCTTCTGGTTTTGATTTCAATTTTTCTAACTTTTTTTAATAGATCTTTTGTTTCCAAAATATTGAAATTGAATTATCAGAAAAAACTTAAATTCTAAGGAACTTCTACCTGATTAACAATTTTGTTAATAATATCTTCCGAAGAGATATTTTCAGCCTCAGCCTCATATGTTAGTCCTATTCTATGTCTCAAAACATCATGAATCACTGCTCTTACATCTTCAGGGATGACATAGCCTCTTCTTTTAATAAAAGCATAACATCGTGAAGCATTAGCAAGATTTATGGACCCCCTTGGGGATGCTCCAAAATTTATCATTGGCTTTAAATCATCAAGCCCATATTTTTCAGGATATCTAGTAGCAAAGATCAAATCTAAAATATACTTTTCAATTTTTTCATCCATATAAACACGTCTAACTGATTCTTGTGCTTTTATAATTTGTTTTATTGTAACTACTGGTTTAATACTTCCAAAACTATTATTAATATTTGCTCTAACTATTAATTGTTCATCCTCAATTTTTGGATAATCAATTATTGTCTTCAACATAAATCTATCAACTTGAGCTTCAGGAAGAGGATAAGTTCCTTCTTGTTCGACAGGGTTTTGAGTAGCCATAACTAAAAAAGGGGGAGTCAATTTAAAAGATGAATCTCCAATAGTTACCTGTTTTTCCTGCATAGACTCTAATAATGCAGATTGAACTTTAGCAGGTGCACGGTTTATTTCATCAGCTAAAACGAAGTTTGCGAAAATTGGACCTTTTTTAATTGAAAAATCATTTTCTTTCATGTTGTATATCATCGTCCCCACCACATCAGCTGGCAAAAGATCAGGTGTAAATTGGATTCTACTAAAACTTCCTTTAACTGCTTTACTCAATGAGTTAATCGCTAGAGTTTTAGCTAATCCCGGAACTCCTTCCAGTAAAATGTGCCCTTGACCCAAAAGGCCGATCAATAGTCGTTCAATCATGTGTTTTTGACCAACAATAACTTTATTAATTTCTAAAAGAAGTAGGTCAATAAATGCACTTTCCTTTTCAATAATTTCATTAATTTCTTTAATGTCTATTTCTTTATTCATCTTTATTTATTTATAATTTTAAAAATACTCATAAAACTAAGGGGGTGCAATTTGAACAAAAAAAATGACTCAAATTGTTAATAATTGGTTAAATATTATTTAAAAAACTAATTCTAATTCTGGGTTTTAATCAATATTTCTTCAATTTCTTTGGGAACTAAATCAGAAATAGATTTATTGTTTTTAATCCGATCTCTAATTAATGTTGAAGAAATCCTCATTATAGGTGCATTATATAAATTCACATTTGGATGTGAAAGAAGTTTGCTTTTTTCATTGGTTTGACTAATTCTTGGATAAACACAAATTTTATGATTTAAGATACTTTCATAATCACTCCACAAATGAAGCGTGTTCAGATTGTCTTCTCCTAAAATTATTTTAAATTCTTTATTTGGATGTTCCTCCTTTAAAAACTTTAATGTTTCTGATGTGTTATATGGCGGTTTTAATTTGAATTCAACGTCAGAACATATTATTCTCTCATTGTTTTTGCAGAAGTTTTCTATTATTTTAAAACGAGAGTAATAATTAGAAACCTTATTTGCCTGCTTAAAAGGGCTTAATGGAGTAATTACAAACCATATTTGATCTAATAATAATTCATTCAAAAAATACTTTGCTATGCTAATATGACCATTGTGTAAAGGATCAAATGTCCCAAAGAACAAACCTATGTTTTGCTTCATTTAAAAAGAAATTTTTTAACAATGTTATATGAATCTTTTTTTGCCTCTTCTAGATTATCATTTATTACCGTAATATCAAACTGAGGTTCTTTGTCAATCTCAATCTGTGCTTTTTTAATTCTAGTTTCAATGGAATCTTTTGAGTCTAATCCTCTTGATTCTAATCTTTTTTGTAATTCAATAATATTTGGAGGTTTAACAAAAATTGCTAAAGCTTTTTCGTTAAAATATTTTTTTAATCTTAGCCCTCCAATTACATCAATGTCAAAAATTACATTAAAGTCGTTTAATAAATCATCGACACTGTCCTTTAAACTACCATAAAAGACTCCGTCATAAACTTCCTCATATTCAAGAAGCTGATCATGTTTGATCATAGTGTGAAATTCAGGCTTCGATATAAAAAAATAATCTTTTCCTTCTACTTCATTATGTCTTTTTTTTCTTGTTGTTGCAGAAATAGAAAACTTCAAGTTTAATTCACTTCTGTCAATTAAATCTTTAACTAATGTTGTTTTACCGCTCCCAGATGGTGCAGAAAAAATAATACATTTACCAGAGGTTTTCATAACACATTTAAAAGTTGTTCTTTAATTTTTTCAAGACTATCTTTCATTTCAACTACATGTTTTTGAATAAGAGAATGATTAGCTTTTGATCCTATGGTGTTTATTTCTCTTCCAATCTCTTGACTTATAAAATTTAATTTTTTTCCTTTTACTATATCCTCAGATTTAATTGACGCTTTAAAAAAATTTAAATGGTTTTCTAACCTTACAATTTCTTCATTAATATCAAGTTTTTCCAAATAATAAATTAGTTCTTGTTCAAACCTATCATTATTAATTTCGATGTCAAGCTCATTAAGGTTATTACTTAATTTTTCTTTTATCTCTTCTTTTCTTTTAGGAGAAAGATTGCAAATTTCAGATAAATGATTTTCTATACAACTAATTTGATGTAAAAGATCACTTTCAAGGGCACTTCCCTCTTGGATTCTAAATTTTATAAGTTCCAAGCAAGCGTTTTCTATCTGTAATAATATATTTTTTTTCTGTGTTTCACTAATTTCTAAACTATGCTTTGTAAAAGCTTCTGGAAGCTTAACTGCAATTTTTAAAAGTTCAGTGTCGTCAAGTTTTACGACTGACTTTAAATCTTTGACATAGTTTTCAATAATATTTTTATTTAAATAAGATGTAGGCTCGTCAGAGCTTAAAGATAGTTTCAATTCAACTTTTCCTCTTCGAAGTTTTGAAGAAATTAAAGATCTTATTTCATTTTCAATAGATTTATAAAAAACATGTGTGTTTAAATTTAAATCAAAAGTTTTGCTGTTCAAAGATTTAATTTCGATTAGTGTGTCCCCTATTTCTGATGTTATAGAAGATTTTCCAAAACCTGTCATGGAATGTAACATGACTGCAAATTTACAAAAAAGTAAGGCTTACTCTAATTTCCTAACCCATATATTTCTAAAACTTAAAGGCACGCAACAATGGTCTTGTAACATTATAGGGGCATCTCCATGAGCAGAATATTTAGGGCTCCCGACATTTGTTGTAGTCCCTTTAATTTCAACATGATTTTGAATTAATACTCCATTATGAAAAACAGTAAAAAATCCGGGTTTTTCGAGTTTTTTATTTATAAATTTTGGCGCAGTAAAAATTATATCATACGATTGCCATTCGCCAGGCTTTCTGGATGCATTAACTAGAGGAATGTGCTGTTTATATACTGAACCCGCTTGTCCATTTACATAGGTTGGATTATTATAACTGTCTAAAATTTGTACTTCATAATTTTTCTGTAAAAATACTCCACTGTTTGACCTGCTTTGGTTCTTATGTTTATCTATATCTTTTGTTCCTGTTCGCCATTCAATATGCAACTGAACAGATCCGAAAGATTCTTTTGAAAATATCGAACCCTTGCCATTTACAACAGTCATTGAACCGTCCTCATTTATAATCCATTCAGGCTTTTTACTTCCCCAAGTTTCCCAATTTGAAAAATCAGAACCGTCAAATAAAACAATAGCATCAGATGGAGGTGTAGAATCCGTTTTAGAATAAACTGTTTTTGGGACAGGCTGCCATATTTCAGTTTCTTCACTCTGAGAACATGCAATGGATGCGCTGATTAAAAATATAATTAGTAAAAAATGTTTCATGCTATAAGGTTCTAAAATATTCGGCCAGCTTTTTAGCTTCATCAATAGTTAAATTTTGATTTATCATTATGATGTTATTGTATTCCTTCAAAAGAGCAATTGCAATTGGATCTTCTTTAAGCATTTGATCAGGATTTAACATTATATTCATCACCCAAGCTGGATTTCTTCTATCGTATATACCTTTCATAGGTGGTCCTATCAAACGTCTATTAACATTGTGACATGCTGTGCACTTTGCATCAAATATTTGTTTTCCTTGAGATGCTAATTCTGTATCAATTTCTTTATCAAAAGAGTAGCTAGAAATAGGCCCTATTCCATTATTTTCTAAATCAATTGGCGTTGCACTAGTCGCTTTTGTTACTTGTTTCTTTTCAACTTTAGTTCTTTTATATATTGATTTTTCTTCAGGTTTTGTAGAATTTCCACAGCCCATAAACAATAAGACAATAACTAGACTAAATGATTTAAAAATTTTCATTTTTTATTTTTAAAATTATACTATAAACTATTCAATATTAAAAAAATTAGATTAAACTATATTTTACTTAGTTCAACTTCAACACTTTTTATATTTGATTCAGAGTTCCCAATAAAAACTTTATTATTATAAAGCAAAATAGGTCTTTTTAAAAAACTATAATGTTCAAGAATCAAATTAAAAAAATCTTCCTCACTTAATTCATCACACTTAATTTTCCTAATTCTCAAAAGCTGAGCTCTTTTATTAAATAAACTCTCAAAACTATTTGAAATATTATAAAGCTCCATCAAATCACTTTTGCTAATAGGATTTTTTTTTACATCAATTAGCTTAATTGAATCATTTAAAGACCATCTTTTAATAATTTTTTTACAAGTTGAGCAAGTTGAAAGATAATATAGTTTGTTCATAATTATTGTTTCGAATGTAATTAGATGATTTATATTTGATTATCCTAATTAATTTAAAATGAAATTTAATACAAAAACTATTCACGGGGGTCAAAAAACTGAAAAAGGTTACGGGGCAGTTATGCCACCAATTTATCAAACTTCAACTTATGCTCAAAAAAGCCCTGGAAAACATCAAGGATATGAATACAGCAGAACACATAACCCAACGCGAACCGCATTAGAAAACTCTCTAGCAAGTATAGAAAATGGAAAATTTGGATTAGCATTCGGATCAGGGTTAGCTGCAATTGATGCTGTTTTAAAGCTTCTTAATCCTGGTGATGAAATTATTTCAACGAATGATTTGTATGGTGGATCATATAGATTATTTACCAAAATTTTTGAAAATTACAATTTGAAATTTCATTTTACAGACATGCAAGACCCATCTAATGTTGAAGCTTTAATAAACAATAAAACAAAATTGATTTGGGTCGAAACACCAACAAATCCAATGATGAATGTTATAGATATTCAAAAACTTAGTGAGATTTCCAAAAAAAATAATATCCTGTTAGCAGTTGACAACACGTTTGCCACACCATATTTACAACAGCCCCTTGTTCTAGGAGCAGATATAGTAATGCATTCCGCAACAAAATACCTAGCAGGACATAGTGACGTTGTTTTAGGCGCTTTAATTGTGAACGATCTTTCTTTATCTGAAAAATTATATTTTATTCAAAATGCCAGTGGAGCGATTTGTGGTCCCATGGATAGCTTTCTTACTCTAAGAGGAATAAAAACATTACATGTTAGAATGCAAAGGCATTGTGAAAACGCAGAACTAATAGCAAATTATTTAGACAAACATCCAAAAATTGAGAAAGTATATTGGCCTGGATTTAATTCTCATCCAAATCATAATGTTTCAAAACAACAAATGAAAGGATTCGGAGCTATGATTTCTTTCACATCAAAAGGCAACTGTTATGAATCTTCAATTAAAATAGTAGAGTCTTTAAAAATATTTACTCTTGCTGAGTCTTTGGGTGGAGTTGAAAGTTTAGCGGGACACCCTGCTTCGATGACTCACGCTTCAATTCCCAAAGAGGAAAGAGAAAAATCAGGTGTTATTGATTCTTTAATTAGACTCAGCGTTGGTATTGAAGATGCTGAAGATTTAATAAATGATTTAAAACAAGCTATTGGATGAGCTTAAAATATTTGTTTAACTTAGTTAGAACTTAGTGGTTAATAATACGTTTTGTTATGAAAAAAATCATTGACAATTTTATTTCTGAAATTGAAAGAAAAAATTCTAACGAACCCGAGTTTATGCAAGCAGTTCGTGAGATTTCAGAAAATGTTCTTCCTTACATTGTTTCTAAAGATATCTATCATGGAAAAAATATTTTAATGAGAATGGTAGAGCCCGAAAGAGTTTTAATGTTCAGAGTAAATTGGGTTGATGATAATGGAGAAATTCAAGTAAATAGAGGCTATAGGGTTCAAATGAACTCAGCTATAGGACCATACAAAGGAGGTCTTAGATTTCATCCGACTGTAAATCTCAGTATTTTAAAATTCTTAGCATTAGAACAAGTCTTTAAAAACAGCTTAACCACACTTCCAATGGGAGCAGGTAAAGGAGGATCAGATTTTGACCCTAAAGGTAAAAGCGATGGAGAAGTAATGCGATTTTGTCAAAGTTTTATGACGGAACTTTACAGGTATATTGGACCTAATACCGATGTTCCTGCTGGTGATATTGGTGTTGGAGGAAGAGAGATTGGGTACATGTTTGGACAATATAAAAAATTAAAAAAAGAGTTTACAGGTGTTTTGACCGGAAAAGGGTTGTCTTGGGGAGGCTCATTGATTAGGCCTGAAGCTACAGGCTATGGAACTGTTTATTTTGCGGAAAACATGCTTCACCATGTTTCAAAATCTATAAAAGGTAAAACCGTAACTATTTCAGGTTCTGGAAATGTTGCACAATATGCCGCCGAGAAATGTATTCAGCTTGCTGCTAAAGTGGTTAGCATGTCCGACTCTTCTGGAACTATTTATGATAGTGAAGGAATAAATGAGGAAAAGTTGGCTTTTATTATGGATTTGAAAAATATTAAAAGAGAAAGAATAAGTAAATATATTGATGAATATCCTAAAGCAAAGTTTTTTAAAAATAAAACCCCATGGAATATTAAATGTGATATTGCTCTTCCCTGTGCAACTCAAAATGAATTAAATGAAAAAGACGCTAAAGCTTTAATTAGTAATGGATGTATTTGTGTAAGTGAAGGGGCAAATATGCCTTGCAACCCTGATGCAATTAAAATTTTCAAATCCAATAAAATTTTGTACGCTCCTGGTAAAGCTTCAAATGCAGGAGGTGTTGCAGTGTCTGGTCTTGAAATGGCTCAAAATTCTCTGCGATACAGTTGGTCGAGAGAGGAAGTTGACGCCAAATTAAAAGAGATAATGAATGAAATTCATTCTTCATGTCTTACTCATGGTCAAGAAAAAGATTGGGTTAATTATGAAAAAGGGGCAAATATTGCAGGTTTTATTAAGGTAGCTGATGCTATGCTTGCTCAAGGAATAGTGTAAATGTTAGTTTCCACTGAATCAATTTCTCTTAACTATTTAAAATATTCAGAAACAAGCGTAATATTAAAATGTTTCACCAAATCCGACGGATTAAAGTCATATTTACTTAAAGGAGTTAGATCAACAAAAAAAAAATCATTGAATATCGGTCTTTTTCAGCCCTTAACTATTCTAGAGATTGATGCTAACCACAAAAATAAGGGCAATCTCGAAAGTATTCGGTCAGCGAAAATAAGCAAGGCCTTTAAAACAATTCATCTTGATATTTATAAAAATACTATCGTTCTTTTTTTATCGGAAGTTTTGTCAAAAAGCATCAAAGAAGAAGAAAAAAACACCAGGCTTTTTGAATTTATAAAAGAATCCCTAATATGGTTAGACCAATCTAGTAATTTCAGTAATTTTCACATACATTTTTTAGTCAAATTGTTGAACTACTTAGGCATTTCCCCGGAGAAAACTAATTTAAATTTAGGGGGGTTTAACATGCTTGAGGGGGTTTTTTGTAGTTATGATCAAAGTGAATATTGCATAAACGGTAGGCTTGTAGATAATTTTAAGTTGTTTTTAGGCACAGATTTTGATGCTAACCTTTCTGAAATTAATTCATTAAATAAAAGAAAAGAATTAATCGAATTTTTAATTAAATACATGCAAATTCATTTGCCAGAATTTAATCGACCAAAGTCTCTTAATGTTTTATATGAGTTATTTAAATAAAACTTGTTTTTTCCTTCTAATTTTCTTTTTCTTCAATTCAGCGTTTTCACAAAAGATTATTGTTATAGATTCAGAAAGTGGAAAGTCAATTTCAAACGTGACAGTTTTTGGAAAAAAAAGCATGAAATCCATGATTTCAGACAAGAATGGAAATTTAGAATTAGATATTTTTAGCTCAAATGATACTTTAGTTTTTGGACATCTCTCATATGATAATCTGATAACTCAAAAAAAATCCATTAAAGGTTCAGTGGTTAGTTTAAATCCGGCTGCCCAAGCTCTAAAAGAAGTTATTCTTTCTGTTGCGAGAAGTAGAGAAAGTAAAGAAAAAATATCAAAAAAAGTTTCTGTTCTTTCCTCAGTAGACGTAGAGCTAAATGTTCCTCAAACTTCAGCTGATTTATTAACATACGCGAGCGGAGTTAGGGTTCAAAAATCACAGGGCGGTGGTGGAAGCCCAGCTATTAGAGGGTTTGAGGCAAACAGAATTTTGTTAGTTGTTGATGGTGTTAGAATGAATAATGCAATTTACAGGTCTGGCCATCTACAAAATTCCTTAACAATAAGCCCATATAGTCTTGAAAGAACAGAAATAATATATGGACCATCGTCTGTTGGATATGGTTCAGATGCTCTTGGAGGAGTTATTCATTATTTTACCAAAACTCCAAAATTCAACAATCAAAAGAAATGGAGTATAAATGGATTGTCTTCTTACAACACTAGATTAAAAAATAAAGTTCAAAATTTTGATATAGAACACAATTCAAAACTTTGGGCTAGCTACACAAATTTTTCTTTCTCCAACTTTGGAGATATAGTAATGGGTTCAAATCGAAATCATGGTTTCGAATCATGGGGATTAGACTACCATTACCTTAACCCAGAGAAATTTAACGAGTCCATTATTTTAAATACTGATCCAAAAACTCAGAAAGGGACTGGTTATGATCAATTCGATTTTTTACAAAAATTTAACTTTAAGTTGTCCGAGTTTTCAAATCTTGTTTTAAATTTTCAAAAATCAAAATCTTCAAGTATAAATAGATACGATAAATTGAATGAATTAAAAGAAGGAGTTTATAAATACGCTGAGTGGTACTATGGGCCTCAAGACAGAACATTAGCTTCAGTTCAAATTAAATCATCAAGAAAAAATAAGCTAAGTGATAGCAGAAAAATTTTATTCGCGTACCAAAAAATTAAGGAATCTCGTCATGCTAGAAGGTTTAATCAACTTTTGAAATCAAATCAATTAGAAAAGTTAGATGTTTTTTCACTGAACATAGATTTACAAAAAATTCTTTCAAATAATTCATCATTGGCTTATGGATTCGAACTTGTAAACAATAGTGTTCATTCCAATGCCTACTTGCAAAGTTTTAATGTATTGCCTGATTTAAGTCTAAATGAAACAAATATAGTTTTTGATACACCTACTAGGTACCCAAGCCAAAGAGGATCTTACAACACTTCAGCGATGTACTACGAAATTAGAAAAGATTTATCTCAAAATTCCAATATTAATATTGGAATGAGATATACAAATACTCATCTTGAAGCGGAGTGGGATGACAACGAAATTATTAGAGCTAAGCTAAACGATGTTACAACTACTAATTCTTCTTTAACAACAAGCATAGGACTCGTATACAGGACAAATGATCAATGGAAAATAAATGCAAATTTTTCAGGTGGTTTTAGATCTCCAAATATTGACGACATAGGAAAAATAAGAGAACAAAAAGGAATTCTTTCAGTGCCAAATTCTTCACTCAAACCTGAATATGCCTACAATTCAGAAATTGGTATTTCAAATTTCTCTAAAAAAACTAGGAGCGGATTTTCCTTGAACGTTTATTATACTCATATTTCTAAACATATCATGAGAGATTTTTTTGAAGTACTTGACGATACTTCAACAGCGGATTCTAAAACTATACTATTTTACAATGAAGAGGTAACAACTATGGCCAATGTCAACAAAGGAAATGGTTATATTTATGGATCTACGCTAGACATAAAAAAATCTTTAAATAAGAGTGTAATTTTAAACGGAAATATTACTTACACTTATGGCAAAAACACTGAATTAGATCAATTTATTCCTTCCATTTCTCCTGTATTTGGAAGATTAAGTGTAAACTTTAAATACGATAAGTCAGAAAGTGAAATTTCATACAAGTTTTCTGGTTCTAAGTCCCCTGATAAATATAGTTTGGGAGGCGAAGATGGGTTAGAAGAAACTCCAATCGCTTACGATTTAAAGTATGGCTTTCACGGAATGCCATCATGGGGTGTTTTTAAAATATCTTCATCTTACATTTTTTCTGAAAAGTTAAAAACCGTATTAATTTTAGATAATTTGTTTGATATACACTACAGAGAATTTGCCTCAGGAATATCAGCTCCTGGACGAAACTTAAACATTGTTTTAAGTTATCGTTTTTAAGTTCTGTTGTTTGAACTAAAATAGTTACTTTCGCTATTTATCAAAATCTGATATTCAGAATGAAATTTAAAGAATATAAAGGATTAGATTTATCCAAGCTTGCAGTTGAGATTCTAGATGACTGGGAAAGAAACAATTCTTTTGAAAAAAGCGTTACACTTAGAAAAGATTCTCCTCAGTTTATTTTTTACGAAGGCCCACCTTCAGCCAATGGGATGCCAGGAATTCACCATGTAATGGCTAGAAGCATAAAAGATATTTTTTGTCGTTATAAAACTCTAAAAGGGTTTCAAGTTAACAGAAAAGCAGGTTGGGATACACATGGGCTTCCTATTGAACTCAGTGTTGAAAAAGAACTTGGAATTACTAAAGAAGATATTGGAAAGAAAATTTCAATTGAAGAATATAATAAAGCTTGTAAAAAGGCTGTAATGAAATACACTGGGGTGTGGAACGACCTTACAAGAAAAATGGGTTACTGGGTAGATATGAGCGATCCATATATTACCTACGAATCAAAATATATTGAATCTGTATGGTGGCTGTTAAAGGAACTCTATAATAAAGATCTTATTTACAAAGGCTATACTATCCAGCCATATTCTCCAAAGGCTGGTACAGGACTGAGCTCCCACGAACTAAACCAACCAGGAACATATCAAGATGTCAGTGACACAACCGTTACTGCTCAATTTAAAATAATTGAGAGCTCTTTGCCAAACTCTCTTAAATCATACAAAAACTTATTCTTGTTGGCCTGGACAACCACTCCGTGGACATTGCCTTCAAATACTGCACTTACGGTTGGCTCAAAAATTGATTACAGCGTTGTTTCTACTTTCAATCAATACACAAAAGAATTTACAAATGTAATTTTGGCTAAAGATCTTGTTTCAAGAGTTTTTGGAAATAACTTTGAAGAAGTTAAAAATAAAATTGATTTAAATTTCAACCCTGAAAAAGACAAAAAAATTCCTTTTTACATCAATGAGACTTTAAAAGGTCAAGAACTAGTTGATATTAAATACGAACAAATTTGGAATGATTCACCCCTGCCACATGAAAATCCAGAAAATGCATTTAGAGTTATTTTAGGCGATTTTGTTACAACTGAAGATGGAACTGGTATTGTTCACACTGCTCCAACATTTGGAGCAGATGATGCGCGAGTTGCTAAACTTGCTAACCCTCCAATACCAGCACTTTTAATCTTAGATAAGAACAATCAATTAGTCCCTCTTGTTAATCTGCAGGGAAAATTTGTAGATGAGTTAGGGTTTTTAGGAGGAAAATATGTAAAAAATGAATACTATGAGCAAAATGAAGTTCCTGACAAATCTGTTGATGTTGAAATTGCTATCAAATTAAAAGAAGAAAATCGTGCATTTAAAGTTGAAAAATACGTTCACAGCTATCCAAATTGTTGGAGAACGGATAAACCAATTTTATATTACCCTCTAGATTCATGGTTCATTAAAGTTACCGATCAAAAAGACAAATTAGTTGACTTAAATAAAACCATTAATTGGAAACCAAAATCTACAGGTGAAGGCAGGTTTGGGAACTGGCTTTTAAATGCAAACGACTGGAATCTTTCAAGATCAAGATTTTGGGGAATACCTCTTCCAATATGGAAAACATCTGATTCTAAAGAGACTCTAGTGATTGGATCAATGAATGAGCTTAAAAATGAAATTGCAAAATCAATTTCAAAGGGTTTTATGAAATATGATCCTTTTGAAAAATTTGATCCTAATGATATGAGTGATTCCAACTACCAAAAGATTGATCTTCATAAAAATGTAGTTGATGAAATTGTTCTTTGCTCTTCATTAGGAGAAAAAATGTTTAGAGAATCTGATCTTATTGACGTTTGGTTTGATTCCGGTTCAATGCCTTATGCTCAATGGCATTATCCATTTGAGAACAAATCAAAAATTGAAAATAACGAAGCCTTTCCAGCCGATTATATTGCGGAAGGTGTTGACCAAACTCGAGGTTGGTTTTACACTCTTCATACAATTGCAGGAACCGTTTTTAATTCTGTAGCTTATAAAAATGTTATTTCTAATGGGCTTGTTTTGGACAAAAATGGCCAAAAAATGTCCAAAAGACTTGGAAATGCTGTTGACCCTTTTGAAACAATATCAAATTTTGGTCCTGATGCAACAAGATGGTATATGATTAGCAATGCTAATCCATGGGATAATTTAAAATTTGATATTGAAGGTATTGAAGAAAGTAAAAGAAAGTTTTTTGGAACGCTATACAACGTTTACTCATTTTTTGCTCTTTATGCTAACATAGACAACTTCAACTATTCTGAACAAGAAATTAATCTTGATGACAGATCTGAACTAGACAGGTGGATAATCTCTGAACTTAACTCTCTAATTTCAGAAGTTGACGATCATTATGAAAACTATGAACCAACAAAAGCTGCCAGGGCCATTTCTGACTTCGTTCAACTCTATCTCAGTAATTGGTATGTAAGGCTTTCTAGAAGAAGATTTTGGAAAGGCAGTTACGAACAAGATAAAATAAGCGCATACCAGACTTTGTATAGATGTTTAGTTGAAATTTCAATAATATCCTCTCCAATAGCTCCTTTCTTTATGGATCGCTTGTACAAAGATTTGATAAGCTGCACGAAAAAAAGCTCATTTGAATCTGTTCATCATGAAAATTTTCCGGTTTCAAATGATTTAGAAATAAATACAAGTCTTCAGAATAAAATTAGAAAAGCTCAAACAATTTGCTCCTTAGTTTTGTCTTTAAGAAAAAAAGAGAAAATAAAAGTTCGACAACCCTTGTCAAAGGTTATGATTCCTTTTTCAACTGAATTAGAAAAGAAAGAAATCAATGACATTTCTGAACTTATTAAATCTGAGGTAAACGTAAAGGAGATAGAACTAATTGGTAATTCCTCAGGAATTTTAATTAAAAAAGCCAAACCTAATTTTAAAACTTTGGGGCCTAAGCTTGGTAAAAAACTTTCAAAGGTGATTACTCGAATAAATCAACTGAATGATTTAGATATTGAAAAAATTGAGTCAGGAAGCTCTATTATTGTTGATATTGAGGGTGATGAACTAGTTTTGGAACCCACTGATATAGAAATTGTTTCTGAAGATATTGAAGGTTGGCTTGTTGCCTCGGAAAAAGGAATTACGGTTGCTCTTGATATTACATTGAACGAGCGTTTAATTAATGAGGGGATTTGTCGTGAACTAGTAAATAAAATACAAACTTTGAGAAAAGACTCTGGTCTTCAGGTAACTGACAAAATAATTTTAAAAATTCAGAAGGATAATATAATTGAAAAAGCTATTTTTGAAAACCAAAATTATATTTTAAACGAAACTCTAGCTGAAAACTTAGAGTTTGTTGATTCGATTGAGGACGGCGTTGAAATACAATTTGATAATATTAATTCTAAACTATATTTAACTAAAATAGAGTAGATATGGAAATTACAAGATATTCTGATAAAGATTTAAAACATTTTAAATCTTTGATTGAAGGAAAAATTGAAAAAGCTCAAAACGACCTAGCTTTAATTAAAAGTGCTTATATGAACGATGGTGATAATGGTACTGAAGATACTTCGCCTACTTTTAAAGCTTTTGAAGAGGGGTCTCAAACAATGTCAAAAGAGGCCAACACTCAACTTGCTATAAGACAAGAAAAATTTATA
>Ga0208127_1000251_pt1 | contig 27491 bp, 21 predicted proteins | sample ETNtaG_6_FD_185751 | JGI IMG/M metagenome (GOLD analysis project Ga0208127, IMG submission 185751) | Marine microbial and viral communities from oxygen minimum zone, Eastern Pacific Ocean - ETNP201306SV45 (SPAdes) (version 2) | ecosystem: Environmental > Aquatic > Marine > Oceanic ... | reverse complement strand
AACAATGTGATCGATAAGCATCCAAAGGTCCTAGCCAAAATGCGAAATCGTTTGGACGAATGGTGGGCTGATGTCGGTCCTAAGGCCAATGAAGTGCAACGAGTGATTATTGGAAGCGACCATGAGAACCCATCGCGCCTGACGGGTTGCGAATGGCTAGATGTCTTCATCGATCAGCAGAGGCAGATCCGCGTTGGTCAGCATAAGAGTGGCTATTGGATGCTGGAAGTTGCTGAGGCCGGAGAATATGAATTCGAGCTACGCCGGTGGCCCAAGGAAATCGACCGTCCACTCACCGCGCCCTCAGAGGAAGGTGAGGGTGCCATACCCATTACTCAGGCTAGCTTTTATCTGAGCAATTACCATCACTTGAGTATTGGTGAAAAAAGTCCTTACGGGTTCGAGGGAGAAACGAAACCGGTTGGGCCTAATGACACTTCAGTTACTTTCACGGCCAAGCTGGACAAGGGGCCCATCGCTTTGCACACCTGGTTTCGGGGGAGCGATGCTCACAGGGGGCGTGGAACGGGAAGTACTATTCTCAGCGCGTACTATGTGTATGTTACTCGCAAGTAGGGAAAGCGGATCATGAAAGAAATTTGGACCACAGATTACGCAGATAGCTCAGATATTAAACGACTCCATTCGATCTGCGTTATCTGAGAAATCTGTGGTTAAAAATAAAATACAATAGATTTGAAGACGTATAGCATAGCGATAGTTTTTATCCTCTCCTTAGTCTCCTTGATTGGGAACGATAGACCGAATGTGCTATTCATCCCCATCGATGACTTGAATAGCTGGGTAGGGCACTTGGGCGGGCATCCGCAAGCGCTGACCCCCAACATCGACCGGCTAGCCAAGCGAGGCGTGTCTTTCAACAAAGCCTATTGCAACGCTCCTCTATGCAACCCTTCGCGAGTCAGTTTGTTCACCGGACTTTTGCCGTCCAATACGGGTGTCTATGGGAATGGCGAGATGATGCGGGACAAGGTCCCTGACGTCGTTACCTTGATGCAGTACTTGCGGGCCCAAGGAGGTTATTCGGTGCAGGGTGGGGGTAAGACCTTTCATGGCAGCTCGCCTTACGATCCGGAATCATGGGACTATTACAACCAGCCCGCACGGAAACGATTTTCTGGCGAGCGCGACGCCTATCTGCCAAAAGAGGCTTGGGCTCCCTGGGGTCCGCTGGACGTGGAGGAATCGGAGTTGTTCGATGTCCAGAATGTCGATTGGGCGATCGCCGAACTGGGCAAATCGCACGAAAAGCCATTCTTTATCGCCTGCGGGTTTACCAAGCCCCACATGCCTTGGTACGCTCCCCGGAAATACTTCGACTTGCACCCGATCGAAGATATCATTCTTCCGGATACGCTGGATAATGATCGGGACGATCTTCCCTATTGGGGAAAGCGATTCGCCATAGAGGTGCATGACGTTTCCGGCGCCCGGAACTTCGCCACTCATGGGGAAGACCACGATATGGTGACCAAGCACAAACAATGGCCACGGGCGGTACAGAGCTACCTGGCTACTATCAGCTATGTCGACGCCCATGTCGGTAGATTGCTGGACGCTTTGGATCAGAGCGAGCACGCGGATAACACCATAGTAGTGCTGTGGGGCGATCACGGTTGGCATTTAGGAGAAAAGCAACACTGGCGGAAGCACGCGTTGTGGGAAGTCACCACGCGAACCACTTTGGTGATTGCCGGTCCTGAGGGTGTGGCGCAGAACCAGTTGTGCGAGGAGCCTGTGAGTCTAGTCGACTTGTACCCGACACTTCTTGACTTGTGCGGACTGCCTTTCCGGGACGGCTTGGATGGAAAAAGCCTCGCGCCGCTACTGAAGAATCCAGAAATGGATTGGGAGAGCCCGGTACTGATGACCTTTGGATACGAGAATCACGCGGTGCGAACGGACCGCTGGCGTTACATTCGTTATAACGATGGAGGAGAGGAACTATACGATCACGATTCGGATCCGAACGAATGGACGAATCTGGCGGGAAATCCTGAATACAAAACGGTAATAGCGAACTTGGCGAAATCGTTGCCGGAGGTGAATGTAAGATAATGAGAGTTGAACAAGACCTATTGATCCCGCAGAGCGGGAACACCTATTTGTTCGAAAGGAACAACAAGCGAAGCGTTGTTGGAAAAATAGTTTTAACATCGTTTCCCGCTAAGCGGGATCACTTGTGTCCTCGCGATGCGAGCCCAATAGGTATCCGCGTTGCGGATAATAGGTTTTCCTAAGGATGAGCATGGAGTTTATGAAAATGCGAGTTCAGGTTTGCGCTGTCGCGCTTTGTTTATGCAGCGCTTGGCTCGTTGCGGACCGCAAACCCAATGTTGTTTTCTTTCTGGTGGACGACTTGGGATGGACGGATGTGGGGACATTCGGTAGCAGTTTTTACGAGACGCCCCATATCGATCAGTTCGCCACCGAGGGTGTCAAGTTCACCAGCGCCTACGCAGCCTGCCACGTGTGTTCGCCGACGCGGTCAAGTATTCTGACCGGGAAATACCCGGCTCGCAACAACATGACCGACTGGATACCTGGACGTCGGGACTTTCCGTTTCAGAAGCTCCTAAATGTCTATTCGGGACAGCATCTGCCGTATGAGGAGACGACGCTTGCGGAAACCTTGCGTGGCCACGGTTATGCCACGGCGGCAGTCGGCAAGTGGCATTTAGGAAGCGCTCCATCCACGCCGGATAAGCATGGGTTCGACTGGCACATTCCACGAAACTGGCCACGCGGCGCTCCAAACCGTACCTTCTATGCCCCCTACAACCTAGAAGGCTTAGAGGATGCTCCCGACGGTGAGTATCTCACTGACCGATTGACCGAAGAGGCCCTCGGCTTCATCAACAACAACAAAGACGGTCCGTTCTTTCTCTATTTCGCTCACTTCGCGGTTCACGACCCGATACATGGTCGTCCGGATTTGGTGGAGAAGTACGAGAAGAAGTTGGAAACCATGCCTGATTGGGATAGGCCCCCTTACGCTCTCGAGGGAAATCCGGATCTAAAGGAGCCATTGAGCGTAGAAGAGTTGGACAGTTTAATAGAAGACGAGGCCTACTCAGAATACGGCGTGCTACCGCGACACACGGTGAAGATTAAACAACGCCAGGACAATACGCAGTTCGCGGGCATGATTGAGGCAGTGGATCAGAGCCTTGGGAATATATTGAAGAAGCTCAAGGCCTTGGGCATCGACGATAATACCATCGTTATTTTCTTTGCCGACAATGGCGGCATGGCGGGCATGAATGTTCATTTTGCGAAGCGGACCGTGTCGGAAGACAAACTGGATATCGCGTTCTCGACCTCGGTACTGCCGCTCCGAGGCGCGAAAGGTTGGCTGTACGAAGGGGGCATTCGCGTCCCGTGTATCGTTAAGTGGCCAGGACAGGGAAAGGCCGGTACGGTTTCGGACGAACCGATTATCAGTACGGATTTCTATCCCTCGATTCTGGAGATGGCGGGGCTTCCTCCCATGTTGGACCAGCACGCGGATGGCGTGAGTATCGCTCCCATTTTGAAAGGAGAGAAGTCATTGAATCGAGAGGCGATTTACTGGCACTTCCCGCATTACAGCAATCACGGCATGCAACCGCCGGCGGGCGCGGTTCGCAGCGGAGACTACAAGTTGATCGAGTACTTCGATAATGGAACGATCCAACTCTTCGACTTGAAGGAAGATGTCGGGGAGATGAACGATCTATCGAAAACCAGTCCTGAGAAAGCGGGCGAGCTGCGCGCGATGCTACATGCCTGGCGTTATAAGATGAAGGCTCAGATGCCGTCGCCAAATCCTGATTACGTTGGAGTCGATCCTCACGAATGGGCTCGTGGCGCAAACACCAATAATTAGTGGATCCGTAGCCGACCATAAAAGCTCTCAAAAATAGAAAAATTTCAATTAAACGAATTTAAGACGAACCATGAAAAACCTGTATCGAATTAGCTTACTATTATGCGGTTGCTTTGCCGGGAACGCGTTGTACGGAGATGCCTTGCAGCTCGTCCAGGACGAAGATGCGCAAACAATCTCAGTGTTTCGCGATGGCGCGCCGGAGCCAATCTTGGTGCAGCATGCGCGAGAGGATCACCGTCCTTATTTGCATCCGATTGTCGCTCCGGATGGGCAAGGAGTGTTTACGGAATACAGTCCGGGGCATCACCCGCATCAGACCGGACTGTACTGGGGATTTACGCGTATCAATGGTCGCGACTATTTTCATAATCCAACGAATGGATACTGGAAGCGGGAGCAAAGCCGCATTATAGCTGGCGAAGGCGAGGTCGTGCAATGGGAGACCGTTTACGCCCTTCTCGATGCCGAGGGCAATCCAGTGATGCGAGAGTCGCAGCTATGGTCCATGCGCGACGTGGACGAGCGTTACTTCATCGATCTAATTTGGTCAGGCGAAGCGCTGGTCGATCTCGATTTCGACGAGTATGCATATGGGGGGCTCTTCCTGCGCATGCCGTTCAAGCGAGGCGAGTCCGAGGGGCTTGCGGTGAATAGTTCGCGGCAGGAAAACGAACGAGCCGAAGGGCAGCGCGCCATGTGGGTTGACGTGGGAATGGAGATCGAGGGACGCGAGGATTGGGGTCACATCGCGATTTTCGATCACCCGGACAATCGCAACTTTCCTCAGAAGTGGCGCGTCGATAAGCAGCTCGGAATCGGACCCGCGCCTTCGCGTATGGGCGACTGGCATATCCACAAAGGCGAAACCGAAACCTACAAGCACCAGATCGTCGTTTATAGCGGCGAGTTCAATGATGTGCGGACAAACGATCAATGGAAGTCCTACAGCGGTCAGGGGGGCAATTGGGCACTCTGGAATATCGCTCGCGAGGAGGGTCGCAATGCCGAATTTCTATCGGGTCCGGAAGCGGTTGAAAAAATGACGGTAGCGGACGGTCTGGCGGTCAATTTGTACGCGTCGGAACCGGAGATCACTCAGCCGATGGCGTTTTGCTGGGATGACCGGGGTCGACTTTGGGTGGCCGAGAACCGCGACTACGAAACGAGACGGTCTGGTTTCTCCGGCAGTGGCGATAGCCGCATCCTGATTCTCGAGGACGTGGATGGGGATGGAAAAATGGATACGCGGAAAGTGTTCCTTGATGGTATACCGTTTCCAGCCGCGATTGCTTGGGGCTTCGATGGTTTGTGGCTCGGCGCTCCGCCGAATTTGCTTTTCGTTCCGGATCGAGATGGCGACGACAAGGCGGACGTAGACGATATCGAGGTTCGCTTGACTGGTTGGGGAATCCGAGACCGGCATGAAACGCTCAATAGCTTTATCTGGGGACCGGATGGTTGGCTCTATGGATGCCAAGGATTCGCAACGCCCTCAATGGTGGGCAAGCCGGTTGGCGAGGGACGGATCTATCGGCATGGCGAGGCGTTTCCAACGAATCAAGAAGTGCAGGACCCGCAGGAAATCGATGGAGGCGTTTGGCGCTATCACCCGATTAAGGATCGCTTCGAAGTGGTAGCCCACGGATTCAGCAATCCCTGGGGCATGGATTTCGACGATCACGGTCAGATCTTCATTTCGGCCTGTGTGATTCCCCACTTGTGGCATGTCATCCCTGGGGGGATTTACCACCGTCAAGGCGGTCAGCACATCAACCCGCACGTGTATTCGGATATTAAGACGATCACCGATCACCGTCACCGTTCGGCCCATGGTGGGGCGCGTATCTATTTGGCGGATGCGTTTCCGGAAAAATATCACGATCGCATTTTCATGGCGAACATCCACGAGCACGCGTTGCTTTCGGATATTCTGGAGCCGAAGGGCTCGGGGTTCGTCGGGCGTCACGGGGATGAGACTGTATTGGCCAATGATCCGCAGTGGATCGGGTTTAGCATAGAGATCGGACCCGAAGGGGCGGTTTATATGCTGGATTGGCACGATCCGGATATTTGCGGGACCGATGTGCTCTATAAGGATACGGGCCGCATCTACCGCGTCGCCCCTCCGGGTACGAAGACGCCGGTTGGTTTTGACTTGGCCACGTACTCGGATGACGAGCTGGTCGATCTTCAGATGCATCGGAACGATTGGTATGTGCGTCGCGCTCGTGTACTGCTGCACGAACGAGCGGTCGAAGGTTCGCTTTCGAAGGGGGTTCACGCTAAATTGTGGAAGCAGTTCGAAGAAGGGCCAGATGAGGGCCGAAAGCTGCGTTCGCTTTGGGCTTTGCATGTGACCGATGGCGTAAATCGGAATCGATTGACTCGCTTGTTGGATCACGAAGACGAGCACATTCGCGCCTGGGCGATCCAGCTGCTATGCGAAGATTTCGAACCCGGTCGCTCGGCCTTGAAACGTTTCGAGACCATGGCCGTCGAAGATCCCTCGCCGGTGGTGCGCTTGTATTTGGCTGCGGCGTTGCAGCGGATACCGGAAGCGAGCATTTGGAAGATCGCCGAAGGCTTGCTCGCTCAAGCGGGCGATGCTGATGACCACAATCTGCCGAAGATGATTTGGTTTGGAGTCGAGCCTCACGTTGAAGGTTCTGCTGATTTAGCTTTAGGTCATGCGGTCGAGAGCGAGATTCCGTTGGTCTCCGAGTTTATCGCTCGACGGGCGATCGCTGCGGAAAAATTGGACGCGATCATTGCGGCGCTTGAGAAAGCGGATACCACTGAGCAACGGATTCCGCTGCTAAAGGGCGCCCGCGATGGTTTAGCCGGCCAGAAGTATCTAAATGCCCCGGAGGGTTGGGCCGCTTTAGAGAAGCGACTCATGGACTCCTCAAGCGATGAGGAACGCAGCTTGGCTTTGCGACTGGGACAGCTCTTCGGCAGCGCTGAGGCAGGCAAGGCTCGTTTAGCGGTGCTCAAGGATTCGTCAGCCAGCCTGGAGGAACGTCGCGAGATTCTGCAGAGTTTCGGGCAGGAACGATACGAACCGGCGTTTCCGGCTATTCTAGCGATGCTGGATGAAGCGCCGCTTCGCCAGGCCGCTTTGCGTACTTTGGCAGTGTATGACAAGCCGAACGTTTCTGGCGAGGTATTGAAGCGTTACGGAAAATTCACTTCCACGGAAAAATCGATCGCTATCCAAACGTTGGCGACACGTCGCGGAAGCGCTCGAGACCTCATGAACGCAATGCGAAAGGGCGATGTTCCGCGATCCGATGTTTCCGCAGTTGCGGCGCGACAGATGAATCGCGTTATCGGTCCCAACTTCATCGATTTCTGGGGTAAGATCGAGTCGATGTCGCGCGATAAAGAAATCGCGATGGAGCGCTATCGGATTCTGCTTTCCGACGAGTACGTTTCGCATGCCGACCTGAAAGCGGGCAAGGCGCTCTATGAGCAAACCTGCGCGTCTTGCCACAAGCTCTATGGCGAGGGTGGGGAGATCGGGCCGGACATTACCGGTTCGAATCGGGCGAACTTGGACTACATTCTAAGCAACATGCTCGATCCGAGTGGCGAGATTCCTGAGGGCTACCAATTGGTGACGATATCGACTCAGGACGGTCGCAGCTATGCGGGCAATGTGGCGAGCGAAGACGACAATCAAGTCACCTTACGCATGATCGGACAGAATGTGGTGCTTTCAAAGGCGGACATTCTTTCGCGAGAAACGCTACCTGTTTCCATGATGCCGGAAGGTTTGTTGTCGGCGATGTCGGAAAAGCAAGTGCGCGATTTGGTCGGGTACTTAAGGACGACGCATCCGATTGAATAGAATAGAGGACCGAATCTGGCCGCCCAATCGCAGAAACTGAGAGCTGATTAGTACTATGAAGATAATGACCTGCATTCGAATCGGCGCCTTCGTAAGCGCGCTGCTTGGCGTCGCCTCTGCCGCTGAACGAAAACCAAATATCGTATTCTTTTTGGTCGATGATCTGGGTTGGTCGGATGTGGGCTGCTTCGGTAGCAGTTTTTATGATACGCCGAATATCGATCGACTTGCGGCGGAAGGGGTTCGGTTTACGTCGGGGTACGCAGCGTGTCATGTCTGCTCTCCGACGCGGGCAAGTATCCTTACGGGAAAATACCCGGCGACCTTGAATCTAACCGATTGGCTCAATGGCCGCTCGGACAGGCCCTATCAGGTTTTGAAGAATCCGGACAAAGCGATGGCTCTCGACTCCGACGAGACGACTCTAGCCGAAGTTTTGAAGGAGGAAGGCTATGCCACCGCCCTGTTCGGCAAGTGGCATTTGGGCAGAGGGACGACTCCGACGGGGCATGGCTTCGACTTGCATGTTCCATACTCCGTGAACTCCAACCTCGGACGGCGTGGGTTTTACAACCCAAAGGATATTCCCGGTCTCGATGGGGGAGAGTACGTAACCGATCGATTGGCGGAACTGGCTGCCAAGTACATTGATGTGAACAAGGATCAGCCGTTCCTTTTATACATGTCTCACTTTTCCGTGCACGATCCCATTCACGGTCGTCCGGATCTGGTTGAAAAATATAAGAAGAAACTGGGCTCTATGCCGCCTCAGCCGGGACCGGACTTCATCCTCGAAGGAAATCCGGACAGCCCGACTAACCCGACTCGAGCGGAACTCGATGGATTGATCCAGCAGCCGGAGTACCGGGATACCTACACGTCCTATGCCAACGACCTTGTAAAGGTGAAGCAGAAGCAGGACAACGTCGAGTTCGCCGGAATGGTCGAAAGCGTCGATCAAAGTCTTGGCACGCTTATGGCGAAGCTGAAGGAGCATGGCCTTGAAAATAATACCATCGTTATTTTCATGTCGGACAATGGCGGCATGTCAGTGATGAACGGGACTCCCCATTTTGAAATCACTCGAGACAAAATCGATACCCGAGCATCCACTTCAAATCTGCCGCTGCGTGGAGCGAAAGGCTGGCTCTACGAAGGCGGTATACGCGTCCCCATGATCGTTAAATGGCCCCATCAAGGTAAGGCGGGAATTGACTGCAATGAGCCCGTTATCAGTACCGACTTTTTCCCTACGATTCTTGATATGATCGGTGTCGAATACGATGCCGACGGCATAGATGGGAAGAGTTTCACTCGACTAGTTAAGGGGCAGAAAATGGATCGTGGCCCCATCTACTGGCATTTTCCACACTACAGCAATCATGGCATGCAGAGCCCAGGCGGAGCCATTCGCGACGGCGATTACAAGCTGCTCGAGTATTTCGAAAACGGGACGGTTCAATTGTTCAATCTTGCAGACGATATTGGCGAGCAAAACGATCTCTCGGAGATCGAAGTTCGGAAAACGAGGGAACTCAGAGAGAAACTGCACCAATGGCGCCAAGACGTAGATGCGCAAATGATGGAGCCTAATCCCGACTATGATCCGACCCAGGATTTGTGGTCGGGAAAATGATCTTTTGTAGGGGCAATGAAAATACGCATGAAAACGAAGCTAGTAGCCTTGCTCCTCTTTCAGGCGTTGGTGTTCAGCGTTGCTTCTGTCCCGTTAAAAGGGGACGCGCTGGATAGACCGAACATCCTCTTCATTGCTATCGATGATTTCAATGACTGGGGGCCTTCCCAGCTGGATGGCGAGCCATTCGATGTGGATACGCCTAATTTCGACTCTCTCGCGGCTGAGGGAATCCTATTCAGAAATGCCCACTGCAATGCTCCTTCGTGCAATCCGTCTCGAGCCTCTATCATGTCGGGGCTCCATCCCACGTCGACAGGCGTTTATGGCAACGGTCATGACTGGCTGGCGAATGAGCGATACGATGACATTCTCCTGCTGCCTGAATATTTCGAAACGCATGGCTATGCGACTCTGGGAGGCGGGAAGATCTATCATGCGAATCAAGGAAGCGAATTCGATCGGAAAGGGCTTTTCTCGCCCAGAGGGTGGGACGATTTCTTTCCCTCTTTTAATTTCCAATTGCCAGTGCCGAGCATGCCGGACGTCTTGCCGGATCGTGGCGAGGGGAAATTCGATTGGGGCGGTACCGGTAAGCCGCTTGAGGAAATGGGGGACCACAAAGTGGTGAACTGGGCGATCGAGCAACTCGAGACTGCTCGCGCTGAACCGCTCTTTCTGGCTGTCGGAATCTATCGTCCGCATATGCCTTGGTTCGTCCCGGATGCGTTCTACGATCAGTACGAAGATATTGATATAGAACCTCCCACGAACCCGGAAGCATGGGAGAACAACATTCCTAAATCTCTTCTACCACCCAAACGGTTTAAGGAGTTTGCCGGAAAATCGGGCCCGAGTCGCGGCTATGCGGCCTGTGTTAGCTATGCAGATTTTGAGCTGGGTAGACTTCTGGAAGGATTGGAGAATTCGCCAATTGCCGATAACACGATCGTGGTGGTCTGGACGGACCACGGGTGGCATCTGGGCGAGAAAGAGCATTTCTCAAAGTTTACTCTCTGGGAGGAGTCCACACGCGTGCCGCTGCTCATCTCCATTCCGGGCGCTGAACCTAATAAAGTGGATACAGCAGTTAGCCTATTGGATGTCTATCCCACGCTGCTCGATTTGGCGGGTCTTCCGGAGAATGAGAACAACGACGGTCAAAGCTTGCTCCCGATTATCGAGGCAGAAACCGATCTCAATCGAGCCATCGTAACCTCGAAGAATGAAAATTATCACGCTGTGCGCGATGGACGGTATCGCTATCTCAAATCAGACAAAGCAGAGGCCTTGTTCGACCACTTTAACGATCCGCGCGAATTTAACAATATCGCCAATGAACCCGGAAGCGCCGCCATTATCGAGCGTCTTTCGAAAGCGCTACCAGCAGCGCCGTATCCCAGTATGCATAAGCGCGAAAAGCCGAGCTCCCTGTAGGACTGCTTTCGAATGCGTTCGCAGTCGATTGTTCTTTTGTATAGAAGCTGTCTAATGAGTCTGTACAATACCTCTTTCCGATGTAGGCACGTCGCAAGCGACGGCCCTACAAATTATCGAATCATTAAACAGCTTCTGAGACAGGTAGCTCTTATCCCTTCACGTCGTAGCAGAAAATCAGGTCCTGGTCGCGCAAGTATAGCTTGCCATTGATGACAACTGGGTGAGCCCACACCTTGCCATTATGCTCGTCGCGCAAGGCGGTTTCTTTGGGAAGCTGGAATTTGCCCTTTTCATTGAAGCCGCGAGGGCTGGCTTCCACCAAGTACACCCATCCTTCGTTCTCGTTGAGACAGTAGAGCATTCCGTCGGCCGCGTGCACGGCGCCCTTGTGCAATTCTCTTTCCACGCGGTGTATCCATGCGACTTTACCCGTCATGAATTCAATGCACATCAGGTTTCCCTTCTTCTGATCCGAAAAGCCGTAAACGTGATCGCCGATAAGCAAGACACCTCCGTGATGATTGATCATCTCTTGGTTTTCCCAGACGACCTCGGCCTTTTTGCCGTTCACTTTTACCAGTTTGGCGCCCGCGCGGTATCCTGAAGTCATGAATACGTGCCCATCGCGGTAGATGGGTGTCGGAATCACAGCAGTCCGTCCTTGCGGCCAATCGGATTTCCAGAGCACGTTGCCCTTCTCGGCATCCACTCCGGCGAGGGTGTTCATGAATAGTTGAACGTATTGGCGCTGGCCGGCGACGTCGGCAACCACCACGGATGAATACTCGGCAGCGTCTTTCAATTTCTTCGACTGCCACAGCTTAGCGCCTGTTTTCTTGTCGAGCGCGACGATCGCTCCCTTGCTTCCGCCGGGGGTGACCAGCAATTTGGCGCCGTCGACTGTGGGGGATTCCGAATACCCCCATTTCGATAAAGCGCCGCCAAAATGCTTAACGAGGTTCTTTCGCCAAACGCGCTTTCCCGTGTCGGCATTTAGGCAGACGACATCGCCCGCCACTCCGAGCGCGTAAACATGCCCGTCGCTCACGGTTGGCGTCGAGCGTGGCCCGGCTCCCCATTGGGTGCGATATCCTTCCTCCGGATCGGTTTCGAACTCCGAAGTCCAAAGTTCCTTGCCTGAATTGGCGTCTAAGCAGATGACCATTTCGCGACTGTCCCGCGAGCCGAGCGTGTAGAGCTTCCCATCGACTATCGCTGAGCTGGAATAGCCGCTTCCCGCGTTTTCGTAGGTCCAGAGGAGCTTAGGGCCGCCTTCGGGCCACGATTTGAGAAGTCCGGTGTCCGGGGAGATGTTGGTCTGGTTCGGACCGCGCCAACCCGGCCAGTTGGACTGGGACGAGGATTCCGATGCGTTAGCGACCAGTGATGACAATGATGCGACCATTAGGCCGATGATAACTAGGGACGGTTGAATCTTCATATGGCTGGGTTATTCAATAGGACGTTCTCTGACGCGTAACGATTGGCTTAAATGAAGTTGTTTTGGGTGCAGTTGGCTGAACAGCGGAAGGTCCATGTTCGATGGCGTTTTTAGTGAGCTGAAAAAGGCTAGGCTTTATGCGGCGCCTAGAGAGGGGAAGAAATTCAGTCTTTTGCAGGCTCGATTTATTTTCTTTGCGTCTCTGCTTCCTGTTTTGGACTATTGATCGATATGCATCGCAAGGTTTTCCGTTTTCTCCTGTTATTTGTAACTTTGGCCGCATTCGCTTCTGCCGATCGACCAAACATTCTGTTCATCTCGGTAGATGACATGAATTGCGATTCGGTTGGCGTCTACGGCAGTCCGTTGAAAGGGATTACGCCGCACATGGACCAACTGGCCGCCGAGGGTATGCGTTTCGAGTATGCCCATGTGATGGTGGGCAACTGCTACCCGGGGCGGAATGTTATGTTTACAGGGCGCTCGTCCCACAGCAATTTAGTTGAAGGCTTTTACGCGATTAACGAGCCTCACTATCCTCATCTGGTCGATCTGATGAAGGATGGCGGTTACTTTACCGGCATCTTTGGAAAAGAGACGCATACGACGCCTTACTATCCGTATGGCTGGGACATGGAGATGGGCGAGGGCGTTAAGAAGGAGAACCACATCAAGGACAAGGGCGCCTACTATCGCATGACCGCGAAGGGGATTGCTGCATCCGAAGAAGCGGACAAACCCTTCTGCCTGCTGATCAATATCTCCGACCCGCACCTGCCGTTCTACGCCTGGAATCAACGCAAAGAAAGGGAGGACCCGTTCAAGCCTAGCAAGTTCTACACGCCGGAGGAGATTCCCGTTCCGGGCTACTTGCCCGATACGCCGAAGATTCGAAAGGAACTATCTCATTACTATATGTCCGTTAGCCGGGCTGACGATTGCGTAGGAGAGACCTTGCGCGCGTTGGATGAATCGGGCCAAGCGGACAACACAGTGGTCGTATTCCTTTCCGATCACGGAATGCCGTTCCCCCTGGCTAAAACGTGCTTGTATCACCAAAGCACGCGCACGCCTTGGATGGTTCGTTGGCCGGGAACAATCAAACCGGGAACGCATGATACGGATCACATGATCTCGGCTCTCGACTTGCTGCCGACTTTGCTGGATGTCGCGGAAATCGATCATCCGAAAGGGCTGGAAGGGCGTTCGTTCTATCGTGTGCTTAAGGGGAAGAAGCAGCCCGGGCTGGATCATGTAATCAAAGAGTATAACGAAAGTTCGGGACGCCGGCGCCATCCGATGCGAGGGATTCAGACTAAGCGATTCAATTACCTTTTCAATCCTTGGGCTGCGGGCGGACGAAAATTCCAAGCGGCGGGTCAAGGAATGCTAAGCTACAGAGAGATGATCGAGCGGGCCAAGACCGATCCCTTTGCGGCGCAATTGCTTCATCAATACGACTATCGAGTGGTCGAAGAGTTTTTCGACGTTGAGAACGATCCAGACAATTTGATTAACCTGATCAATCATCCCGATTACCAGGATGAGATTGAAGCTCATCGGGAGATGCTTGGCAAATTTATGAAGAGAACCAAGGATCCCATTTATGCCGCGTTCCTAAAGCGCGAGGACATGGGATATCTCGATGGGTTCGTCGAGGCGCTTCAGCAAGAGGCCTTCCGGCGTCGCGATGCGATAAGAGAGCGAGAGCAGATGAAGTAGTTTGGTCCTGTTTTTCCCATTCAGTCAGTTATTCCAACCGTGGCGCTCGCATTGAGATTGTGATGTTGAGGAAAGCAAAGGAAGTGGGCAGGGAGGACCGGCTCGGTCCTCCGCCCTTGATATAATATACTCGGAGGATCTAACCGATCCTCCCTTTCTTGATGGAATTTATGAATACATTTAAGTTACCCCTTTTGCTCGGAATTCTGTCATCGTTTGCTATCGCAGGCGCGCAGGAAAAACCCAATATCCTCTTTCTCTTCAGTGACGATCACGCTTGGCAGTCGATCGGCGCATATGGAGGGAGACTCAAAGATGTGGCGAATACGCCAAATATCGACCAGCTTGCTAGCGAGGGCATGCTTTTCAGGAAATGCTACGTTACCAATGCGCTTTGCGGCCCGAGTCGCGCGGCTATTCTAACGGGCAAGTATGGTCACCGAAACGGCGTTACTTGGAATAAGAACGCCAATTTCGACGGCTCGCAGCAGACGTTCCCAAAGATGATGCGCGAAAACGGATACCAAACGGCGATCATCGGGAAGTGGCATCTGAAATCGACTCCCACTGGATTCGACTATTTCGATGTAATGAGGGGCCAGGGACGCTACTACAATCCGTTATTGCTGAGAGGCGATGCTGAAGGACAGAAGAGCGAGCGAACCGTAACCGGCTACAATTCCGACATTGTCGGCGATCTAAGTATCGAATGGCTGAAAAATGGCCGCGACAAAAGCAAGCCATTCATGTTGATGTCTCAGTTTAAAGCGACTCATCACGGCTGGTGTCCGGGGCCGGAAGAATACGACTTGTACGACGATGTTTTTATCCCTGAGCCCTCGAACTTGTTTGACGATTTCTCGTTTCGCGGATCGGCGATACGCGACCAGACGCTGACTTTGTACGAAGACTTGAAGGAGGGGTTGTTGATCGGCGATCCTGGCGAACTCGGTCAGTTGAATCCTGCTCAGAGAACGGCTTGGGATGCTTATCGTTCGAAATTCAGAGAGCCGTTCGAAGCGATGAATCTGGATTGGAACGATACGAGCGAGGAACTCTCCCGATTCAAGTATCAAGCTCTCTTGAAGAACTTCCTAGCGTCAGGGGCAGGTATCGACAAGAATGTGGGACGGATCCGGGCGTTTTTGGAGGAGAACGATCTAACGGACAATACCATCGTTATCTACATGTCCGATCATGGCTTCTTTTTGGGCGAGCATGGGTTCTTCGACAAGCGCTTCATGTACGAGGAGTCCTTAAGAACGGCGTTCATTGTACACTGGCCAGGAGTGGTCGAAGCGGGTATCGTTAATGATTCGGATATCGTATCCAATATCGACATCGCCGGAACGTTTCTGGAATTAGCGGGAATAGAAGTTCCGAAGGAGATACAAGGGAGGAGCATTGTTCCGATCTTGAAAGGAAATACGCCGGAAGATTGGAGAAAGACGTTTCTCTATCAATACTTCGAATTGGCAAACCATCACGTGTATCCGCACTACGGTGTCACTGATGGACGTTACAAGCTGATCTATTATCACACGAAGAATGAATGGGAGTTCTTCGACCTGAAAAAAGACCCTCAGGAGATGATCAGCCAATATTACATTCCCGAGAATCAGGAGATCATTCTGGAGCTTAAAAGGGAATTGGTACGCTTGAGAACGCAATACGACTGTCCTCCCAGTCTAAATATCCGACGGGAAGGGGATTGGCCTTTCGAGAAGCGGGTGAAACCGCTGTGAATACGGGAAGGTCGAGGGAAACGATGATGGCGGATCCTCTGTCTCGAGACTAGAGTTGGTTGGAGATCGGTATTAGACTGAGGATATTATTCGAAAAACGCTGCCATTGGCTCTTCGCGGGAGGCTTTTTCAGCGTTCCGGCGGACGAGCTCCAAAGGATTCCCTCAGGCGTTCGTTCTACCCGCCAAGCGTTATCCGGGCGCGTCATGAGTTCGAAAGAGTTGCGGAACGTTTGAGAAAGTTCCTCGGAGTTGAGAACAACCCCCAGCTCTGTGTTGAGATAGAGGGATCTAGGATCCAAGTTGAGCGATCCTATAAAAACCACTTGCTCGTCGAAAAGGAGGAATTTGGAGTGAAGGTTGTTTCTGATTCCGCTGTCATTTTCAATGAAGGCGGGATCGCCTCTCATCTCGTAAAGCTCGACTCCGATCTTCAGGATTTTCTCGCGAAAGCGGCCATAGGCGGCTTGGGCAATGACCGCGTCGTTTGAGGCCAAGGAATTCGTGAGCACAGCAATCCGAACGCCCCTTTCTATCAACGTCTCCGCGATGGAAAGCAAATTGTCGGTGGGAATCAGATACGGAGTGACGATCAAAACTTCTCGCTGAGCGCTTAGAGCGATCTCAGTCAGGGGTCGGGCGCTCTCGTCGGGATTGTTGAACCAGCCAACATTAGGATCATCGATCACGCTCGCGGACCAATTAAGCTTGGGCCCATTGGCCAAGGTCGTGAAAAGGCCTTTATCGGGATTCCCGTCGGATAATCGCTCGAGATCAGGCCGCTCGCTCAGCCGTTTTAGAATTCGTTCGCGAATCCTATCCAGATCAGCTCCTGAAAGCGATAGGTTAACCATTCGCTTAACTGGTTGAGCCAAAGCGCTGTTCCAATAGGCGTCGAACCCATCAGACAGCTCTGGAATTATACTGCCTGAAATGAGGATATCCGAATCGATAAAGTTTCGCTTCGAGCCCTTACCGAAATATTCGTCGCCAATATTGCGGCCACCCAAGATGGCTGCTTGGTTATCGACAATCAGAAGCTTGTTGTGCATGCGGTGGTTCAAGCGCATGCCGTCGACCATGAATTCGGTTAGCCGTAGAACGCCTAGACGCATATTGGTCCTTATGCTGAAAGGATTGAAGATTCTGATTTCAATATTGGGGTGACTGTTGATGGCTCTGATTCGTCCGGTGAGTCCTTCAAGCTCGATGTCGTCTAGAAGTCCCCGAATACGAACGCCCCTATCGGCGGCCGCAATTAGGCTTTGGATCAAAAGAATGCCGGTCGCGTCGTTTTTCCATATGAAGTATTGCAGGTCGATGCTCTTGTCTGCGGCTTCGATAAGCTCGATGCGACTGCTTAAAGCGAGCTGGGGGTCTTCTATCAATAGGGCGCGTTCCAGGTCCAACGGCTCTTGTTCGAGCAGAGCGGCAATTGTCGATTCCGTGTTGGGAGAAATGGTATAGCTTTTGGGAGTCGCGCTTTCACGGTGGAAATAGACGCAACCGGAAGATAGATAGAGGATCGCTATCGCAAGGCTAAACAAGACAAGCCTTACCGCGGAACGCACCTTGGCGTATATAATGAGCGATTGGGCAAAGATAGAATCGACTGTGTCGAGCGAGTTCAGAGGCAGATTGCGATATTGAAAAGCTAGAAGATGAGTGGGTTCGTCTGCGGTGGCTCGATCAAGAAGCCGCTCCTTTTAGTTCCGTAATTAGAGATCAGCGTAAGCGCCCTCGCCATTCGATCGGCTGTATTCATGGGTTATGCATTGATCGCCTAGTCGTGGAGATGGCGATACCAAGAATGCTTTATTTGCTTTGTCGACCTTCATTTATCTCAAAGCGCCTTTCGGTGCAGGATAATGCCAATATCGTGCCTGAAACCGCTAGAGCTCAATCTCGCGACCACTTACAATGCTCGTACGTAAGCAATGTATTCTATGGAGAAAAATAATATAGGAAAGACTGGAATGAGGGCGAGCGCTTTTGCGTTTTTTTTGTGCGTTTTTTGCTTATCAAATTATTTGGGAGCGGAAGATGAAACGCAAGACAGACCCCCGCCCATCAATCGAGAGGGCTGGAGGCTGGGGCTGGATCTCGGCGCCGGTGATATTGATTATAATTTATTCGGGCAGCCTTATGGCGGTGAGAAGTTCTATATGGCCCTTAATGCCAGTTACGCCGTTACGAACCAAGCGCGTATTGGAGTAGAGACGAATGGCTGGTTGCTAGAATCAGGAAATCTTAATTATGCGAGTGGGGAGGGCATTAGCCAAGTGATTATGCTTACGGGACATGTCTATCCGTTAGAAGCTTCTCACTTCTATTTGAAAATGGGGTGGGGAGTTAGTAGTTACTGGGATGACCGGATTGGTTATCGCGAATCCGAATCGGGGACCTGGTCGTTAGGATTGGGAACCGACTTCTTTTTTAATAATCAGTCCGGCTGGTCGCCATATGTGAGCTTTAGCAGTGGAGACTTCGAGGTGGGAGACTACGATGCCGTAACGATAGCGGTCAGCTTTTTTTGGAATCAAAAATAGTTTAATAGGGAGTTCTATCCCGTGTTGGGCAACTTGAAAGGGTGATTTCTATCAAGATTGAATGTGTAGAAATCATCCTATTGTCGCAGCGTGGAACGACGGCTTTCAGCTATGGAGAGAGCGTTGCTATCTTCGTGGAAATAGTGACTTCCCAAAAAGCGTTTTACGCTCGCGGTCTGATCCCTGTCAGCAGCGCATGCCGAGAGGCTCCGCAGGTGGCTACCTGCACATAGTGCCGGCTGAATACTCGAGAACTTGCGGCTAAACGATCCATATGAGGCGTCTTCATCCACGAAGCGCCGTAGTAGTTGATCCAGGGCCGCAGGTCGTCCACTGCAATAAAGAGGACGTTTTGCTTGGTTTGCGAAAATCCGCATGCGGTGAGGAACACGCAGAGGAAGAGAGTGAGTTTGGGACCTTGCACAATCGAGAAAGCGGAGAATGTAGCGCTAAACCGCGCGGAGCAACGATCAATTCGATCGAGGTTTTTTGTAGCCGTTCGGGGATCGATGGCTATCTTGAGAATTTATGATCCCCATGAAACTACCCCTCTGCTTGATTGTCGCCCTATGGGCTTTGGTTGGCGGCCTTTCCGCTGATCGCCCCAATGTCATCATTGTGATGACCGATGACCAAGGTTACGGTGAACTGTCGGTTCACGGAAACCCGATTCTGGATACGCCGCATCTCGATAAGTTGCATAGGCAGAGTTTGCGTTTGGAGGACTATCACGTGGCTCCTATGTGCACGCCGACGCGGGGTCAATTGCTGACTGGTTTGGACGCGGCCCGCAACGCGGCCATCAATGTCAGCGCGGGCCGCACGCTCTTACGCGCAGAGCTGCCGACCATGGCAGATATTTTCAAGGAGAGTGGCTACCGCACAGGCCTATTCGGCAAATGGCACTTGGGCGACAATTATCCTTATCGCCCTCAGGATCGCGGTTTCGAGGAAACGCTGTGGTTTCCCTCATCGCATATCAACTCGGTGCCCGATTGGTGGAATAACGACTACTTTGACGATACGTATTGGGTAAATGGGGAACGCAAGGTCATCCAAGGCTATTGTACGGACGTCTATTTCGAGGAAGCGATGAAGTGGATGAAGGATAGGCAACGGTCCAAGGAACCGTTCTTTGCCTACATCCCCACGAATGCCCCGCATGGACCGCACTGGTCGCCCGAAAAGGAACTCAAGCAAGCCAAGGAGGCGATGGAAGGGCAGGAATTGCCCGGGATCGCGAAGTCGGGTCGCGATTCCTTTGCGGGTTACTTGGGCATGGTCTTGAATGTCGATAACAACATGGGGCGGTTGATGAAGTTCTTGGAAAAGGAAGGGCTTGCTGAAGATACGATACTCATTTTTCAAACCGACAATGGGAGCACGTTCGGAGAGCGTTATTTCAATGCGGGCATGCGGGGACGAAAGACTCAACTATGGGAGGGCGGTCATCGGGTCCCGTTTTTTCTGAGATGGCCAGGAGGCGAACTGGGTCAGCCACGCAGTATCGATGGGGTGGCTCAAGTTCAGGACGTGCTGCCGACGCTTATCGATCTCTGTGGCTTGGTGCCGTCGTTCGCTCCGAAATTCGACGGCGTGAGTTTGGCTCCTGTGCTTCGAGGTCAGTACGAGTCGGTTCCCGAGGATCGCATGGTTGTGATCAATTACAGTCGCATGCCATTCGGTTTCGAATTTGCGGGACCCGATGCGCCTTCGGTGATGTACCGTGAAGGAGCGGGCGTTCTCTGGGGTCCGTGGCGGTTGCTAGAAGACAAGGAGCTTTATAATGTGGATACGGATCCTGGCCAGCGGGATAATGTGATCGAGAGGTATCCGGAAATTGCCGCGAAAATGAGCGCCCATCTCGATGAATGGTGGAGCGAGGTGGAATCGATCGCCAACGAGCCGCAACCGACGATCATCGGTCATGATGCCGAAAATCCCATGATGCTGACCGCTTGCGAATGGTTGGATGTATTCGTCGACCAACAACGCCAGATTCGACGTGGCGACCTGAAGAACGGCTGGTGGGAACTGATTGTCGCCGAGGCAGGGACCTACGAATTCGAATTGCGACGCTGGCCCCTCGAAGCGGATACGGCGATTGCTTCGGGAATGCCGGCCCTGGAATTGACGGCCGGAAGCGCGTTGGAAGGCGCGGCTTTGCCCATTAAGTCAGCCCGTATCCAAGTGGGTCGAGAGTTTCAAAGCAAATCAGTGCAGTCCATGGATAAGTCGGTCACTTTCAGCTTCGACTTGAAGGCCGGTCCGACGCGTTTGTACACCTGGTTCGAGTCAAGTCCCCGCAACGGACTGACGGGGGCCTATTACGTGTATGTAAATCGGGTTGGCGATTAGCGATTAGCGATTGGCGGTTGGCGTTTAGCGATTGGCTGTTGAATGGTAGGGCTGCTTGTCCTGTTCGTTACTCGCTTATGATACCCATGCGCCTGCCGAAGTCGGTGTAGGGCGTTTCGCTTTTGCCTTTGCCGTGTCGATCTCGGGTGGCGGCCCGCGCTTCGGAGCTGGTTTCGAGACCTGTTCCTTCGACGATGCGATTCATGAAATTGAAGAGGGCGCAGATGCTGATGGCGTCGAAGAGAGTCTCTTCCGACCAGCCGGCTGAACGAACCGCTTCGGCTTCTTTAGCGGTAACCTTTGCGGGCGCCAGGGTGAGCGTCTTCGCATAGCGCAGAATCGGCTTCAGTCTTTCGTCGATCGAGCTTGTATCCACGTTATCGATCAGTTCCTGCACGAGGCGTTCGTCAATGCCGAAGGTTGAGGCGATGACGGTGTGGGCTCCCGCGCAATAGGCGCAGGCATTCAAGCCGGAAACGTAGGCGGCGATCAATTCGCGTTCTCCAATCGAAAGTTCGGAGGGACCGCGCAGAATGTCATCGTGATAGCGCAGGAGGTGTTCGACCCCTTTGGGAAATCGCTTGAATACGTGGAGGATGGAGGCGTCGTCGGGAAGGGAATCGAAGGCTTTCATGAAATCGAATGGGGCTGATTCGCTGCGCTGATTGGATTGGTATTCGCGTAGGGAGAATTGGTAGGTCAGTCCGCAGAGCTACCATTAGGTTGATGGAGCGCAATTAAGCGGATGGCGCCTAGGGAATCAATGGCGAAGGTGGATATCGCCTACTGCCAAGTCGGTTTTCGAGGTGGTCAGCGATTCTACTTCAGCGTGATCCCTAGGGAGTCGTTGATTCGTAAGCATCCATTTGACCTTCAAAGTTTTCGCGCATAGATTGCGATCATTGGTAGTCTTGACCCAAACAATCAGCCCCTAACACTATGATTCGTAGACCTCTCTTCCTGGCGATCGCAGTCGCCTTTCTATCAGTCGCTACCGCGAGCGCGGCGATCTTCGTTAAGATTCCCAGCATCCCTGGCGAATCCAAAGACAAGGAACATAAAGGCTGGATCGATGTGCTATCGGTATCCGGTTTGCCGCGGGATGCCGCTTCGGGATTGCCGACGGGGAAACGTCAACACAAGCCGATCTCGATTACCAAGCCAGTCGACAAGGCCACGCCTATCTTGGCTCGCTCGAGCAGAGGGAAGAGCTTTCCTTCTGCTATCACGCTTTCCAAGGACGGGGTTCGCTACCAATTGACCGGAGTTAAGGTCAATTCGGTGAAGCGGCAGGGGAATAAGGAAGTACTGACGCTCACTTATGGCGCGATCAAAAAACTCGGAGGCATTCGCGCGGTGAAAGCGCAGGATTACAATTCCTCGCGCTCGAACAACTCATCGAGAGCGGCGGTCAAGCCAGGCGGCGCGAACCACAATACGACTCGCTCGAATCGTTAGGCGAACTCGATACTTATTTCCCAAGGCGCAGTTCTTCAGGATTGCGTCTTTTTCGTATCCGATTGGATGCTTGGTCCGTTGTTCCTCTAAATGGATCTCAATTCGAAAGGCTTAGCTTTGCATGCGATTGTATTGCTCCTCGTCTTAATGGCAGTCGAAAGCATTCAGGGTCAGCCATTCGGCGGTCGCGGGCGTCGGGCTTTGCCAGACCGGAGTACCTTTCCTATGTGGGAGAATCCGAAGGGCTACGAGGAGGACGTGTTTACCTTCGCTCGCCTCAAATACACTCCGCATTACAGGCGCGGTTGGAATGGGGATTATCCGGAAGCGGATTGGAACATATCCTATCGTCTGCAAGAACTGACCTCGATGAAGGTGAATCCGCATCCGGTTGCCTTGGAAATAACCGACCCCGATCTCTTTCAACACCCCTTCGCCTTTCTCATCGCTCCACGTTCGGTCATCTTTACCGATGCGGAAGCCGAGGCTTTGCGTCGCTACTTGCTGACTGGCGGATTCCTGATGGTGGACGAGTTCTGGGGACCGGAACAATGGGACCATTTTTATTGGGAAATGAAGCGCGTCTTTCCGAACAAGGAACCCGTTGAGTTACCATTGGAGCATGAAATTTTCAACAACGTATACCGCCTGAAGGAAAAGCCTCAGGTCGTAGCGATTCATATTTGGCAGCGGGGCCTGAGCTATCACCCCTTGCCAGGCGTCGCCGAGGATCCGGAACCGCGCTTTTATGGCATTTTCGACGACAAAGGACGAATGATGGTCCTGCTTTGCTATAACAACGATCTGGTCGACGGATGGGAGCGGGAAGGGGAGGATGAAGCCTTTTTTCGAGAATACTCCGAAAAAAGTTCTTACCCGATGGGAATCAACATCATCTTCTATGCGATGACGCATTGATCCACGAGTAGCGGAGTTGCAATGCTGTATTGTCGGCTCGCGAGTATCGCGCGGGACTTGGCTGGCAATCGAACGCCTGCTGGCGTTGTTAATGCTATCGGCAGAGAAGATAGCGCTCATGGCTGAAGCCATCGAAGCGAACAGGAAGGCGGGGATGGCTCGGGGTGGGGGCGTTTGAAGCGTTAGTACGGGGCTTTTTCCGCTAGTGGTCGCAACCGTCTGCTTCGTTTTGAAACGGAAGCAGGACGAATGGCTTCTCTGACTAGGCTATAGGCTGAGGCGCGGAAGTCTTCTCCAATGCGCCGCGTACCGCGGCAGCGAGCTCCTTCATCATGACAGGTTTGTCGAGTACCTGATGAATGTTGTATTCATCCAGGTCTACTTCGGCCAGTTGATTGCTGAACCCTGTGGTTATGATGATCGGCTTGTTGGGACGGATCTCGATGATTCGTTTCGATAGGTCCAGACCAGTGAGCCGCGGCATCGTCAGATCGGTGATCACCAGATCGTATTTGTCAGGAGCGCTTTCACAGGCTTCGAGGGCAGCCAGATTATCGCTGAAGGCTTCGACGACGTATCCGTATCGTTCCAGCATCTTTTTGAGCAAGATCGTGATGGCCTCTTCATCGTCTACGATGAGAAGCGTTTCCTGTCCGCCTTCTATGCTCGAATCGCTGGGGAGGTTCGCTTTGGTTTCGGAATGAGCCACAGGCAAGTAGACATGGAAAGTCGAGCCTTCGCCTAACTCGCTTTCTACATCGATGGCGCCGCCGTGGGCAGCGACGATTCCTTTTACTACTGGTAGGCCTAGACCCGTTCCTTCTTCTTCCTTGTATTTCGTTGTAAAGAATGGCTCGAAGATCCTATCGAGATATTCCTTGCTCATGCCGGTTCCCGTATCGGAAACGGAAAGTCGAATAAAGTCGCCAAGTGGCAGTTGATCGGGTCGGTTTTGCGAGTTCGGGTCGAAACGAACTGCCTGAAGCCCGAGCGTCAAGCAACCACCCTTGCTTTGCATGGCCTGCCAGGCGTTTGCGCAGAGATTGACGACTACTTGATGGATCTGGGAAGCGTCTGCTACTACTTTGGGGCAACCCCGATCGATTTGCATTTCGATTCGAACGGTCGAAGGTATCGAAGGCCTGAGAAGTTTCATGGCTTCCGAAACGATCGCTCCCAAGCTCATGGGCTTGCGTTCCTTCTCCATTTGCTTGCTGAAGAGCAGAATTTGTTCGACGAGATCTTTGGCCCTGTGAGTTCCGCGCAGAATGCGTTGCAGATCTTCATGAAGGGGGTCGGACTCCGGGACATTGAGCAAGGCGAGATCCGTGTATCCGAGAATTGGGGTTAGAATATTATTGAAATCATGGGCGATTCCGCCGGCAAGCGTTCCGATGGTCTTGAGACGCTGGGATCGCAGCAATTGCTTTTCCAGTTCCAATTTCTCTTGTTCGACTCGCTTGCTGTCGGTCAAATCGGTGATCGCGGAATAGAAACCTCGCGTATTTCCTCTCTCATCGTTATCGGGAACATAACGAGCTTGGATATAGCGGAGGCCGAGCTCCCGATTTTGCATCTCGTTTTCGAATGTCTGTTCTTCGCCGCGCAATGCCGCTTCGACTCGATCGAGGATGCCCTCGTAGGCTTCGACTCCGATAGCGTCTCGTATATGCATGCCAATGAACGCTCCTGGTTCGGCGCCGAACCACTCTTCATAAGTCTTGTTGTTGAATTGAAAGCGATGATCCTTATCGACGTAGCTTATCAATACCGGAACGGAGTCGGCGATGGTGCGAACGCGTAGCTGAGCATCGTTCATGGATGAGACGACGTCGCACAGACTGGATTGAGATGTTGCCAGTTCTTTTTCGAGCTCGCTTGTCTTGCGGTCCCAATCGCGTCGGGCCTTGACGTAGGCGATGGCAATCGTGGCGGCGATGAGCAGCGACAATACTAGCGCAATATCAGTGGGAGAGAGCGGGTTCATGGGAAAGTCGGACCAAGAGGTTTCCTCTTAGGAAGCATTATAATGAAATTGGCGCCTTGGTCGAGCTCGCTTTCGATCAGACCTTCGACATCGAAGGTATAGATGCGGCGCGTCACGGTCTGAGCCAATGCTCCGGCTATACCCGCGCATGCGATAGCCGCATAGTCGATCAGCGCTCGAGTCCGTCCGCGAACTCTGTGGGAATAGCGAAACATGGACGAAGTTTAGAATTCGGCTGGGAATCGAGGCTAGCGATTAGTTGGCTCCTCTTTCTGTTTTATATTCAAATTATTAAAGACAGGTTGAGTTGTTAAAAAAGCGTATAGGAAAAGGGCGAATGGGATCTCGCCCCACATGATCCATTGCTTTTTACAAATCGAAGCGACTGGAATCGCCCATACTCGCGTCTTGCGAATCTATCTGGGAGTCGCGAGCAAACGATCGCTTTGCAACTTCGCGTCATTTTCCTAGAGTCGGGCAGATGTCCGAGAAATGCTAACCCGAACAGTCGCTCCCTGGCCAGACTCGCTTTCGATTTCGATTTCGAATGGCATCTGCGCCGCGTAAGGGGATTGCAGTCCGATTCTTGCAAATGGACTGTCTATTTGCGCGTTACTCGCGCGAATCGGCGATTACGGCCTCGGGGTCCTGCCAGTTGAAGTCGCTTGGATCGAATCCCTTCTCGACGGTTGGCTTTATGATTTGGAAGTAGGGCGACAGATCGAAGTCGCCGGGAGCGAAGAGACTGTGATGCTTGATGTGGGCGTATTCCTTGAGGATTCCCGGTTCGCGTGGGTTTGGGGAGGGCTGTTGGATAAACTCGGGCAGGATGGGGTAGGCCACGCTGTGAAACGCTTGGGCGACCAAAGAGGAGCAAATCGCGCGGGTGGGATCGCCGCTGCCGATGGAAAGCAAACGCCGTCTCCAGTGACTGGGCACAGGTGGGCGTTGGATGAGGTAGCGGGCGAGGTCGAAGATGTTCTTCAAATCGTATTTGTCGCCTTCCCGGGAAACGGCGTAGTCGATGAGGCTTTCGATGCCTTGAGGCGAAAGACCTACCGGGCGGCATATGCGCGTATGCCGCTCGTAGAAGATGGACAAAGGCATCAATCGAATTCCATCTTGTATGTCCGCTTCTACGATGAGTCTAGCCTCTTCCCCTTTGTCGAAGGAATCCACCGTATCGCCGATGTAGAGAGCCGCATGGGACCAAGTCGATTGGGTCAAGTACTTGATCGCTACGCTGAAGCGACTAGCTCCTTCCACCAGAATCACGTCGCCCTTGCGCAGAGCCGCCTTGAATACCTCGGGGGAATTGGTTGCCCTGCGAACCCTCTGTTGGCTGGGCTTCGAAAGGTGGCGGGCCAACTGTCGACCGATTCGGCTGAGTAAAGAAGCGTTCACGCGGTTATAGAATGGGTAGGGAGGCGATATGGCAAGGGGTTCTTCAATGGGGAGCTAGGAGCCGGGATCGCGTCGATTCAGCTCCGATTTGAACGATTCCAGATTGTCGCGAGAACCCATAACCAGAATGAGGTCGCCTTCCTCGATGATCTCTTGCGGCGATGGTCCAACGATGCGGCGATCGCCTTTCTGTATTCCAACAATGGTTACGTTGAATCGGCGGCGGATCTGGGCGTCTTGGATTCGCATTCCATTCCAATCGCAGCGAGGCGGAATGACTTCACGGGTAAAAACGAAGGCTTCCATGAGCGAGTCGCTTTCGTCGCCGCTGGTGTTGAGGAACGTCCTGGCCTGTTCGATTTGCTCGGGTTCGCCGAGCAGGAATATCCGATCTTGAGGATAGAGTTTGGTGTTGGGGTCGATGCTGACGATTTCGAAACCGCCTCGCTCGATGCCGGCAATGAGCGTGCCGGTTTCCGCGCGCAGGTTGGTTTCCTTCACTTGAGATCCCGACCATTTCGAATCGGGAGCCAGGACGACCGACTGAACGTTGACGTTCCATGGCTGGCGGGATTTCAGCGATTCCAGATTGGTCGAGATCTTGCTCGCGATGCGTTCTTGAGCGGCGCTCTTCATGGAACGAACGACCGCGGTTTCCCAATTGTGGTGCATTCGAGCGAGCTTTTTCCAGAAAATCCAGCCGACGATTCCCGTACTCGCCAAAAAGGCGACGATGGCTGATCCGGTGGGGAAATAGGGCGCAGCGACCAGAAGGAAAACGGTTCCGTAGAAGAACAGTAGAAGCATCAGGATCAATCCATTGAATGCGGACCGATAGATGCCTTGGGAAAATTGCTGGAAAGCGGGTCGACTGAGCGCCGAATCCGAGAATATCCAAACGAGCACGTTCAGATTGCGCATCGTATCGACGAGGAACGGAAGGCAAAGCAGAACGGAGAGCACGAAAATCGACTGCTGAAATAGAGACTGCGGCATGGGCAGGAACTCGGGAACGGTCGCCCATCGGGATACGACGCCCGCAGCAATGATTATGGCCACGATGATGAAAAAGTGGATACTAATGAGCGTGAT
>Ga0208127_1000249_pt1 | contig 27723 bp, 26 predicted proteins | sample ETNtaG_6_FD_185751 | JGI IMG/M metagenome (GOLD analysis project Ga0208127, IMG submission 185751) | Marine microbial and viral communities from oxygen minimum zone, Eastern Pacific Ocean - ETNP201306SV45 (SPAdes) (version 2) | ecosystem: Environmental > Aquatic > Marine > Oceanic ... | reverse complement strand
GACATTTCTCCCGAATGAATGCAAGTATTACCATTTTTATCAATCGCCAATAGCTGACGATAATTGGGGAAAGTTTCGTCAGCGATCGAAGTAGCGACTGCATCTGAAGCTGAAAACCCTGACTCAAGATATTCAAGCACCATAGGTCCTAGAGCAGGGTTAGTAACATTTTGCGTCGCGACTGCACCTACTCCCGCTTTAGCAAAGGCACAACGTGCCGCAACTGCAGGTGAGGATGAGGAAATCGCTAATCCGAACTGCCCAGTACCAGCACATTTCGCTACAATAGAAAAAGTCACCCTAAACCCTTCTCAGTCTGGAATTACGAAAGTTGCATCTATTTCTACAAGCCACTCTGGGCGCGCCAAGGCTGTCACGCATAGCCCTGTAGAAACTGGATATATACCTTTCAGGTACTCACCCATAGTTCTATATACTGCCTCGCGATGGCGGGTGTCGGTAATGTACACAACCACTTTGCACATATCCTCCATTTTACCACCAGCTTCGCTTATTAACTGCTGAATATTTTGCATTACTTTATGGGTCTGCTTTACTGGATCATGGCTGTCGATATTTTCCGCTGTATCAAGATCCTGAGGGCATTGACCACGAAGGAAAACAGTTGCACCACGGGCAACGACAGCCTGGCACAGGTCATTGTCTAGGTTCTGTTCAGGATAGGTCTCTGCGGTATTAAATTTACGAATTCTTATATGCGTCATAGAAGCAAGCTCCACTAAAGTTGAATACACTCAGCACTGCCTTGGTAGGCAAGATAGCCTTGTTGTTTTTGAATATGATCAACGATAAATTTGGCATCATGCCAAACTCCCCAAATAAATGAGGATCCTCGGCGTGATTGCCAGGGGAGACCTAGGAAATAAACACCAGGCTCACTCGAAATACCACGCTTATGCGAAGGTACATTATCAGCCTCAAAAGCGTCAACTTGAAGCCAACTGTAATCATTGGAGAACCCGGTTGCCCATAGAATTGTTGTTATATTTTCAGCGAAAACATCAATGCTTCGAATGGGTCGCGTGATACATTCCGGGTCAGGACCAATTTCTCGTGCTTTGGGATCTGGTGGTAAATTTAGTCCATTTCTGTCTGCATAGGCATCGGCAAGATCAAGTATTGAAAGATAACTTTCGTCTCCTTCCCGAATATTTTCACCCAAATTGTCTGCGAAGGTAAGAATGCCATTTTCATACATCTCTGTCAGACCCAAAAGCGTCAATCCTTGAGTTGCAAGATTGCGAAAATCGACGGTTGCACCACCATCAGCTCCTGATACCGCAATTGTTGTATGAGTTGATGAAGGATTTGCCTCTGCATCCCATAAATTAAGGACGCCTAGCCACCAACAAAAGTCTCTATTACGATAACGGCGTGGCGGTCGATCATGGGCTCCAACAGAAAGAAAAATTTTGCGCTCAGTCTTCATCAATTCCGCTGTAATCTGAGAGCCAGATGAGCCTGCACCAACTACTAACACATTACCTTTTGGTAATTCTTCTGGATTACGATAGGCAGTAGAATGGATTTGTTTTATTCCTTCAATCTCTGGAATGATTGCGGGCACCATTGGCCGCTGGAATGCTCCAGTAGCTGAAATTACATAAGAAGCTTCAATTACTCCATCAGTGGTATCAACAACGAAACCAGCACCTTTATTCTTACGCTTTACAGATCTAACATCAACACCTTCACGGATTGGTGCATTGAACATTTTGGCATAATCAACAAGATAATCAGCCACTTCTTCCTTTGGAACAAAGGCGTCTGGATGTTGACCCTTGAACTCCATGTTCGGAAACCGATCGTGCCATGCGGGACCGTTCGCAACAAGCGAGTCCCATCTCATTGTCCTCCAATGTTCTGCAGTTCGCGCTCGTTCTAAAACGATATGATTTATATTAGCTTTTGTTAAGTGCTCGCTCGCGGCAATGCCAGCTTGCCCTCCACCAACAACAACAACATCTGTTTTTTCCACCATCATTCAGAACGACCTTTTACCTTTCAAAGCGCACTTTGAACTTCCTTGATACTATTACTCATTATATCTACAACTTCATCGATCATTTCTTCGTCCATAATTAATGTTGGCGATAAGATTGCAATATTTCCCAGGGGCCTCACAATCAAACCACGCCGCTGCGCTGCACGCGCAATTTTCAGACCAATTTTATCTTCTGGTTCGAACGGCGTCTTACTGGTTTTCTCTTTGACAAACTCAATTCCCATCATGAAATGACTACCACGGACCTCACCGACTAAGTCCAAATCTGCCAATTTATGCAGATTGTTCTCAAAAAGCTTACCAGTTTTTTGCACCCGCTGTGGAATACGCTCCTTCTCCATAAGTGCAATATTAGCTAAAGCTGCAGCTGATGCTGCGGGGTGACCCGAATAAGTCATACCGTGTAGAAACATGGAACCCTCACCAGAGATAACCTCATGGATCTCATCACTGATAATTGTTGCAGATAACGGCTGATAGCCTGAAGTCAAACCTTTGGCCGTAGTTATAATATCAGGTTGCACCCCGAAGACATCTTTAGAGGCAAAAAAATGTCCCAAGCGACCAAAAGCGGTCACTACTTCATCTGTAATATATTTGATATCATATTCCTTACATAGCTCACCCATTTTCACATGATAGCCTTCTGGCGGTACAATTAGGCCACCGGCTCCTTGAATAGGTTCAGCAATAAAGCAAGCAATATTTTCGCTGCCTAGCGTCTCAATATGGGACTTGGCATCTTCGAGCAGATAATCCATGTACTGAGCTTCTGTCATGCCGTTGCCATGGCGCCAGAAGTGTGGACACTTTAAATGATGGACGAGGCCATCAGCCTTATCCCACCCTTCGGCATAAGCCGGGGTTGTCATGGCCATCGCAAGGTGGGTAGAACCGTGGTACGCACCCTCACGACTAAGCACGAGTTTTTTATTTTTTTTACCTAAACGATTATAGTAATGATGAAGCATTCGAATGGCACTATCGTTTGCAACTGAACCGGAGTTTCCAAAATGTACGGAATTCAAATGACCAGGTGCGAGCGAAGCAACTTTTGCAGCAAGAGTAGCTGCTGTTGGATGTGTAAAATTGTAAAAAGTAGAATAATAATCCAGTGTATTTAATTGGTCAGCAATAGCATTGATAATCTCCGTTCGGCGATGTCCTACGTTAACGCACCAAAGTCCACCAATACCATCAATCAATTTATTGCCATCACTGTCGGTGACATATGCACCTTCTGCACCAACAATTACAGTACGCGCATCGTTCTGCTTCAGAGCATTTAGATCTGCAAAGGATTGGATCAAATGAGTATCAGAGGTAAGAATGTCATCTGTAGTTGTTGGGATATCTAGTGTCATTTGGTAATAACCTTTCTGAAATCAGCAAGCTGAGTTGATAATAAAGATTTTTCAATTTGATTGAGAGAATTGAGGTTGGCGATAAGAAGATTTTCCTCGTTGCCACCGGCAGAGGCAAGAGGCTTTGCATCAGGACCTACAATCGTCGACTTTCCACAGAATGATAGGCCGTTATCACTACCACAGTAATTCGCATAAACGATAGTCAAAGCATTTTCTGATGCCCTAGCAGGTACCAGAGTGTCGCATACTACGCTAAACATCTCAGGATTGGCTGTTGGCACAAGAATAAGCTGCACTCCCATTTGGGCAAGCGCAAGAACGTGCTGAGGAAATTCAACATCATAACATATTAGAAGTCCCGTCTTTGTCCCTGCTAATTCGAAGGTCACGTAGCTGTCTCCAAAGTTAAATATCGATTGCTCTATTGCACCCCAAAGCTGAATCTTACGAAAATGGGCTAATTTTTTGCCTGTCCTGTCAAATGTAGACGCACTGTTATAAATGCTGTCCCCTTCCCGCTCAGCCCAGCCTAGTGTGAGACCACACCCATGCTTTTTCGCCAGTAAGGAAAGTTGAATTTCCCAACTTTCACCTTGCTTTTGGGCCACAGAGTGATGACTTTTCATTTGATTGTAGCCCGGGAGATATAGCTCTGGAAAGACAACCATTTCTACGTTCTTGTCTGCCGCTTTGGCCAATGTTTCATCAACTTTGGCCAAAGCGCTTTCTATATTCCCCTCAGGTGAGAAGCCTTGGTATGCTGCAACAATCATGACCCCTCCTATTTGAGAAGACGTTGGATTAATTTACTTCTTCAAATTGGTCCAGATAGTATCATAGACCGTTTGAACTTCTTGAGAGCATGCTTGCACAAACTCACCTACAGGAGATGCTGGTGGATTTGATTCAGGCGAGTTTGCTACTGCATCTGACAGGTGAGGTTCTGTACCTTTGACACCTGCGGTATAAGCTGCATAGTTCGTAACAGCTGCTGCATTCTCTGGCTCTAATAGAAAGTTCATAAACTTGAGAGCGTTGTCACGATTTGGTGCATCTTTTAGCAGAACAACATTGTCCATCCAAACCACATATCCTTCTTTGGGAAATGCATATTCAACATTTGCGCCTTCCTCGCGAGCCTTGGCGCTGAAACCAGACCAAATCATTCCAACTGATGCATCACCAGATACAAGCACATCTTTTGCTATGTCGGAACCAAAACTTGCCCAATGAGGTTTAGCATTCTGTAAAAGCTCATTAAGTGACTTAAGTTGATCGCGATCAGATGTACATTGTGGGATGCCTAGATACATGGAAGCAAGAGCAAGTAGCTCACCTTGGCTGTCCAGCACATTTATTTTCCCTTGCAATTCTGCAGGTGGGTCAAAAACTATAGCAAGGGTGTTGATGTCGCCTTTATAGTCATCACGATTTACAGAAAAGCTGGTTGATCCCCATTGATACGGGATCGAGGATTTGCGCCCCATGTCGAACCCGACATTAACCCATTGATCCATAATATTACCGTGATTTGGCATCTCAGCTTTTGTGAAGGTATCCAGCATGCCATCACCCGCCATGATTTCCACCATGTAGTCACCAGGAACAGCCACATCATAAGTTCCCATTTTCCCAGCCTTGAGAGATGCCAGCATTGCTTCATTGGAGTCAAAGGTATCCATGGTAACTTCGACATCATATTCTGCCGAAAATTTATCCAAAAGCTCCTGCGGAATGTATTCAAACCAGTGATAAATAGATAGTTTGCCTTCAGCAGTAGCGATATTTGCTGCCATTGAGAGAGTTAGCGCCGCAACGCCAAGTTTTATTAGTTTTTTCATTCTAATCTCCTTGTTTTGTTGTAGTCGGGTTTGACTTTTCCCCCATCCGCCCGACAAAATAGGATAGGGCGACAAATCCCACAGACACCGCCAGCAGTAGTGTGGAAATTGCCATTATATTGGGTTTAATTCCTTGTTTAACAGCACCAAATATCACTGTGGGCAATGTTTCTACACCGGCCCCTTTAACAAAGTTTGTAATGATGAAGTCATCTAGCGAAATAATAAATGCTAATAAAAATCCTGATATAATTCCAGGAGCCATCAACGGTAAAAGAATTAGGCGGAACGCCTGAAATCTTGTGGCGTAAAGATCCTGTGCCGCTTGCTCGTACACATCCTCAATACCCTGCATGCGGGCCGCAATTGGCAGATAAGCAAACGGGATGCAAAAGACTATGTGCGCGATTAGAATTGTCAGGTAACCTGTTGTAAATCCGATTGCAGAAAAGAAGATCAATGTAGCAACTGCAGTAACAATTTCAGGTACCATCAAAGGTAAATTAATCAGTGCAAAACTTACAGATTTACCTCGAAACTTTCCTGCACGCAGCATTGCGGTAGCTGCCATTGTTGCGATTACGGTTGCCGACATTGCAGCCATAACAGCAATTGATATTGAATTTATCGCCGCGGTTTTGAATTTTGGGGCATCTACTCCATAGAATAAATCGTAGTACCATCGCAACGAGACCGTATTCCATCGCGTGATAGAGTTACTGTCATTAAAGGAATAAACCATAACAATGATTAAGGGTGCATATAATAAAAATAGACACAGAAGTGTCAGGGATTTGAACCCCGTAAAATGGCGCAGATCGACATTCTTCGTAGCCATCAGATCTGACCCTTTGTTTGGTTGCGCGCATAAAATGTAAGAACAATTAACACAAGAGATAACAATATCATCGACGCGGCAGCACCAAACGGCCAGTTGCCTGCGGCGCCTTTAAATTGCTCCTCAATTAATGAACCTATCATAAAATTCTTAGCTCCCCCAAGTAAATCGGGCGCCAGAAAGGCGCCTAAACTAGGAACAAAGACAAGAATACATCCCGCGACTATTCCAGGCTTCACAGTTGGTAAAATAACTTTCAATAGCGTCACAGTTCGCGAGGCGTAGAGGTCAGCCGCCGCCTCGCTTAGAGCAAAATTATAGCGTTCGACGGCAGCGTAGATCGGAAGAACCATGAAGGGTAGATATGAATAGAACAGCCCCAGTTGTACTGCAAAATTTGTGTTAATGATGTGAAAGGGTTCCGAGATCAGTCCAATAGATAGAAAAAATTCATTCAAAGGGCCATTATCCCGAATAAGAAACTTCATTGAAATTGTACGTATTAATAAGTTCACCCAATAAGGAATTGTAATTAAGAAAAGCCAAATCGTTTTGTTTCTTCCTGTCCTCGTGGCAATAAACCACGCAGTAGGAAAACCTATTATTAAGCAACAAAAAGTAGCAAGCCCAGCCTGCCAAATCGAACGCCAGAAAATACTTATGTAGGTCCATTCTATTACTGGCGGGCTATCTCCGAAAAGTCCTCGATAAAGAAAAAATTGGTCATAAGAAGAAATCGAAAATTCCCAAATAACGCCACCGCGAAACTCTTTCGTTAAGAAAGAATAAACCAACATCATAGCGACTGGTATAACCAGGAAAAAACCAATAATAATCCACGCAGGTAAGATTAATGGTATACCAAAACCGCTATAGGTTTTGGCTGAGCCTTCAGGGTTTACTTTTGGTAGCTCAGCCATCAGTCTACCAGCAACCGGGCGGAGCTTGCTTCAAAATCAAGCCCTACGGATTGACCCACATTAGGAATTTTAATTTGAGTGGAGTTTTGCATTCTTACCGTTACATGCGAACCGCTCGTTAGACTGACCTCAATATGAAGGTCGGTTCCAAGATATATGTGTCGGACTGTCTTGCCCTCCAGCATACCTTTGCCTGAAGCAGTAATTTTAATGCGCTCAGGACGTAAGGATAGATGTCCTGAACCAACAAGCGCACCTTCCGCAGCAGAGCATATGATTTGTGCTCCACCAGGGAGAACGCAAGAACCTTTTCCCTTTTCAACGTTCGAAACGGTTACATCGATTAAATTTGTTTCACCTATGAAATCAGCAACAAATTTGTTCTCAGGGGCCTCATAAATTTCTCGAGCAGATCCAACTTGTTGAACTCGCCCACCCTCAAGAACAGCAATGCGGTCAGACATCGTCAGTGCTTCCTCCTGGTCGTGGGTGACGAAAATAAATGTTATCCCAGTTTGGACTTGAATTTGTTGTAATTCGAGACGAACAGCTTGCCGAAGCTTGAGATCAAGCGCAGACAAAGGTTCATCAAGTAGTAATACCTTAGGGCTTGGGGCAAGAGCCCTTGCGAGAGCTACTCGTTGTTGTTGACCACCAGATAATTGGCTAGGCATTCTGTCTGCAAAATCAGATAGTCTGACAAGTTCAAGCACCTCCCCAACTCGGGCTTTAGCTTTAGAAGTATCGTGGCCTAACCGCAGCAAGCCAAACATAACATTATCTGTAACATTCATATGGGGAAATAAAGCATACTGCTGGAACACGGTGTTTATTGGGCGCTCATTAGGCAATAGATCGGCAATATTCTGACCATAAAGGTGAATTGCACCATTAGTGACCTCTTCGAAACCTGCGATCAACCTCAGCAAGGTTGTCTTTCCACAACCTGATGGTCCTAATAAGGTAAAAAACTCATTATCACGGATATCTAGGCTGACGCCATTTAAAGCGGTGAATGCACCAAAAGTCTTTGTGACATTTTGAATATCAACTGCAATTTCTTTATCTTTCGACATTCGATCCCAAAAATTAGATACGGTTATACCCCTAAAACTTGCCATATTATATTATCTGTTGCAATTTGAGGGGTATATACCCCTAAAGAGGTAAAAATAATGCATGCCAAAAACCCCGAGAAAGTATTGGCAAAAACAATCAAGTCATTGAAAAAAAACACCTTTCCAGACAATTTAAATAGATGGCTTCGCACTTTAGCTAACCACGATAATACTACAATTTTGGCTTACTTTCGCGATGAAACACCTCAAATACTATTTACAGATTCGGAAACTGAAGCTGTGCACCAAAACATGCCTCAAGTATATCTTAGTGGCGCTTACCTGCTAGATCCATTTTATGAGCTGCACAATTCTAATGCTGATACTGACCTTTATCGGTTGTCGGATATTGCACCAGATCAATTCAGTCGAAACCAATATTTTTTGGAATATTATCAACGAACTACAATAATTGATGAACTGGCTTTCCTAATCTGGCCATCACCTCAGATCAGTGTACATGTCTGCTTGGGGCGTGATATTAAATCCAAGAGACGATTTTCAATACGAGAATTATCTTTGGCAAAACAAGTAGTTCCAATAGTTGAAACACTTATATGCGAACATTGGGGGAATTTGCGATTTAGTAGTGCAGATCCAGGAGAGGATACACTACAAAGGATGGTCCGATTAGTCGCTGAAACCCACAGTATAAATTTGACCAAACGGCAGGCAGAAGTAGCACTATTGGTCCTTAGAGGGCATTCCTCTGCATCAATAGGATTAAGATTAGGCATATCTCCACAGACCGTTAAAGTATTCCGAAAGCAATTATATCAAAAATGTAACATCTCGTCTCAAGCAGAGTTATTTGCTCTTATCACCCCGCTCTTAGTAAATTAAATGTCAGCCCGTTAATTCTAAATTTCATTAACGCAGAAAGCATTTAAACCTATTCTTACAAATCTATAATTTTTTTAAGTAAACTCAAAACTTAATTCCTGAGTTGATGGAGATCATTTTCGTCCCAATCACAATATACATCTTGCTCTATCTCAAAGTTGTGTTTGTAAAAATCCTGATCCATTACCTTCGCCTTTAAAGTTGAATCATCACTGCCAACTAACGTGACACTGATACTGCTACCCAAAAATTCTATGTCTTTAATTTTAAACGAAGGGACTTTGTTTTTCGGTTTTTTCGAGGTACCAATAAGTTTTAGCTTGTCTGCTCGCAGAGAGTAAGTGCTGGCACCTAATTTCATTATATTATGTCCTCCGACGAAATCAGCAACGAAGACATTGGCAGGTTTGTTAAATAACTCGATGGGATTCGCAAATTGTTCAATTCTACCTTCGTTCATAACCACACCAATTGTGGCAAGAGCCAATGCCTCATCCTGGGAGTGTGTCACATGTATAAAAGTAATACCCAGTTCTCGCTGCATCTGCTTCAATTCTGCACGCATATCAATCCTAAGGGCTGGGTCTAATGCCGACAATGGTTCATCTAACAAGAGAATCTTGGGTTTTGTAATTAAAGCTCTGGCAAGGGCAACTCTTTGTTTCTGACCACCAGACAATTGGTCAGGAAGTCGATTGCTAAATTCACTCATTCTAACCATATCAATAAATTTTTGTGCTATGTCGTATCGTTCTGCCTTTGCCATACCTTTAATTTTCAGAGCAAACGCTACATTATCCAGAACTGATAAATGGGGAAATAGGGCATAGCTTTGAAACATCATCGACGTTCCACGGTTAGCAGGAGTGAGCCCGTTGAGTCTTTTGTTACCCAGTAGAATATCACCCTCTGAAATTTCCTCATGACCAGCAATCATGCGAAGCAATGAGGTTTTACCACAACCAGATGGACCGAGTAAGCAACAATACTCACCCGATTTTATTTTGAGATTTAAACCTTTTATCGCTTCAGTTTTTCCATAAAACTTTTTAAGGCCCACTAACTCAAGATTTTGTTCAACGCTCATTTATTCGTACTTCCATTTCTTCGGTCAGGTTCTAGTAATCAGAGATGTGTGTACCTTCAACCATCCTTAAATAAAACTTTTCTAAATGTTTAATTTTCGCACTTAAATTATGCAAACAAAAACTTTTGCCTAAATTTTGTTCAAGTTATGCCACTTTTATGATATATTGTATCCAAAAAATTGAGAATCGAGAAACAACTCGCCATCACCGGCACACCGAACAAATTAACAATAAAAGGAAATTATAAATGACTAACAAGATTTCACGCAGAGATACATTGAAATACGGGTTAGGGGCTACCCTTGGAGCCACTACGGCACTTTATGCTCCAGCAGTTTTATCGTCAGACGCGCCGGTCATCCGATACCTTGGCACAGCTGTGAACATGGGTGACGATATTGAGAAAAAGCTATTTGAAGATACCGGTATTAAAGTTCAGTATATCTCGGTAACAACCGACGAAGTCACAAAAAGGGTTCTAACCCAGCCAAATAGCTTCGATATCGTCGACAGTGAATATTTTAGTCTGCCCAAACTTGTTCCCTCAGGAAACATCCTTGGTATGGATACGAGTAGAATTAAAGAATGGGACAATGTTACATCCATTTTTACTAAAGGTGTAACTCCCGGTGGTAAAAAAGTAGGCTTACAGGGAACAGCCCCGTCTAAAGTGATGTACCTAACTGGAGCCACATCGGGTAAGTTCGCGGATGAAGCTACCCAGTATGCGACTTTGATACCTACAGTTTACAACGCAGATACACTCGGGATCAGACCAGACCTCATAGATGGTCCTGTCACATCTTGGGCTGATTTAATGCGCCCAGAATTTAAAGGGAAAGCAGCTACTTTAAACATTCCGTCCATTGGGATCATGGATGCCGCGATGGTAGTGGAAGCTATGGGTGAATACACCTATCCCGATAAAGGTAATATGACCAAAGCTGAAATCGATCTTACAATGAAGATTTTCACTGAAGCCAAAAAAGCAGGGCACTTCAGAGCATTTTGGTCAGACTTTAATGAAAGCGTAAATTTGATGGCGTCTGGTGAAGTTGTGATCCAATCAATGTGGTCACCTGCAATTACGGCTGTTAAGGCTCAAGGGAAACCATGCGTTTATCAACCGTTGAAGGAGGGATATCGTGCTTGGGCAGCCGGGTTTGCATTGCCAAAAACTACAAGAGGCAAACAAGCCGACGTTGTTTATGAGTTCATTAACTGGTACCTAAGCGGCTGGGTTGGTGCTTATTTGAACAGACAAGGATACTATTCCGCAGTCTTAGGAACAGCGAAAGAATATATGAGCGAAAATGAGTGGGGCTTCTGGATGGAAGGCAAACCAGCAACGGAAGATATTCTCAGCCCAAGTGGTGCTAAACTCGGTTCTGTTGGAGAAGTTCGTGACGGTGGTTCATACGAAGATCGTATGGGTGGCGTCGCATGCTGGAATGCGACGATGGACGAGAACAAATATATGGTTCGCAAGTGGAATGAAATGGTTGCAGCCTAAAACCATCCTGTTATGACAATAGGGGCTGATGTTTCAAAATGACATCAGCCCTTTTGCTGTAGAACTAATTAGGCTGAATTATGACAAAACTCTCCAGATATTTTGAGCCAAAGTTTTCGTGGCTGGCACTTCCTTTTGCTGCAGTCTTTTTTATCTTTTTTGTCATCCCTCTTTTCTTAACAATCATCGTCAGCTTTTGGGATTATAATGATTATTCAATTATTCCAGATCTGATTTTTGAAAATTACATATACATTTTTGAAGGCTGTTTCCAGTTCGACGCAGACCTTTGTATGACTTTTAAGACATACCTTTCGACGCTTTACTTTTGTCTATTAACTTGGGTACTCACTTTACTGATAGGATTCTCTGTAGCCTATTTTTTGGCATTTTACGTGAAAACAATACCAGTTCAAATCGCATTATTTTTAATTTGTACCATTCCATTTTGGACATCAAATGTAATTAGAATGGTATCTTGGATACCACTTCTTGGAAGGCATGGTCTAGTAAACGATACCCTAATATTCCTTGGTATAATAGATACACCAGTTGAATGGTTTTTATATTCGGAATTTTCCGTAATTCTGGCACTTGTCCACCTTTACACACTGTTTATGATTGTACCAATTTTCAACTCAATGATGCGAATTGACAAAAGTATTATTGAAGGCGCCTATGATGCTGGCGCAAGCGAAATTCAAATTTTGACAAATATTATTATACCACTTTGCAAACCTGGAATTGTGATTGGTTCTATCTTTGTTGTGACAGTGGTCATGGGTGATTTTGTTACTATTGGCATTATGGGTGGGCAACAACTCGCCTCAATTGGAAAAATCATAAATACAGAAATGAACTATCTACAATTACCCGGTGCCGCCGCCAACGCTGTGATACTGCTTTTTATAACCATCATAATTATAATTACGATGACAAAATTTATAGATATCAGAAAGGAGCTTTGACATGCATCGTACAGGTTCCCGCGGGTTTTACTTTTTCTTGATATTTTTTATTCTGTTCGCCCTATTCCTTTATGGCCCTATGTTTTCCATTATTTTACTGAGCTTTCAGGGCCCTGACGGAGGGCTTACGTTTCCAATGAACGGCTTCTCTCTTCATTGGTTTGGGGAGCTATGGAAAGGTGCAGGCGTGGTCGATATTGGTTCCGCTTTCAGAAGATCCTTGCTTCTGGGATTTGTCGTCATGGTCCTGACCGTAGTTCTGTCCGTGGCAGCTGGTTTGGCATTTCGAAAAAACTTCAGAGGTGCAGAACTGTTGTTCCTTACGACAATTGCCAGCCTAATCGTGCCATCTATCGTACTTTCATTAGGGGTAGCGTTAGAATTTAGGTTGCTTGATGAGACAATAAAATGGTTCGGCAATTGGTTTGAAATAGAGAAGATAATCTATGACTTTCAAACAACTCTAGGAATGTTTACCAGCGGAATGGGCACACAATTAACCTGGACCCTACCCTTTGGATTGCTAATTATGTTTGCTGTATTTAATCGTTTCGATAAGTCATACGAAGAAGCAGCCAAAGATCTCGGGGCAACCCAATGGCAAACCATTCGAGAAGTTGTCTTGCCAATCATAGCACCGAGTATTATTGGCATCGGCCTGTTTGGGTTTACCTTATCTTATGACGAACTTGCCAGGTCCTCACAGGTAATGGGTGCCACAAACACTTTGCCTCTAGAATTGCGTGGATTAACCACAACTGTAACGACCCCAATAATTTACGCACTCGGAACAATCACAACACTGTTCTCATTTGCTGTGATTGGCACATTTTTCTTAGCCTTTTGGCTACTTTCTCGTTCAAGATCAAAAGCGCTTCGCTGATAGTTAGAAATCAAAGATAGAACGAAATGAAAGTAATTTTGATAAACCCCAATAGCACAGAAGCGATGACTATAAGCTCGACTGAGACAGCACAAGAAGCCGTGCCAGAAATAGAATTTGTAGGCTGGACATCTTTTAAAGGTCCCCGCTCTATTCAGGGGCACGAAGACGGCGAACGGGCAATTGGCCCTTTACTTGAGTTGGTAACTAAAGCTGAAGTCGAGAAGCCGTTAGCAGTAATACTCAGTTGTTTTGACGATACAGGATTGCAAAAAGCTAAACAAATTTGCAACTGTCCGGTATTGGGTATTGGAGAAGCTAGTTTTGTATTTTCTAGTCTTTACTCAAATCAAACGGCAGTTATAACCACGGTGAAAGAGGCTGTCCCTATTATAAAAAACAACATCACAGATTTAGGTTATGCGAATAAAGTAACTGATGTAATTGCCGCAGATGTCGAAGTCTTAGACCTAGAATATAACCAAAAAGCATCAGCAATGAAATTTGCAAAAGCTTCTGAGGCCCTTAATCCAAACATAAAAAATATAATCCTCGGCTGTGCCGGAGCTGTAAATATCAAGGATGAATTCGAGAGGCTTACAGGCTATACAGCATTTGACGGCGTAACGAGTGCGGCAAAACTGTGCCGCGCATTGCTGTAGGTCTTTTTAAAGCAACTAATAAATCACCAAGAAGCTAAATGAGTATACAGTGCGGAAGACGAGATGTATAATTTTATGCAGCTTAGTCACATTTCTTTTTAGGTGCATATTATGAATAAGCCATCTTTGCTTTTGATCTCGATGGGCGAACTCGCAACCCATCTGTTAGAAGCAGTCGCAAGGACAGATATATTCGACACTATTGTGGTTGCAAGCAGAGACTTTGAAAAAGCAAAAAAAAGAGCTAACAACGCATTGCTGGGTGCTGGTATTGAAGGTTTTTTCCCACGTATAATTGCAGAAAAACTAGATGTTCACAGCAACGATTTTGCTATGCGCCTGCAGGAGATAAAGCCAGATTTTATTTTTTCCGCACCTTCACTATTACCATGGTGGAAATTAGCGCCAGATGGAATTGATATTCCATTTGCCGGGTACACAGCACTGCACCTATCACTTATGCAAAAATTCAGAAACCGAATTGCAGAATCTGGTATCAACTCCATATGGATTGGCGCTTCTTTTCCAGATGTGATAAACGCAATGCTAAATCGTACTGGATTTGGCCCAGATTATGGAATTGGAAATGTTCAAGAACCAATTGCAAAAATCCAAATGGGTGTTGCCCAGAGACTTACTTGTTCACCAAAGGATGTTGAAGTTAAATTGGTAGCACAACATGCTTTTGAGTATTATGTTTTGAATGATCACAAACCAGATAAGTTGCCACCTTATTTACTCAAAGCGACTTTATCAGGCAACGATGTTACGCAGATCGCTGAAGATGTCCTCCGCGAGGTCTTCCCCTTTCCTTATGATTTGCATTTTAACCGAGTAACGGCATCATCGGGCCTTATTGCACTACATGCTCTCACTGGGGAAACAGAAAGATTAATACACTTGCCGGGTATCGGTGCACTTGTAGGCGGGTATCCCGTGCGGGCGGGCAAATCGCGCATTACAATTGATCTTCCGGATGAATGGTCTTTGGAACAGGCCATTGCGGTTAATGAAGCATCTTTAAAGTGGGATGGTATTGACGAGATGACAAAAGATGGAACTATTGTTTTTACAGTTGAGACACAGAAAGCACTTCGCAAGCTTCTTGGAAAAACCATTGAGACCCTTTCGACAAAAACGGCCCAAGACCAGGCGAACGATCTGCTATATGCTTTGAGATAAGTGCAAATTTGATGGGACAATATATGCAACACAAACAATCTAAAGTTTTATTTGAGCGAGCAATGGACGTTTTAGTAGAAGGTTGTAGCTCCGCATCACGGGGGCCTATGAATTACAAACCCTTTCCTCCCTATATACGCGAAGGTCGGGGATCTAGGGTCTGGGATGTCGACGGAAATGAATACATCGATTGGCAACTGTCATTTGGGTGTCTTCCGATGGGCCATGCCCATCCAAAAATTGTAGAGGTCATTCAGCGAGAAGTAGCCGGAGGTACCCATTTCGCAACAGCCCTTGAGGTTGAAGTAGAGACCGCCGAACTGATGGTCAGCATGTTGCCTCATGTAGATAAAGTACGCTTCGCAAATACTGGCACAGAAGCCTGTATGACCGGAGTTAGAATGGCTCGAGGCATTACTGGAAAACGAAAAATACTAAAGTTTGAGGGCCATTACCACGGTTGGTATGACGGCCTACTGGTAAGTTCTAACCCACAGTACGTCACTTCGCTAGGGCATCCGAATGACCCAGTGCGTATTCCTGACAGCTCTGGATTAACACCAGGCTCCTGGGAAGATACTCTAGTATGTGTTTGGAACGATGTGGAAGCTTTGGAAAGAGTACTGCGCTCTCATGGAAATGAAATTGCCTGTGTTGTTATGGAGGGTGTGATGTCAAATATGGGCGTTATTCCACCTAAACCGGGCTATCTAGAGGCGGTACAATCTCTTTGCAGAGAGTTTGGAGTCTTGTTCTACCTAGACGAAACAGTCACGGGTTTTCGAGTAGCGGCGGGCGGTGTGGCGGAACTATACGGACTACAGCCTGATATTGTCACGTATGGTAAAGCACTGGGCCAAGGATTTCCAATCGCAGCAATCGCGGGTCCCAATCATATCATGGAAAGTATCGAATATGGTAAAGTACTGCATTATGGAAGTCACAATGCTCCGCGTTTAGGTCTGTTTGCTACAAAAACCATGCTTGAGGAAATGAGCCGTGATAATTACGCTGGATTTAAAAAGATATCTGAAATTGGAGATCAAATAACCAAGCGTTTAAACCAAGCTGCAGCAGATACAGGACAGAACATGAGAGTTCAAAATGTTGGCTCAATGTTTCACCCAGTCTTTACTAATCTTGATGAAATTACAAACTATCGGGACTTTTGTGAGACTGTTGATTTGGCAAAGTATGCGGAGTTTTCGCAAAAAATGAGAGATCAAGGGATCTTCTTTTCAGGCAATAAAATCCTTCATAATTTAAGCTGTACTGAGCACACCCAGGCTGATATAGACGCCTCAATTGAGGCCGCAGGAAATGCATTGGAGCAAATGTCACACAATTGAACGGTGTCACCTTAAGACCAGTGATCTTAATACCAGGCATCGGGCAACGCCTCTTTGCGCTTAGCAACAAAGGCTTCGAGTTCGGCCTTCAGGCCGTCATCGATAGGCGGGGCCTCATAATCAGATAGCATCTTTTTCACGCGAACATTCGCGCGGCGACGCATGTCCTGCGATCCAGCCTCTTCCCAGCTTTCAACATTCTCGCTGTCGCTCAGCGCGGTTTCGTAGAAGGCACTCTGATAGTTGCGCATCGTGTGACCACAGCCAAGGAAATGGCCACCTGCCCCGACTTCCTGGTATGCATCTCGCGCCAACGCATCATCGGAGATATCAAGCCCTAAGCTTAGCAACTTCTGATAACTACCCAGACGATCTGCATCCATGATCAGCTTTTCGAAGCCGGTGCACAGGCCACCTTCGAGCCACCCCGCCGAATGCAAAACGAAATTTGCACCTGCCAACATGGTCGAGTGCATTGAATCGGCGCTTTCATAGGCTGCTTGCGCATCTTCAACCTTGGACGCTGTAAGAGAGCCACCACAGCGAAGCGGCAGGCCCGCACGCCGTGCGAGCTGACCGATGGCGTAATTTGAAATCACCGGCTCTGGCATCCCAAAGGTCGGCGCGCCGGATTTGAGCGACATCGACGACAGGAAATTGCCCAACACGAAAGGAGCCCCAGGACGCAAAAGTTGCACATAGGCGCAAACCATCATCGCTTCGGCCATGGCCTGTGCAACTGAAGCAGCAGTCGAGACCGGCCCCATCGCTCCGCTCAGTATAAACGGCACAACAATCAGACCCTGCCCGCGCGATGAATAAACGCGTGCAGATTCAGTTACCACCTTGTCTACGAGCAAGGGTGAGTTGGTGTTCACATTGCCCATGATAACACAGTTCTCGTCCATAACATCGGCGCCAAAGATGATCTCGGCCATATCGACACTGTCTTGAGCCCTGCTCATCTCAGTGATGGCCCCAAGGTGAGGTTTGTCCGAGAGTGTCATGTGAGCAAAGAGCATGTCGAGATGACGTTTGCTGACTGGGACGTCACAGGGTTCGCAGGTGACAAACCCGCCATGATGTAGATTTGGGTGCAAGTAACTCAGGCGCACCAGGTCCTCGAAGGCCTCAATATCGCCATAGCGCCGCCCACCTTCCAGGTCGCGTACGAAGGGTGCGCCATAAATCGGCGCAAAAACCTGGTTGTTACCACCAATTACAACCGAACGTTCGCGGTTGCGGGCGAGCTGGGTGAATTCGTGGGGCGCCTTGGCGCACAACGCGCGAACCCAGTCGGCAGGCGCACGCACGATGTCGTCTTCAATTGTAGCACCTTCACATCTCCACAATTCAAGCGCGGTTGGGTCATCACGAAAGGCTATACCGACGTCCTGCAATATCCAATCGACCTGCTCTTCCAACCGAAGAATCTGCTCTTCGTCAAGTACGTCAAAATGGGGAATTGTGCGACGAATATACGGCGATGGTGGCACGCCTTTTTGTCCCATGTCTCTTGATCTTGATGAGCCTGCCCGACGCGCCATTTGGATTCTCCATGTATCAGTAAAGTTAAAAATAATTCCCGAAAACGCGTTTGTGAAGATTGAAAAAGGAAATGATCCTGACACTTTATCAAAAAAAAATGGCTGAATGGTCCCGAAAACAGTCCAATCTGTTGCACATCATTCATAGTTTAAGAGCACTTTGGCTTAAGCAGATAAAACTTTTATTCTGTTCTTATAAATACTTATTCAAAAAGTCTCTTAAATTCGTTTACACATATTCGAAAACCGTCTTCAAAATTTCCATTGCCAGGATGGAAGACGCTCTCAAAGCTTACCACGCCATCATATCCATCCTCATTCAAGGCTCTTGCAATCGGCTCAAATTGATTAGCCAGCTGACCTTTTCCAAGAGGCCTAACTTCAAGCATTGCTGATGGGGTATCTACCTGTACATCTTTTATATGAATATGACCAAGATATCCATCCGAGGCAATTTCATAACCATTTGGATAGGCTTCTTCATGACACCAACAATTATTCGCAGGATCCCATAAAATTTTAAGTATATCTTTAGCATCAAGATCATCGATCAATTTGCGAGCTGTCCAATTAGAATTAACCATCGTGCCATTTCCAGTCTCGACAACAAGCGTCACATCTGCATCCCTTGCGACTTCACACGCTGGATATATTAATTCAAGGGTTTTGTCCCAAGCCCCATGCGCGACATTCCACTTTTCAGCACCATTTTTACCCCACAAAATTTGCTCTTTTTTATTTGTCATAATACGAACAAGAGGGCTTTCTACGACCTTTGCCATATCAATAACCCGTCGCAAAGCATCCATGTGCCTCGTATGCAAGTCATCGCCTGGCTTGTTAGCAATCGTCATCCCTGCAAAGATATGTCTCGATAAGCATGAAACCGGTTTTCCATTATCCCTAAGCAATCGATAAATGTCGCCAATTTCAGCTTTTGAATGGTCACCTACTTCTTTATCGTTTACATACTGGAGTTCTGCGTACTCAAGATCAAATTCATTCATTACGTTGATAGAATGCTCTAGATCACGGCTTATGCCGTCACAAATAACCCCTAATTTCAATTTTTTCTCCATTTTATCTTCTTTTGCGGATAGTAAGCAGTTCAACAACTACTCAGTTATAGTCCACAGTTTCAACTTTACGATTTCTTTACTTTCCAAGAAAAATTTTGTTTCTGTTGAGATAGTATTTATGCCTTTATCGCGTTATCAGCAGAACCGACATAATGGGTCTCGATCCCTTTAACTAGTGCATAAAAGCTCCTTAATGTCGGGACAGAAAGACCGGCAGCATCTGCAAGCTTCAACGCTGTGCCATAGATGAACTCGACTTCGCTCGGGCGACGCGCTAAAATATCAAGACAAAGAGAAGGTTTGTTTTCACCACTGCCACCAGCTGCGGTCATAATTTCAAGACCTTTCAAAACTTCACTACGATCCAAGTCAATGTTCTGAGAATGGGCGATCGAAATCGCTTCATCTAGAGCAGAAAAACAAACATGGCGAAGTGGATCTATCCTTAGTACTTCGGCACTGGTTAAATTGGTTACTCCAGCAGCAGCACTCATCGCCATATTACCCAGTAATTTTCTCCAGATGTCGACCTTTATGTCGGCGCTTGCAGATGTCTCTAGACCGGCTTTGGTAAAAACAGCCGCTATCTCGTCTGCACGCACTGTTATACCTCCTGCCCACTCACCAATAAAGCAAGGCGCTCTGCCAAAATCTTGATAATGCCCTGGACCGATGCAGGCCCCAGCCATTGTTGTCAATCCACCAAACACATTCTCTGATCCCAGTATTTCAGTGAGAATATCCTCATTACCCAGTCCATTCTGGAAACTGATAAAAATTGAACCACTATCGGCTAGATGCGTCATTGAGCGGGCAGCCTCACGCGTAGCTGTTCCTTTACATTGCACTAGTACGATATCGGCCTGCTTAACCATGGTCACGTCATGCTCTGTCCGCAGCATATGGGCCCTCTCCCCACCAAATCCAGAAATACGTAGACCGTTGGCACGGATAGCTTCTATCTGCTCACGATTAGTATCGATCAGAGTTACCTCAAGACCACCTTCAGAAAGGATTGCGCCAAACAGCCCACCCATTCCACCGGCCCCCACGATAGCCAAAGTACGAATTCTTTTGCTCATTAAAGCCCTTTTTGTAAAAGCACCGTACGTACCCGATCAATTTCAATGAAAATGTCTGGAATTAAAAGGTTTTTATTCTTTACGAGGCGTGAAATTTATCTTAGCCGTAAAAAACAACGAACATCTTCTTCAAAAAGTTTATAAATATGCGCGCTTCTAGAACTGTAAGAATAGAAATCTTATATGGGATGCGTGATATGTTGCCGATGTCGCTTGCAGCAGCGACATATGGATTAGCGTTCGGACTTTTAGCAAGTCAGTCTGGATTTAATAATTTCCAGACAATTAGTATGAGCGTATTAGTATTTGGAGGTTCGTCTCAGCTTGTTGCTATGGACCAATTGGTACTCGGAGTTGGTCCAGCTGCAGCTATTATTGCTGGTGCTGCATTGAATATGAGGATACTGCTCATTACTGCCTCGATGGCAAGTGTTATGCGCGATCGTTCTTGGTGGCATATTGGCCTTGGAACTTTTTTGGCAACCGATGCGTCTGTAGCCCTAATGCAAACAGCAAAATCCCGATTAATGACGGATAGTTATTGGTATTTTTTTGGTGGAGGTGCATCTCTATACTTGGTCTGGATAGTGGTAACAACAATTGGTACGTTTCTGTCTAGTGGAGTACCTGATCCTGAATTGATTGGATTAGATTTCGCCATCATTGCGATCTTTGTGGCTATCTTACCAGGCATGTGGCGTGGGTATGTTGACGTATTTCCGTGGTTTATAGCGGCGGGTACTGTCATCTTTTTTGGGCTGTGGTTGTCAGAATATGCAAGTTGGGGGTTAATCGTCGGTGCCATTTTGGGTGCGATGGCGGCAGGTTTGAAAAATGACTAACGAGATTTGGATAACGGTACTTGGCCTTGGCTTCATAAGCTTTTTAATCAGAATATCAGGTTTCATTCTAGCATCGCACCTGCCTAAGCATGGGGCTTGGGCCCGTGGTCTTGAAGCTTTGCCAGGTTGTTTGATCGTTTCGCTGGTCACCCTAATGATGATTTATGGATCAGCTTTAGAATGGATTACAGGAATTATAGTATTGGTCATATCAGCTCTAACTCACAGACCAAATTTAGCAATGTTTTGCGGCATAGCGCTCATTGCTGCTTTGCGACAATTGGGGCTTTAACGGTGCTGTAATTATTTTGTCTATTGCAATAACATTTTGTTCATTGTTAGCGACTTAGGGGGCACCTTTTGGGAAAAGTGGTTTTGTAAAAGTGGTTACCCGACTACAAATATCTTGAAAATCGATTAATCAAAGCAGACTGCGAGCGATATTTAGAGCTTTTGTATCCATTGAAGATCCAATCAAGTGGTGTCCAAGAGATTAATGTATAGTAGATTATAACAGGGAAAAGAATACCCGACGCGAAGCCGAGCAAAACGACTATCCAGTCGTTGACACCAACAAACATCAAAGTCCCACTCACACTAATTACAAACATTAAGTGAAAGACGTAAATCGGATATGAAAGCTTAACCAGCCAGCGAAGAGTTCGACCACTTGATGAAATTTGAGACATCGCACAGCCAATAATTGACAGGACTAGTAACAAAGTTGCAGTGCCAGCTAGGCCATTTACAATCCACAGTTCCAATGGGCCGGCAAAAGCAAAGGGTTCATCCTTAAATCCACCCCACCCCAACAAACCAACCGGTACAAGACTAAAAAAAATTAAACTAGGTAACCAAAATTGCATCCGCTGTAGACTATCTAAGAACTGTGAGCTTTTGTGGATCTGAAGTCCGATCATATAAAACGAAGCCATGAACAACATTGGGCCTAGCTTCACCTCTCCAAAAGTTGTTGGAACGTCCCCAAATATGCCGCCTATTGGCTTATTTAGCGGAGAAAGTAATACGAGTATTGGCAGCCACAAAATAAGAACACGACTTAAGCTAAGTTTATAATCTGCGATAAATGAAAAGATCGTTGGGATAATACTCTTTAGCAATAAAAGAACACCATAAAATATGAGTAAATAATAAAGGAACCACAGGTGATCTAAGCGCAATGTGAATGGCACATCGTAAAAAAACCAAGAAATAAGTTCGGGTATTTTAAATATTTCTGCGGCCTCTTCATCGATTGCGGGAATGACAGACCATAGTAGTAATATGGGCACGCCCAACCTTATCAATCTATTTAATGCGTAATTACCAACGTCCCGCTTTGATAGACTAAGAGCAGTAAAAAACCCTGCCAAAAGCATGAACAAAGGCATGCGCCAAGTGTGTATCCAAATAAAAATAATAGAAGCACCAAGCCGTGGCTCAGAACCATCGAATGGTTCCAAGAAGAGCATCAGCACATGTATGAGCACTCCCATCAAAAGTGCAAACGCTCTTAAAAAATCAAGACTGTGAAAACGATCGGTCATATGGATCATATACACTAAGCTACACGCATCTCAATAAAGAACTAGTAGTGAATTGTTTGATTTGCAGTCGTTGCTGACGATTTCCTGCACAATCTTACTAAATGGTCCCAAAAGCGGTTCTGGCCGGATAATAACACCGTACCTTTCATTCGCTTAATCCATTAGGCCTTCTGGATGCTATCATTTACTATGTCTAAAGTTATAAAGTCTTTAAAAGAGTCATAGTAAAACTTCATCCGAATAAACACAGCATCGCTTTTCTGGGAACTTCATCCAAGCTTTACCAGCCGGTACGGCAATATCTCTATGAACTTTCGCCTTGATTGAACTTTTACCATGCCTTGCTGACACAAGTTGAAAATTACCAAAATCATCTACCTTATCAATCTCAACAGAAATACAATTTTTCTTACCTTTATCATGTAATTCTACAAATTCAGACCGTATACCAAGCTTGATATTTTTCGACTTTACATCAGACAGATCAGTTTCTGTTGAAATTACTGTTTCGCCGATTGAAACTACATTTTTTCCCTTAATTTCCGCCTGAAGCATGTTCATTGCAGGCGATCCTATAAAATAACCAACAAAAGTAGTTTTTGGACGTTCAAATAATTCTAACGGAGTCCCAACCTGAACAATTTTGCCATGATCCATTACTAATATATTCTCAGCAAAAGTCATAGCCTCATTCTGGTCATGGGTAACATAGATTAAGGTTGATTTATAAAGTTCATTTATCTCTTTTAATCGTCTTCTAAGACGAAACTTTAGGTCAGGATCTATTACAGTAAGAGGCTCGTCCATTAGTATTGCAGCAACATCTTCTCGCACAAGACCACGGCCCAAAGAAATCAATTGTTTTTGATCAGCAGTCAGTTTGGTTGCTCTTAGATCAAGCAGGTTCTCCAATCCGAGGGTCTGTGCGACTTGATCAACTTTTCTACTAATTTCATCTTTCGAGTAGTTGCGACATAAAAGAGGAAATCCCAAATTTTGAGCAACAGTCATAGTATTATAAATTACCGGAAACTGAAAAACTTGAGCAATATTGCGTTCTGAAGTCGAAATATTTGTTACATCAAATCCATCAAAATTTATAGAACCTTCAGATGGTTTAACCAATCCAGACATAATATTAAGCATAGTGGTTTTTCCACAGCCTGAAGGACCTAAAACCGCGTAGCGCCCGCCATCTTCCCAGATCAAGTTACATTTTTTTAACGCATATTCCGGCTCTTCTACTGCTGGAGAGTAACTGTGCGCTACATTTTTTAATTCTATTTTAGCCACGAGCCAGCTCCTTAAACGGTGAGGACGCTAAATTTTTATCAAGTCCAAAAGCATATAGTTTTTGACTATCTAAATGAAGATTAACATTTTCTCCCACATTGAAATTCTTTACTAAATCTAGCTGCCCCACCAACGATACATCTTCATTCTTCGCGTGCAAAAATGTTTCAGATCCACTAATTTCAGCTAATTCTACATTAAATGGGTAACCTTTTTCATCTAATGCGATATCGCTGGCGCGTATCCCAAACGTGTATTGACCAGATGCCAAGTTTCTAAAGTGTATCGGAATATCAAAACTCATTTTTGAATTTATTATAACTTTTGAGTCCGCAATTTTCCCAGACAACAAGTTCATTGCAGGATCATTGGTTATTTCGGCTACTCGCGTAGTTGCTGGATTTTCAAAAATCTCACTCGCTGGACCCTGTTGAAGAATTCTACCTTCATCTAAGACGATAGTCTCTCCACCGAGCTGCATTGCCTCCATAGGATCGGTACTAGAATAAATCAAAATACTATCTGAGGAATATTCTGAGGTGAAAATTTTACTAAATTCTTCCCGCAATTGTTCTCGAAGTTTGTAATCTAGGTTTACAAGCGGTTCATCCAAAAGCAAAATTTCAGCCTGTTTGGCCAAAGAGCGCGCGAGCGCAACGCGTTGCTGCTGTCCACCTGAAAGCTCTTGAATTCTTCTGGACTCAAAATCCTTCAACCCTACTCTTTCGATTGCATCTGATACCCTCAATCTTAATTCATTGCCTGAAATCGCTCTTTGCCTAAGAGGAAACGCAACATTATCATATACATTAAGATGCGGATAATTGATAAATTGCTGATACACCATCGCAATATTCCGCTTCCAAACAGGAGTGCTATTTAAGTCTTTGCCTTCAAATAGTACTCGACCTGAATCAGGTTGTATTAGACCCGCTATGGTTTTTAGTAATGTGGTCTTTCCTGAAAGCGTTCGACCTAACAAGGTGTAAATCTCACCCTTCTTCATACCAAACGACATACTATCCAGGTGGAACTCAGAACCTGGCTGGTACACTAATTCTTTTGCAAGTAGGTCCATCTTATTTCAAAGCTCCAGATAAATTACCTTTTGAAAGGTACCGTTCAACAATGAAGGCCACGACGATTAATGGGGCTACGGAAACCAATGCTGATGCTGATAAACTCCACCAAGGTGTTATAGACGAATTCAAAGCTACGATTGCAACTGGTAAAAGCTGTACCTCGGTAAAGGTTAAAATAAATGCAAAGAAAAAGTCTGTCCAACCAAATATCATGCAAAACATTCCAGCCACAATGAGGCCCGGGATAGAGTTAGGAAGGACTACTTTATAGAACGCTTGATAAGGGTTACAGCCATCTATTAAAGCTGTCTCATCAATCTCTCTGGGTACTTTGTTAAAGAAATCAACCATTATCCAGACTGCAATTGGCATTAAGAGAACAACGTAGACCATTATCAGACCAAGCATACTGTCCAATAAACCTAATTTTCCTAACATAATAAAAAACGGAATGGACAGAACAATGGGTGGCATAATTCTCTGAGAAATAAAAAAGAAAGTGATATCACTATTTTTGATAAAACCCGCTTTAAAGGTAAATCTAGACAGCGCATATGCCGCTAAAGTTCCGAGAAAAATACTAATAAAACTTGCCGAGCAAGTGACCGCAATACTGTTAAAGTAAGGCTCAACTATGTTGACGCCCCCTTGAGCTGGCGATCGCAATAAAACCTTCCATCCTTCAAGTGATGGTTCAAAATCTACCCATGGGATATAGGTCGCTCCACCTGTAACGGAATTGAAGTCCTTAAATGATGTTGAGAGGGCCCAGAGAAAGGGAGCAACCACAAAGATGGACCACAGGCTAATGAAAAGATATTTAAGTATAATATATAGTTTTCGCATAATTAGTTATCCCGGATCATTAACCGAACCAATACCTTTGCAATGATTGTCAGGCTAATGATCATTATTATCAGATAGGTAAATGACAGAGCTGCGGAGTAACCAAATTGAAATTCACGCAGCCCTTTTATGAAAATGTAAAAACTCGAAGTTTCAGTCGCTGTACCAGGACCGCCCGAAGTCAACACATAGACAGTATCCATTATTTTTGAGGCCTCAATTAATCTAATTATGATGGCCCCGATGGAAATAGGGGCCATTAATGGAAATGTTACATATATGAATGTTCGGTACGGCCCAGCGCCATCAATTGATGCCGCTAAGTAGGGCTCTTTTGGCAAGGACAGAAGGCCGGCCAACAAAAGAAGAAACATGAATGGTGTCCATTGCCAAACTTCTACTATTATCACCGTAATTTTCGATAGTATTTCACTGCTTAGCCATAAAGGGTTCCATCCAAATATATTTAAAAAATCATTAACAGGACCTAATGACTCGTGGAAAAAAGTTTTCCAAATAACTGTCATAATCACGGGAGTGGTCATCATTGGTATTAGAAAAAGCACCCGAAAAAAACGTTTGAATGCTATATCTTTCCATACCATAAGGGCTAATGCGAAACCCAAAACATACTGCAATGTTACCGTAGTCACAGACAAAAAGCTCAAGCGGCCGAAGGCCTCCCAAAATCTACTGTCTTCTTGAAAGATACGAAAATAATTTTCTAACCCCACATAATCTAATCCAGGGAAAAAGCTATCCCAGCTCGACATACTCAGTCTCACCGTAAATCCAACAGGAAAGATAAGTATTCCAATCAAAACTAGGAGACCGGGTAGAAGAAATAGATATTTATGTTTGAAATTCATGACTTATGACCAACTAAAAATTTCGAATATGAATTTCGGGCGCCTCATAAGTGAGACGCCCGAGGCCACCAAGTTGGGGTGATTATTTCAGGTTATCCTCTAACGCTACGCCAACAGCGTAAGCTTCGCGGATAGTATCTGCACCAATACGTTTGGTGATTTTACGCCATTCATCAGCAACTTCATCCAGCGCATCCTGCGGTGACATCTGTCCAGCCAACGCTTTTGCTGCACCTGTTGCCAAGGCACTATTAAATTGGAACACACCTGGAACGCGCAATGGGAATACACGGTTCGTGCTTTTTTCTTCCATCTCAATTAAGGTTTCAGAATATTCTTTAGCAATTTGCTCATCCCAACCCTGACGTTCTACATATATTTCTGGTACAAAGTCAGACTTTTTAAAGGGATTAACACCAAAGCGTCCAATTGCTATATCAGCTTGGTGATTAGCATCATTTGCGAAGAAACAGAGATAATCAAAAGCCATTTCATGGTTTTTACTTTTCTTGGCAACAGCTGCCGCCCATCCCCAAACAATGTAAGGTGCTTGGTTATATGTTTCTTCCCATGCCCCAGATACTCTGTTCCAGACACGATCTGACCCTGGAAGTGGCGCTGCACCAACTTTATTTTTAATTGGGCTACCGTCTTCCATTGCCGCCACAAAAGCATCGTCCCAAGAGAAACTAAAAAGTGTTTGGCCACCGCCAAAAGAATTGATCTCGTCACCTAGACCAAAATTGATGCCACCCGGGGGTACGTACTTAGTAGCTTCCACCCAGTCAGTAAGAGCTTCAACAAAACCCGGACCATTGATCAAAGGCTCCATTGTTTCAAGATCAAAGAAAAATCCACCTGGCGTACGTGGGTTCTTAGAGTATGCTACTGAACGGCTGTAGAAGGCGGCATACATTAGATCATCTTTTTTCATGACT
>Ga0208127_1000248_pt1 | contig 27723 bp, 23 predicted proteins | sample ETNtaG_6_FD_185751 | JGI IMG/M metagenome (GOLD analysis project Ga0208127, IMG submission 185751) | Marine microbial and viral communities from oxygen minimum zone, Eastern Pacific Ocean - ETNP201306SV45 (SPAdes) (version 2) | ecosystem: Environmental > Aquatic > Marine > Oceanic ... | reverse complement strand
GACAGAATCTCCGACGCAGGAATATGTTAGTTGTGGCAAGTTTATACCCCTCAGTGCAACCTAATCTCACCATAGGTCTTGAGGATCAAAAAATATGATGCAGGTTTGCCACACTGTGAAATACAACTAATATATGGAGCCTCGTAGTTAAAATATGGCCTTAATAATAGCTGCTTGCTCTAAGTTAATAGCTCATGTAAATTTGATTAATCGAATTTGAGGATCGTATGACTAACCTAAAATTTACTATTTTATCGTTTTTAACCATTTTGTTGATAGCAAACTGCAGCAGCGATTCTAACACTTTGGACGATAAAGGCTATTTATCAACACTTCCAGCAGCAGAAAGTGAAGAGCGAGAAACTATATGGGACGCCTTTAATAGAGAGGCGACGCGAGAACCGGTAAAAGTGAATCGGTATATTTGGCAGGCAGCACTTGATGTACTAGACTTCATGCCAATTGAAACTATCGATCCATTTTCAGGCGTGATCGTCAAAGGATTTGGAGTGCCGCCAGGTGGTAAAATAAAGTATCGCGCTACAATATATGTCATAGATCCCGCGCTGGAAGCGAGATCACTGAGGGTTTCAATGCAGACAAAATCTGGACCAGTTAATGCTGCTACTATGAAAGAAATAGAAAATGCGATTCTTTCCAGAGCAAGGCAAATGCGAAAAGCGGACGGGTTATCGTAATTTAGTCAAGGTCGCTCTTTGTAAAAATATCGCAGTAAGCATTATATATTTGCCAAACATTATATATTTGGCAAACAATAGTACCTAACCGAAACTTTTATAGTGCATATCTATGGACCATGACTGTATTTCTATTTATCACGATGAAAAATATCACCGCAAAGTGCAAGGAAGATTAAATGGCTGCCTACAGTCCCGCTAGAATTGAGCCAAAGTGGCAAAGTGCGTGGGAAGACTTAAAAATTTTTAATTCGAAAATAGATCTAAAAAAGCCAAAATATTATGTTTTGGAAATGTTCCCGTATCCGTCAGGAAGAATACATATGGGACATGTACGCAACTACACCATGGGGGATTTGGTAGCGCGATACAAACTAAGCACAGGTTTTAATGTTCTGCATCCAATGGGTTGGGATGCATTTGGTATGCCCGCAGAAAATGCAGCGATGGCTTCGAACGGACATCCAAAGGAATGGACATACAAAAACATCTCAATAATGAAAGATCAAATGAAACCGCTCGGTTTGTCTATTGATTGGCAAAGAGAGTTTGCAACGTGCGATCCGGAGTACTATGGCCAGCAACAGGCACTGTTTCTTGATTTTTTAGAAGCGGGTTTGGTTTATAGAAAAAATGCAGTTGTAAACTGGGATCCAGTAGACTTAACAGTTCTTGCCAACGAACAAGTGGAAAATGGCCGAGGCTGGAGATCTGGGGCGGTTGTTGAAAGAAGAGAACTTACTCAATGGTTTTTTAAAATTTCAGAGTTTTCAGAGGATTTGCTTGCTTCCATAGAAAAGCTAGATAATTGGCCAGCAAAAGTAAAGTTGATGCAAACAAATTGGATTGGTGAATCCAAGGGCTTGGAATTTGCATTTAATGCAGTGAATGCACCAGATGGATTTGACAAAATTGAAGTTTACACAACCAGACCGGATACTTTGCTTGGGGCATCTTTTGTAGGCATATCAGCAGATCATCCGCTAGCCCGAGAGCTTGAAAAGGTAAATTCTGATATTGCTTCTTTCAACGCTCAGTGCAGGCAAATGTCCACATCCGAAGCCGAAATGGAAAAAGCAGAAAAAAAAGGCATCGACACCGGTATTTTAGTCACTCATCCCTTGAACCCAGACATTAAGCTGCCAGTTTGGATAGCAAATTTTATCCTCATGGATTATGGAACTGGTGCAATTTTCGCTTGTCCAGCGCATGATCAAAGAGATTTAGATTTTGCTCGTAAATATCAGTTGCCTGTAATTGATACTTTTTACTCTCTAGAAAACGAAGAAGCCGTAAAAAATACAGCGTTTGTTCCACCCAAGTCAGAGCGGGTCAAATGGGTAAACCATTTCACTGGCGTTGATGTGGCCACAGGAGAGGAAGTAATAGATGAGACCATTCGTTTCGCTGAAAAACAGGGTTGGGGATCAGGAGTTACCAAATACCGACTGCGAGATTGGGGACTTAGCCGGCAAAGATACTGGGGGTGCCCCATTCCAGTAGTCCATTGCGATAGCTGTGGATTGGTTGCAGAGAAGAAAGAAAACTTGCCAATCAAACTGCCCGACGATGTTAAATTTGATAAACCAGGAAACCCACTTGATAGACATGAGACTTGGCGCAAATGCAAATGCCCAGAATGTGATGGCCCGGCATTAAGAGAAACCGATACAATGGATACGTTTGTGGACTCGAGCTGGTATTTTACAAGGTTCACATCTTATAACTCGACAACGCCCACAGATGAGAGAGAAATAAATTATTGGATGAATGTAGATCAATATATCGGTGGTGTTGAGCATGCTATACTACATCTTCTCTACTCTAGATTTTTTGCAAGAGCGATGCATCACTGTGGTCACCTACCCAAAAGCGCTATAGAGCCTTTTGATGCACTCTTCACGCAAGGAATGGTGACACATGCAATATATGAACGAGATAATGAGAATGGACGGCCAACATATTTTTACCCAGAAGAAGTAGAAATAAAAGACGGCAAAGCATTTTTAAAATGTGATGGCAGTGAAGTAAAAATCATTCCCTCAGCAAAAATGTCTAAATCCAAAAATAATGTTGTAGATCCTGTAGCAATAATTGATGATTTTGGCGCAGATACTGCTCGCTGGTTTGTTCTCTCCGACAGTCCTCCAGAAAGAGATGTAGAGTGGACAGCGTCTGGTGTGGAAGCCGCTAACAGACATTTGAACCGCGTTTACAAAATTGTTTCAGAAATAATCAGAGACAATACACCTAACAACGAAAATGATACAAGTCTCACGAAAGAGACACATAAAGCAATTCACGATGTTACAATGGGACTAGAATCCTTTGGCTTTAACTCAGCAATAGCAAGGCTCTACGGATTTACAAATATCCTAGCTAAGTCAAAAGCAGGTGCTGATGCCAAGCAAGCTGCTGCAAAGGCCCTAGTTCAACTAATGGGGCCAATGACTCCCCATTTAGCGGAAGAGCTGTGGGCGGACTTAGGTGGAGACGGTCTTGTCGTTTCTGCAGATTGGCCAAAAGCTGATCCAAATTTTTTGATTGATGATGAGATAACCTTACCTGTACAAATTAATGGTAAGCGACGAACAGAGATTACTGTTCCACAGGACACTGATCTTGTCGAAATAGAAAAAATTACTCTTCGCTGCGAAGCTGTCGTTAAAGCATTAAATGGCAATACACCTAAAAAAATAATTGTAGTGCCAGGACGAATTGTAAATGTTGTTGTTTAATAAACAAAATTATCTTCTTGCTTTACTATTTGGCGTGTTCATAGCTAGTTGCGCTTTTGAACCGGCTTGGATAGCTAAAGACAATAAAATAAAAATTCTATGGCAAAGAGTAGATTTAAGGGAACCGATAACAAGTAACGAGTTCCGCTTAAACCGTTATTTAGCGTCAAGGATTGGGGATGCCGAGGATGCAGAGTTTTTCTTGGAATACGAACTATTTACGGAAACCAAACGAACTGCATTATCTTTTGATGGAAAAGCATATCGAATTCGCATTCTAGGTGAAGTAAAATTTAGTTTACTTCATAGTGAAAAAGATACAATCCTGTTGAGTTCGAGCGTAAAGGATAGCCTTGGCTACTCAGACGCGATATTGGCAGTAACTGACCAAGCCTCCGAACGCGACGCCTACAAACGTTTGATGGTGTTACTTGGAGATAGAATGGTTGACGAATTACTAAGTTCTAAGATTATGAACGATGAAACTTAATCCACGAGAACTTTCGAAGCTTGTAGAAAAACCTGATCCAACTCTAGCTGCAGTTCTTTTTTACGGATCTGACACAATGCGAGTGGCATTGAAGCGTCAAGAGTATTTGGAAAACCTACTGGGTCCAAATGCTGAACAGGAAATGCGATTAACTAGATTTATCGGAGACGACATTCTTAAAGATCGTACAGCTGTTTTTGATGCTGTAAAGTCAGTCGGCTTCTTCCCTGGCCAACGTGCTATATTGATTGAAAATACCTCCGATAAAACATCAAAGATTATTATTGAATGCATTGAAGCATGGAATAAAACTGATGCACACATCGTAGTTACAAGTGGATTATTAAGGCCGACCTCTCAGTTACGAAAAGCCTTTGAAACTTTTCAAAATACATTAGCTGCACCGATTTACGATAATCCATTAACCGAGATGGAAATTAAAACAGAATTGACGAGAGCTGGTATCCAAATAAATGATCCGGCTATTATGGACGCCTTATATAATCTTTCAAAAGAATTAGAGCCCGGGGACTTTCGTAATACGCTTGAAAAAATTTACCTGTATAAATTAAGCGATAAATCCCCACTAACCGCAAAAGACATTTCTATGTGCAGTCCAATATCTGCTGAGGCAAATCTAGAAGAGATAATTCATGCAGTATTAGGTGGGAACACTAACAAAATTAATCATATTTTGAACAGACTTGAGGCGCAAGGCGTTCAGCCTGTTACGCTATGTCTTTCATTTCAACGGCATTTCAAACTACTGCTAAATCTTAAAAACCACGGAGGAACACCGCTAGAGGCAATTTCAAGTTATAAGCCTCCTATATTCGGCCCTAAGCGTAATGCTATTATAAACCAACTAAAACTGTGGAACGAAGAAACTTTAAAGATAGCTCTGTCTTTTTTTGTTGAGCTCGATTTAGATTTAAGGTCGGCCACCAACCGTTACCCCTCTCTCGCAATGACAGAAAGAGTTTTAATTCGAGTGGCAATGATTGCTCGACGATAAAACTATTTAAATCCTAAGTTTTCACCCAAAATATTAAAATCGGATAAAGATTTTGATGCCATATCAACTGCATCGCCAGCCATACTAGCTCTTGCTGAGTCCAGCGCCGTCTGTGCTGCTGTAACAAGCTCGTCAAACATTTCTCTATCAAAATCAGCTTTCAAAACGGCTTTCTCCGCCAGAACCGATACAGTTTCACCTAATTCTGCAAAACCGCCAGTTACCACATACTCACTGGCACCCTTTTCTTGAACCACGCGTAGAATGCCAGGGCGAAGTGTTGTTATTAATGGAGCATGATTAGCCATGGCTGTCATATCCCCATCCGAACCCGGGATCTCTACCGATACTGCCTCTGAAGAAAACAAAAGCTTTTCTGGACTGACTACATCTACTTGCATTGTTTTTACAATAATTCCCTAGATATCTAAGCTGCCTCCGCAGCCATTTTTTCTGCTTTTGCAATTACTTCATCTATTCCACCGACCATATAGAAAGCGCCTTCTGGTAGATGATCATAATCGCCATTAACTACTGCTTTGAAAGATGAAATTGTATCTTCTAATGGTACTTGCACACCATCTGAACCGGTAAATACCTTTGCCACGTCGAATGGTTGAGAAAGAAATCGTTGTATTTTTCTTGCACGGGCTACTGTCAGCTTATCTTCTTCAGAAAGCTCATCCATACCTAAGATGGCAATAATATCTTGAAGTGACTTATATCTCTGAAGAATTCCTTGAACTGACCGAGCAACATCGTAGTGTTCTTCGCCTACAACAGCAGGATCCATCAATCTTGAAGATGAATCGAGCGGATCAACTGCAGGGTAAATTCCCAGCTCTGATATGGCACGAGATAAAACTGTCGTAGCGTCCAAATGGGCAAACGTGGTCGCCGGCGCAGGGTCCGTCAAATCGTCAGCAGGTACGTAGACTGCTTGAATTGACGTAATCGAACCATTTTTTGTAGAGGTAATACGTTCCTGCATTGCTCCCATATCAGTAGCAAGTGTTGGTTGATAGCCTACGGCTGAGGGTATCCGGCCAAGTAGCGCAGAAACCTCAGATCCAGCTTGTGTGAACCTAAAAATATTGTCTACAAAAAACAAAACATCTGTACCAGATTGGTCTCTAAACTGCTCGGCCAAAGTCAGACCAGTTAGCGCAACACGCGCACGAGCACCCGGAGGCTCATTCATCTGCCCATATACTAGTGCAACCTGAGACTCTTCGAGATTATCTGGTTTAATCACGTTAGATTCAATCATTTCGTGATACAAATCATTCCCTTCACGGGTACGTTCACCCACACCCGCAAATACAGAGAAACCGGAGTGTACTTTAGCAATATTATTTATCAATTCCATGATCAGAACAGTCTTGCCCACACCGGCGCCTCCGAACAAACCAATTTTACCACCTTTTGAGTAAGGCGCTAGGAGATCGATAACTTTAATACCTGTAACCAAGACTTCTGACTCTGTAGACTGTTCAGCGAACTCTGGCGCTGGTTGGTGAATTGCACGATACTCATCTGACTTAACGGGACCTTGTTCATCAACAGGTTCACCAACAACATTAACAATCCGGCCCAATGTAGCGTTGCCAACTGGTACAGAAATCGGTCCTGCCGAATCAACAACTTCTTGTCCCCTAACTAAACCTTCAGTGGCATCCATAGCAATTGTGCGCACTGTATTTTCACCGAGGTGCTGAGCCACTTCAAGCACGAGCGTCTTACCATTGTTGTCTGTATTCAGTGCATTCAAAATTTCAGGTAAATGATCGTCGAACTGTACGTCCACAACAGCACCGATTACTTGTGTAACTCTACCTTTTGCATTTGCCATATCTGTTTCTCCGGTTCTTAGAGCGCTTCAGCGCCCGAGATTATTTCAATCAGCTCATTAGTTATCACGGCTTGCCGTGAACGGTTATATTGTATTGTTAATTTATCGATCATATCACCTGCATTGCGCGTCGCATTATCCATCGCAGACATTCTAGCACCCTGTTCAGAGGCACCGTTCTCCAGTAATGCGGCGAAAATTTGAGTACCTACTCCTCTTGGCAATAAATCAGCAAGAATTTCTTCTTCGGATGGTTCATACTCATAATTCAAGCTTTGAGCGTTGCTGTCCTCAGCATCCTCGAAGCTTGCAGGAATAATCTGTTGCGCAGTTGGTATCTGAGTAACAACATTGACAAATTTTGAATAAAAAAGAGTTGCTACGTCAAACTCCCCAGCCGTGAACCTATCCAGAATTGATTTGGATATCCCCTGCGCATCTGTGTATCGTACTGTCTTTATTTCAGACAAATCCACGTGATCAACAAAATGCTCACTAAGATCCCTCTTTATAACGTCACGACCCTTTTTACCCACTGTTATGATTTTTACGGTCTTACCCTGCTCTACAAGTTTTAACGCGTGAGTTTTTGCTAGCTTCGCTATATTCGAATTGAAACCGCCACACAAACCACGCTCAGCGGTCATTACGATAAGCAGGTGCGTCTGATCTTTACCCGTTCCAACTAATAATTGAGGTCCGCCTGAATCTTTATTGTTTGCAGAGGCCAAAGCGCCCAAGACAGAATTAAACCTCTCAGTATAGGGTCGAGCTGCTTCTGCAGAATCTTGAGCACGACGCAGTTTTGCGGCTGCAACCATCTGCATAGCCTTGGTGATTTTTCGAGTGTTTTTCACACTCTCAATACGATTTTTTAAGTCTTTTAGACTTGGCATAACCGAATCCCCTTAAGAAAAATCTGCAGTGTATTCATCCAACGCTGAACGGATTTTATCTTCAACTTCACCTTTGATTTTAGGATCATCATTCGTAATATGATCTAACAACCCGCCATGCTTTCCCCTTAGATGCGCCAACAAACCTGTCTCAAAAGCGCCGACTTGAGCGACATCAACTTTGTCCAAGTAACCGTTTGTCCCCGCATATATCAAACAAACAATCTCAGCATTGGTTAGAGGTGAATACTGCGCTTGCTTCATAAGTTCTGTCAGCCGGGCACCACGGTTTAATAACTGTTGGGTGGCTGCGTCTAAATCTGATCCAAATTGAGCAAATGCAGCCATTTCACGATACTGAGCCAAGGATAATTTCACTGGCCCTGCAACTGATTTCATGGCATTCGTTTGAGCAGATGATCCCACTCGAGATACTGATAGTCCGGTATTAACTGCAGGTCGTATACCTTGATAAAACAACTCAGTTTCAAGAAAAATCTGACCATCAGTAATGGAAATAACATTTGTAGGAATAAACGCCGAAACGTCCCCACCTTGCGTTTCAATCACCGGCAAGGCTGTTAATGATCCAGCTCCATTATCTTCATTTAACTTAGCTGATCTCTCAAGCAACCGTGAGTGCAGATAGAAAACATCTCCAGGATATGCTTCTCGTCCCGGCGGCCGTCTAAGCAACAATGACATTTGACGATAAGCAACCGCTTGTTTGGACAAGTCATCGTAGATGATAAGAGCATGTCTGCCGTTATCGCGAAAATATTCCGCCATAGATGTGGCTGAATAAGGTGCCAAAAACTGCATAGGAGCTGGATCCGATGCTGTTGCAGCAACTACGATTGAATACTCAATTGCACCACTTTCCTCCAGTTTTTTTACAAGCTGTGCAACTGTTGATCTTTTCTGACCCACTGCAACGTAGATGCAATATAATTTTTTGCTCTCATCGTCGCCTGCAGCATCATTATAACTTTTCTGATTAAGAATAGTATCCAAAGCCACTGCTGTTTTACCCGTTTGACGATCTCCAATGATTAACTCTCGTTGACCTCTACCAATGGGTATCATCGCATCAACGGACTTCAAACCCGTCGCCATGGGTTCATGTACTGATTTGCGGGGAATAATACCAGGAGCCTTTACATCCGCTACTCTACGCTCTACCCCTTTGATTGGACCCTTTCCATCTAGAGGATTTCCTAGACCATCTACCACGCGGCCCAGAAGGGCATCACCTGCCGGAACGTCCACGATGGAATTAGTACGCTTTACTACATCGCCTTCTTTGATATCCCGGTCAGACCCAAAAATAACGACGCCTACATTGTCACTTTCCAAATTTAGAGCCATTCCACGAATACCACCTGGGAATTCAACCATTTCACCAGCCTGAACGTTATCAAGGCCGTGAACCCTGGCAATACCGTCGCCCACTGACAAAACACGCCCGATTTCGGCAACCTCAGTCTCCTGACCGAAATTCTTTATTTGATCTTTTAAAATGGCAGATATTTCTGCAGCTTGGATACCCATTACCCGACCTCTTTCATAACAGTTTGAAGGGAATTCAGTTTAGATCGAATTGAAGTGTCTATCATCTTCGATCCAACCTTAATTACAATGCCACCAATGATTGATTCATCAACAGATGCATTAATTTTAATCTCTTTGCCTACTCGATCCTTAATAGCTTTCGCTATTTTGTCAGATTGTGCCTTGGTTAGACTTTTTGCGCTAACTACATCAGCCGTGATTTCACCTTTATGCTCAGCGATTAAAGCTTTTAGCTGGCGTAGAAATGAGTCCATAACAAATAGACGTCTTTTTGATGCCATGAGAGCCAAAGTGTTAGTGAGATTTACCAACAACTTCATTTTATTTCCAATAGCTACAATGGCACCCTTTTGCTCATCCCTAGTGTACATGGGCGAGCTGATAAGATCCCTAAGTTCCTGGCTGTCTTCTAGTGCTCTGGCTAAACTTTCAACGTCAGTTTCTAACTTCGCCACTTCATTAGTTTCCAGAACCAAATCGAAAATAGCTTTTGCATAACGCGAGGCCACACCCATAGAAATTGAAGCAGTTTCAGACACGTTTTACCTTTCGGCTTAGTAATGCGCCAGTTACATTCACTTTGACGCTGTTCCTCTCACTCGTTTCAGAACAAACTGAAATCGATGCGGTATTAGCAGAGCTAATCAGTTCTAGCAACATGCTAAAATGGATTTAATCGTACTAAATTTCAATAATTTGCCGTGATGGTGTTTTTACACTGCCGTTTAGGTGGAATCTTGAGATGAATTTCATATATGATTCTTGAAATAAAGCAGCAGGTTAGCCCACTGGTTTGGGCTCAACCAATCCTCCTAAAAGCCCAATAGCTTTTTCCTTTGCTGACTTTTTAATTTTGTGAACGGGCGGATACCTAGTGCTTGCTTCAATTATGATTATCCCACCAGCCAAAATAGGAAGGAACTTTCCAGATCCTTCAAAAAATTGACCGATTCTTTGCAAGCTTTTTCGATGAGATGGAAGCTGATACAAAGCCATTGTATGTCTCTCCGGTATGAATGACTGTGATCTCAATTGGGCCTCTAGTTGTCCAATCGAGTAAGGTCGCCCATATCCAAACGGTGTCTTATCGCTTCGACACCAAAGTCCTGCACGGTTGGGAACAATAAATAATGCTTTACCACCAGGGCCCAGCACCCGCAGGGCTTCGTCAAGCATCATTGATGGATATTCTGATGTCTCTAACCCATGCATTATTATCAAGCGATCAGCAAACCCAGTATCAATTGGCCATTGATGTTCATGGGTTAGAACTGACTGATTTGGATGCCCTAGCGGCCAATGCAAAGCACCCTGCGGTCCAGGCATAAGCGAAATAATTTTTCTGGAGTGATCATAAAAGTGCCGCAAAATAGGATTTGCAAAGCCGTATCCCATCATTTTATAGCCTGACCCAACAGGCCACATCTTGACAACTTCCTTACTAATTTCTTTTTGAGCAGCTCTGCCTAATGCTGATCGATAATAAAAGTTTTTTAAGTCTTGAACATCAAGGTGCATTGCATAAAGCTCTCATTTGGGACAGCATAAGTGTACGTTAAACATTTTTTGGTGGCACGTCATGTCTTTTGAACTTTTAACCATACCCTGCTTATCAGATAATTACGCATTTTTGGCCCATGATCCTGACACTAAGGCTACTTTGCTAGTCGATGCGCCAGAACCTGATCCTATATTGCTAAAACTTCGAGAAAAAAACTGGGACTTAACTCACATACTTATAACGCACCATCATTGGGATCATGTGGACGGTTTATCTAAATTACTTGAATATTATTCGCCGCAAGTAATAGGGTCTTCATCAGACGTCAATCGCTTACCACCTCTTCACTTATCAGTCGCAGAAAATGATAAAATAAAAATTGGAAATAAGGTTGGTAAAGTATTTGAGGTCTCAGGACACACAATTGGACATATCGCAGTCTATTTTGAAGAGAGCAAATTGCTATTTACTGCTGATAGTTTAATGGCTCTTGGGTGTGGTAGATTATTTGAAGGAACCCCTGGTCAAATGTGGCAATCACTAAAAAAGCTTTCAAACTTACCAGATGAAACAGTTGTATGTTCCGGCCATGAATACACCGAAACAAATGCTAATTTCGCCCTAACCATCGATCCTCATAACCAAGATTTAATACGAAGGTATGAAAATATTAAGAAGCTTAGATCAGACGGCATACCTACCGTTCCAAGCAATTTGGCTGAAGAGCGAAATACCAATCCATTCCTGCGTCCGTGGAGCAAAAACATAAGAGCTAATTTAGATATGATTGATGCCACAGATGATGAAGTATTCGCAAAAATTAGAGCGCTCAAAGATGCTTATTAGCTAAAATCTTGAGATTTTACCCGGTAAAATAAAAATTTTGGCACATAAATAGCATTATTGACTTGAATAGTGCGAATTCTCACCCACACTATATAGTAAGTGAAAAGTAAACGCCGAAAGGGATTTTAACGTGCCTTCTTTTACAACAACGTTGGAGCATTCCATACACGCAGCATTAGCGTTAGCAAATTCTAAGTCGCACGAATTCGCCACCTTGGAACATTTACTTTTAACCCTTATTGACGAACCAGATGCGCAACGCGTGCTCAAAGCATGCGACGTTGATCTAGAAATACTACGCGAAGCACTAGGCGACTTTATAGACGAAGAATTGTCATCGATGACAAAAGAAGACGAAAATCTGGAGGCAACACCAACAGCTGCCTTTCAAAGAGTAATTCAACGCGCTGCAATACATGTGCAATCATCAGGACGAAGCGAGGTAACAGGTGCTAATGTTTTGGTAGCAATCTTTGCTGAGAGAGAGTCCAACGCTGCATACTTTTTACAAGAACAAGAAATGACTCGTTATGATGCGGTAAATTTTATAGCCCACGGCGTGGCCAAAAATCCTGCTTTTGGAGAGCAAAGATCAGTACAAGGTTCCGATGAAGGCGGAGATGATTTTGCTACGTCTGGCGCCGAGTCTGAAACAGAAAAAAAAGAGAGTGCACTGGCAAAATATTGCGTCGATTTAAATGCAAAGGCAATGGATGGGGATATCGATCCTCTTATAGGAAGGGATTTTGAAATAGAGCGCTGTGTTCAGGTCCTTTGTCGTCGAAGGAAAAATAATCCGCTACTTGTGGGGGATCCAGGAGTCGGGAAGACGGCGATCGCAGAAGGGCTAGCACGAAAAATAATTTCGAAAGACACCCCAGAAGTTTTGAGTGAAACTACTATCTTTTCTTTAGATATGGGGGCATTGCTTGCCGGCACTCGCTACAGGGGCGACTTTGAAGAAAGATTGAAAGCAGTTATAACAGAGCTGGAAGACCATCCTGATGCGGTACTCTTCATTGATGAGATTCATACAGTCATAGGAGCTGGAGCTACCTCTGGAGGAGCAATGGATGCCTCTAACTTGCTTAAACCCGCATTGCAAGGTGGCAAACTCCGGACTATGGGTTCTACTACCTACAAAGAGTTTAGGCAGCATTTTGAGAAAGATAGGGCTCTTAGTAGGCGCTTTCAAAAAATTGATGTTAATGAGCCATCAGTTCCTGACACGATAAAAATACTCAGAGGAATAAAAAGTTATTTCGAAGATCACCACAACTTAAAATATACCGCGGATGCAATTAAAACAGCAGTCGAGTTGTCCGACCGCTACATTACAGACAGAAAGTTACCAGACAAAGCAATTGACGTAATAGATGAAGCGGGGGCGGCACAGCATCTACAGAACAGCAAACGGCGCAAAACTATTGGTGTCAAAGAGATCGAAGAAGTCGTGGCAAAAATCGCGAGAATTCCACCCAAGAATGTTTCCAAAGACGATACCCTTGTTTTGAAAGACTTAGAGAAAAACCTAAACCGAGTAGTATTTGGTCAGCACGAAGCTATAGAAGCACTATCAAGTGCAATCAAACTAGCCAGAGCCGGCTTGAGAGAACCAGATAAACCGATTGGCAATTACCTGTTCGCAGGCCCAACTGGAGTTGGCAAAACAGAAGTTGCAAAGCAACTGGCTGATACCTTGGGCGTAGAATTGCACAGGTTTGATATGTCTGAGTATATGGAAAAACATGCTGTTAGCAGACTAATAGGTGCACCCCCAGGCTATGTAGGGTTTGATCAAGGTGGGCTGTTAACTGATACGGTTGACCAACATCCGCACTGTGTATTGCTTCTAGATGAAATAGAAAAAGCGCACCCAGACGTTTTCAATATCCTTTTACAAGTTATGGACCATGGCACACTAACTGATCACAATGGCAGATCTGTCGATTTTAGAAATGTCATTCTTATAATGACATCAAATGCCGGGGCTACTGAGCAAGCCAAAGCAGCAATTGGATTTGGACGTGACAGGAGAGAAGGAGAGGATACGGCCGCAATTGAGCGTACCTTTACACCAGAATTCAGAAATCGTTTAGATGCCACGATTAGTTTTGGCCCACTGCCAAAGAAAGTCATACTTCAAGTTGTCGAAAAGTTTGTACTACAATTAGAAGTACAGCTAATGGATCGGAACGTTTCAATCGAGCTGTCGAAAGCAGCTGCAGAGTGGTTAGCCAATAAAGGCTATGATGACAAGATGGGGGCTCGACCGCTAGCTCGTGTGATACAGGAGCATATTAAAAAGCCTCTTGCAGAAGAACTTCTCTTTGGAAAATTGTCTAAAGGTGGCCTTGTGAAGGTCGGTGTTAAGGATAATAAAATTGACCTTGAACTTAAACCGCCTCAAAAGGCCCGCATTACGAAAACAAAACCTAGGTTACTGCCTGCAAATTAATTTTAAGTTTAGTTTTAATTGCAAATTATTTTTCAGTGAGCTTGATCTCAATTCTACGGTTTTGAGCCCTTTCTTCTGGCGAAGATCCAGATGTGACCGGTTGAAATTCTCCAAAACCAGTTGCGGCCAAGCGATCTTTTGGGAATCCCAGATCAGAAATCATAAAACGTACTACCGAGAGAGCCCTTGCTTGGCTTAGCTCCCAATTATCTTTGAATTCCGCACCTGAAACCATGGAAGTATTATCCGTATGACCATCAACTCTTATTATCCAATTTAAATTCTTTGGGAGTTCTTTTACTACCTGATTTAAAATCACGGCCACTTTTTGGATCTCTAGTCGACCCGGCATAGATAAATCGGCCTTCCCAACGTCAAATAGAACCTCAGATGAGAAAACAAATCTATCGCCTACAATTTTTATACCCTCCTTACCTTCCACTAATTCTCTTATTCTCCCAAAAAAATCAGACTTATATCGTTCCAATTGAGTTGCCTGAGATTGGAGGCGCTCACGCTCTGCTTGCAATCTATTAAACTCGGCAACTTCCAGCTTTATTCGCTTATCTTCTTCGACTTGGGCTTTTGTTTCCGCACGTTCCAAATCTGTTTTGGAGGCAATTAACTGTGAATTAAGGATCGTAATTTCATTTAATTTAGCTTCAATCTCTAGTCTCAAGGTTTGTTCCAGTTGCCTTTTCTTTCTTTCCTCCGACGCAACGCGGGCTAGTGCAGCGTTAAGCCTGTTGCCCAAGTTTTGGAGTTGAATTTCATCTTCCCTATCTTTTTCTTCAGATAGGGTTAAAATTGATTGTAGCGAACTCAGCTGACGACGAAGCTCTAATACTTGCTGGTTCAAAAGTGCCGTCTCTCGTTGGCTTTTTAAAAGGCTATCAGAACTTTCAGATAATTGTTCAGACCGTTCTAGCAACTGCTGTTGGGCCTTTTGCAACAAAATTTCTTTTTGCTTTAAATTTGAGGTGTTCTCTGCATTTAATTTTTCAGAAACAAGCTTAGCTGCCAGGACATTTTTAAGATTTTCTAGTGCCTCTTTCTGAGACTGAACGGCGGCCCATCGAGCCGCTAGCGCATCTGCTAATTTTGAACGAAGATCAGTAATGTCTTGTACGCTATCGTCCTCAAAGGTTTGGCGACTCAGTTTTTCTTGCTCCAACGCCATTAATGCACTAGCCAAATCACTCTCAGCAATTGTTAATTTCTCACTGTAATCTTTAAATTGTGCTGTTTTCTCGTCAATATTTTGACTTAAATTTGACAGCTCCAACTCTAATCTCTGCTGCCTTGCTAACGATGCAGCAAGTGCAATTTTGGTCTCATCTAACTCAGCATCACTACTCTGAATATCTTCCTGTAGAGATTTAAGTTCCGTTTCACTATTTCCAATTGTTAGATTAGCAGCCTCTAAAGCGATGATAGTTTGCCTGAGATTGTCTTCGATTTCTAATTTAGCTGCATCTGCAGCTGCCAACAGCGTAAGGGTGTCCTCTGCACGTTTTCTTTCTTCCTCCAAAATCAAAGTCATTGCTGTAAGCTCAGCATCGGCTTCTTCAAGCCTCTTCCTAAGTTCAGCGGCAGCGGCAGCTTCAATTAGTTTGGCAGCTTCTTCATCATCAAGGGCTATTTTTAAATCCTGAATTTCACTAGCTTGCAATTCTATAGTTTTGTTTGCATCACTTTTTTCGGTCTCTAATGACCTAATTAGAGCCTCTAATGCTTCTCTCTCCGCGGCTTTCAATCTCGCTTCTTGCTCTGCCAAGTCTATTTCATCACGTGCTTGAGACAAGGTCAAAGCAAGTGCTTCTTGCTGATCCAACAAAGATTTGCGTTCAGTTTCCAATTGATCAATCTGGGTTCTAGACGCAGCTTGTGCTGCTAATAAATTTGCTACCTGGACCTCAAACTGAGTGATTTGAGTTAGCGCATCATCTAAAGCTGCTTTACTTTCATTGTTTTGAAGCCTCAGGCTTTCTATTAACAGGCTTTTCTGCTCGTTTTCTGCGTCTCTGTCATTTAGTGTACTTGTTAAAATTCCCAAGTCACTTTCAAGTTTGACTACTTTAGATTTTTCAAGGCCTAAGGCCTCCGAAATAGCAACAATTTCTGCAGCAAGGGCATCAAGTTCGCTTTCTTGCCCAGTGATAGTTTCTCTTAGAACAAATTGGATGACCATGAAAATGGTTAATACAAACATCAATACGAGCAATAAACCGGTCATTGCATCCACAAAACCAGGCCAAATGGATGCCTGAAATCGTTGACCTGTGCGTCTCGATAGAGCCATGTTTATGTTTTCCGATCAGAACTCTTAGCACTAGTTGATTGCAAACTATCTGCTAAATTAGCTATTTCTTCTCTGATAGCTTTGATAGCTTCCTGCCTTCCAACGGCTATTTCCTCTGATATGTGAAGCATTTGAACATCGATTGATCTTAGTCTCATCCTACTTTCAGCATCAATCCCACCCTCAACCGACTCTTTTGACTTAAGAAAATCTAATAATTGTTTCTGTGATTTAGTAAAATTATCGATCAAATTCTCCAAATTAGACTTATTCTCGTCCATAACTTTAACAAATTTATCTTGTAGAATCGCAAACTCGCGATCGGTTGGTGCCATAGTGGATTGATCTTTATTTAAGAAACGCTCCATCAATTCGATTTGATCCCCTAAACGCTCGAAGATACCTAGGAGAATCGTGTTGTCTGTTGAAGAATTGCCTTCGTCTACTGTCACATTGAAACTAGTAATTGTTGAAAGCCATTCTTCAAGTTCACGATAAAATCTATTCTGCGCTTGACCTGCAAACAGTTCTAACAATCCAACTACTAAAGATCCTGCAAGCCCCAATAAAGAAGAAGCAAAAGCAACCCCCATTCCGCTTAACTGTCCCTCAAGGCCACTCATCAATCTAGTAAAAACCTCAAAGCCTGTCTCACCCTCTTGAGGAGCTAGCGATCTTATTGTTTCTACAAGTGCTGGCACCGTTGTTGCCAAACCGTAGAATGTTCCCAATAGTCCTAGAAAAATCAACAAATTGACAATATAGCGAGTTATTTCTCGAGCCTCTTCGACTCGAGTAGAGACAGATTCAAGAATTGACTGCGATGAAGAAGCCGAGATTTGGATACTTGCTCCACGCGACCTTAACAAGGTTGCCAATGGAGCCAATAGCTGGGGTGCCTTTGCAGAACCCTTATCTGGCTTATTTACGAACTCCTCTATCCAACGAACAGACTTAATTAACTGAACAACCTGAACAAAGCAGCTTATTACTCCAACAAAAAAGACAAAAAGGATAAAGCCGTTCAACCACAAATTAGCTGTAAATACCGCCAATACTCTCGGCGCCGCTACAACTGTTCCTGCACTGGTAAGCGCTAGAACGCTGAGCATCAGCAAAACTTGACGTATTGGCTGAGAAAAATGTAGCTCGACCTCTTGTTCTGATTTTACCATAAAATAAGGCCTGTTTTAATTTTTCTTTAATTCTAACGCTCTGTGAACAAAAGTGAAAGCTATTAGCTCTTAATTTTCTTAACCTGTTGCACCAAATAGCGCAGATCAACGGAAGAAACTCCTAACTCCGTGAGTTTTTTTTCAGTACTAAACAGATATTCATCATTACGACCGCGCCCTCCTTCTGCCTCCGCGATAATCTTTGCTTGCTCATCAAGCGTTAATTGACAGTACTGATCATGATCTTTTTTTATGACGAAAGTAATTGCTGTTACCAATTGTTTAGAAGTAGCTAACTCGACTTGAACTTCGGTTTCTTCATATGCCGATGACACTAGTTCTCTCTCTCGAAGATATAATAAAACTTGGGTATAGTTATCTGGGGATACCCTGAACACTACCCCCTTACAGCTGTGACCATTACATTTTTCCAAAGCCAAAACCAAACCAGGCCTTTTGACAGTTCCTCTATGATGAATTGACCACATGGAAAAACTTCGCTTGTAATTTTTTATTTCTGCAAGCTCACTTGTTTGAAATTCAAAACCTGGATTCCAAATTAAAGATCCATAGCCAAAAACATACATTAGCCACCCCTAGTATTTGGTGATAACTCGCTTTAAAACAGAACTTCTTCCGCTATACTAGGAGAGAATTTTGGCACGCATATTAATACCAATACTACTGATCACTATAAGTTGGAGTGGTTATTGGTTTTGGGGTGCCAACGATAACCTAGAAAATATTTATACAAGTTTAGAAAACCCTAAGAGCGGCTCAATAAACATAAAATATGGATCAACTAGTCAGGTTGGTTTTCCAAATAGATACGACGTAACCGTGAATAATCTTTCAATTGAAAACCCCAATGGCAAACAAATTGCAACGTTTCCATTTATTCAAGTTATACGGCTGATTTATAATAAAACGCACCAAATAATTATTTTCCCAAATGAATTATCTATCTATAATTTTAATATTAAATGGGAAAATGCAAAAGCCTCTATAGTAAAGGACACTTTTGAAGACAGATTGATAATTGAAGCCGAAAATCTAATGATTAATGACGAAAAAGAATTTCGCTTCCAGGCAAAAAAACTCCAAATATCGCTTTTGTATGAGAAATTTTTCAATGCAAAACCTGAGATTATTGTTGATTTTTCAGGAATAGAAACTGAACAGCAAAACATCGAGTTCAAACTTCAACTAAAGACTAATTTAAATTTTATTGATACTCCCACGCTGGACGTAGTCAATTTTTTAAATTCAATAAGTCAACCCAAAACTTGGATCGAACTAAGTAAAGAAGACTACCAAATCGATGAAAGCTTTTCCATCGGAAATCAAGAGTTCCGTTTTTCAAGTCCTGCTTATCAATTATTCAAATAAAAGTCTGATGCTACACTGATATAACAAAGCATTAAGAAATTGGCTTAATTACTCCGAAATCATTGAAAAAATTTTTGGAGTTTTTTTTATTTTTGGGGATATAGTAAAGACATGGGAGAAAAAGGGAGACTAAAATGAAGTATCATTTTAAATTATTGCTATCCGCTGGGGTTCTAGCAACATCATTAGGTATTCAAGGCGCACATGCAGCTAAAACTAGCATGACAATTGCGTTGCAGCTCGAACCCCCTCATTTGGATCCAACGAGTGCCGCAGCTGGTGCCATAGACAGTGTTCTTTACTCAAATGTATTCGAGGGTTTAACTCGATTTGCTTCGGATGGAGCAGTAATTCCTGGGTTAGCGAAATCATGGGAAATATCTGAGGACGGGACAGAATATATATTTCACTTAAATTCTGCTGTGACCTTCCATGATGGTTCAACAATGGATGCAAACGATGTTAAGTTTTCGTTAGATAGAGCAAGAGCAGAAGATAGCACAAACGCTCAAAAGGCCTTATTTTCTGGTATCAAAAATGTTGAAGTTTTGGCAAGCGATAAAGTCAAGGTAACTTTAGCTTCTCCGAATGGTAGTTTTCTATTTAATATGGCTTGGGGGGATGCAGTTATTGTTGCTCCCGAAACGATAGACGACATAAAAACTAATCCAGTAGGAACAGGCGCATTTAAATTCTCTAACTGGGTTCAAGGCGATAAAATTGAACTACTAAGGAACGAGGAATATTGGGGCAAGCCTGCTCATCTAGAGACTGCAACCTTCAAATTTATTTCAGATCCAAGTGCTGCTTTCTCTGCAATGATGGCACAAGATATTGACGCATTTGCGGGATTTCCAGCTCCTGAAAATTTAGCGCAATTCGAATCAGACAGCCGCTTTCAGGTCTTGGTTGGAAATACCGAAGGTGAAACTATTTTGTCTACAAATAACAAAATGCCACCTTTGGACAATGTAAAAGTCAGAAAAGCTATCGCACACGCAATAGACAGGCAGGCAATTATAGATGGTGCAATGTTTGGTTATGGCACCCCAATTGGCACCCACTTCGCGCCACACCATCCAGACTATGTGGACCTAAAGGCAAACTCAAACTATGATCCTGAACTTTCAAAAAAACTTTTATCTGAAGCCGGATTTAGCGAGGGTTTCACAACAACTTTGAAACTACCACCCCCATCTTATGCGAGGCGCGGCGGTGAAATAATTGCGTCGCAATTAAGAGCCGTAGGAATCGAGACAGAAATTTCAAATTTAGAATGGGCTCAATGGTTAGAAGAAGTCTTTAGAGGCAAAGACTATGGTTTGACAATTGTAAGCCATACAGAACCAATGGATATAGGGATATACGCCCGGCCCGAATACTATTTTCAGTATGATAGTTCTGAATTTCAAGCGGTGATAAAGGCGCTCAATGTTGAAAGTAACCCACAAAAGCGAAGTGACCTTTTAAGGAAAGCCCAACGAATTATTTCAGAAGATTATGTAAATGGGTATCTTTTCGAGTTGGCTTTTCCAACAGTAGCAAATGCCAAAATTATGGGCCTTTGGGAAAACGCTCCAACCCAAGCAACTGATCTAACAGACGTTAAATGGGCTGACTAATTGTTCAACTGCTATGTCCCCCATTATTTTGGGGGACATAATTAAACTGGCAAATTTATGATTAAATATTTTTTCAGACGCCTATTTACGTTTGTATTGAGTCTTGCCTTAGCATCCATTGTTATTTTTTCCCTGGTAGAAATTGCGCCCGGTGATCCGGCGAGCTTTATGCTTGGTATTAATGCGCAACCAGATACAATTGCAGCGCTTCGATCTGAACTGGGGTTGGATCAACCCAAAATAAATAGATATTTCGATTGGATAGGTGGAATGCTCACAGGAGATTTTGGTATCTCATACACATATAGAACAAACGTTACAGAAATGGTTGGAGACCGTTTATGGGTTTCACTTCCTTTGGCACTTTATGCGCTTTTTTTATCCACGGTAATTGCTATACCCACCGGAATATATGCCGCTGCAAAAAGAGGAAAAACCGGCGATTTTGCTGTTATAAGTGCAACTCAGCTTGGAATTGCAATTCCAAACTTCTGGTTTGCAATAATTTTAGTTGGAATATTCGCAATCAAACTGCAATGGTTTTCTGCAGGAGGCTTCTCAGGTTGGAAGGATGGTCTCTTTAACGGAATTACCTCGCTTACCCTTCCCGCAATTGCTCTTGCGCTGCCTCAAGCTGCCATTTTGTCTCGTGTCATGCGAAGTGCTCTAATTGAGACGCTTGGAGAAGATTACATTCGCACTGCTCGCGCTAAAGGCCTAAGTTCATCGCAAACGATCTGGACACATGCACTTCGCAATGCTTTAATTCCAGTCCTTACAATAATTGGGCTTCAATTCTCTTTTTTACTGGCAGGCGCAATAATTATTGAGCAAGTATTTTATCTTCCAGGTTTGGGACGTCTCGTATTTCAAGCAATAACCCAAAGAGACTTAATCGTTGTAGAAAGTGTTGTTATGCTTCTTGTTTTTGCAGTGATACTGGTCAATTTTATCGTGGATATCACTTACATGTTAGTCGACCCAAGGTTACGACAGGACAGTATATGATACGACCAAGCACAAGCTTACAATTTGGTATTTTATTGTGCTTGATACCAATGATTATGGCTACTATTTCTTTTTTTTGGCAGCCATTCGATGTCACCGAACTAAATATATCAAACCGATTACAGCCTGTAAGTTTAACCCACCCATTTGGTACAGATCACTTTGGTCGGGATATGCTGTCAATGATAATGGTGGGAGCCCAAACATCAATTGCTGTAGCTTTTGTCGCGGTTGGGATTGGGGTGCTCTTTGGTGTCCCACTAGGACTATTCGCCGCAAACTGGAGGGGCGGTTTCATAGACGATGGCATAATGCGATTTAACGATTTGGTATTTGCATTTCCAAGTTTAGTAATCGCCATTCTCATTACTGCGATTGCTGGGCCAAGTGCATTCAATGCCATAGTTGCTATAGGAATTTTCAATATCCCAGTTTTTGCCCGTATTTCTAGGGGGGCTGCCTTATCTCTATGGCAACGTGAATTTATTTTATCTGCACAGGTTGCAGGAAAAACTGGTTTGCGAATTTCGACCGAACACGTCCTGCCCAATTTGATGCATATATTGATAGTACAAGCAACTATTCAATTTTCACTCGGTATTCTTGCAGAGGCTGGACTAAGTTACATAGGCTTGGGAGCACAACCTCCCACGCCGAGTTGGGGCAGAATGCTGGCAGATGCACAAACAATGGTTTCTTTGGCGCCAAGATTAGCAATTGTACCAGGAGTAGCGATTATTATAACAGTTTTAGGTTTAAATCTTTTAGGAGATGGACTGCGTGACGCGCTTGATCCCAAGCTTAGAGGAAGCATGAAGAAATGACGCTTCTTTCGGTAAGAAATCTTTCTGTTGCAATTCACGAGAAACCGATCGTCAAAGATATTTCCTTTAATCTTGGTGCTGGTGAAATTCTAGCTCTAACTGGTGAGAGTGGGTCTGGTAAATCAATTTCTGCATTGGCCCTAATGGGTCTCTTACCCCTCGGCTCAAAAAAAGGGGGTATAATTAATTTTGACGGAAATGACCTTAATAAAATATCAGAAAACAAGTTTTGTAAGCTCAGGGGAAAAAAGATAAGTATGGTTTTTCAAGAACCAATGACAGCTCTAAATCCTTTGAAAAATATTGGAAGGCAAATCTCTGAAACATTAGTTCAACATAAAGCCTGTGCTCCACACGAATTAAAGAATCGAGTTCGAAATACAATGGACCGGGTTGGATTAAGCGGTATAGACCCGTCACGTTTCCCTCATCAACTATCGGGGGGCCAACGTCAGCGTGTAGTCATTGCTATGGCTGTTTGTTTGGAACCAAGCATTTTAATTGCAGATGAGCCAACAACTGCTTTAGATGTAACAACACAGGCGAAAATCCTAGAACTTCTAAAAAAGTTTGCTGAACAAGATGGTATTAGCATTATTCTAATCACACATGATTTGGCGATAGTTGCAAATATTGCTAATTACTTAATTCTTATGAAAGAGGGCATTCTAGTAGATCAGGGAGAACCAAAAAAGGTTTTTAGAGACCTTGCACACCCATATACAAAAAAATTATTTTCAGCCTCCAGCCAAAAATTGATTTTAAAAGAAAATGAGATTTCCGAAGGAAAGCTACTAGAAGTAAATTCAGTATCGGTTAACTATAAATCTCACAATAGGGGACTTTTTTCAAAAGGTACATCTATCGAGGCGGTGAGCGATGTCTCATTCGATATCAAAAGAGGTGAGCGCCTAGGGTTAGTTGGGGAATCTGGCAGCGGAAAATCTACCCTAACAAGAACCATTCTGGGTTTGCAATCAACCAGCTCTGGCTACATAAAATTTGAAGGGAAAAAAATTTCTAAAGACAACAGAAGTTTTAAAAAAAATATACAGGTAGTTTTTCAGGACCCTTACGGTTCTTTCAATCCTAGGCACAAAGTCGAACGTTTAATTGCAGAACCCTTTTTTGCATTAGGTAAAGCAGCTCCTCATGAAACCGAGCAAAAAAGTATCGTGAAGGAAATGCTCGAAGAAGTTGGATTACCGTTAAACAGTACCGAAAAGTATATTCATGAATTCTCAGGCGGTCAGAGACAGCGCATAGCGATAGCCAGGGCACTTGTGATTAAACCGAAACTTATAATTTTTGATGAAGCTGTATCGGCGCTTGATTTATCAATTCGAAACCAAATTCTTAAACTTATTTCAGATTTAACGGAACGTCATGGGCTATCATATTTGTTTATCAGTCATGACCTTACAGTAATCGAAAATATCACTGAGAAATGTTTAGTTATGAAAAATGGAAAAATTGTCGAACAAGGACAAACTAAGCAAATTTTAAACGATCCAAGAAATGAGTATACTCATTCACTTATTGATGCTGCACCAAAGTTTCCTGAATTTGGTCATGCTTAATTAAAGGAATATATTATGACAGTAGATTTTCCGAATAAGCACTTTTTAATAAATGGTGAGTGGGTCTGCTCAAATACAGAAATAGACCTTATCAATCCATCAACAGGGGATGTTATTGCCCAAGTTTCTGAGGCAAATAATGAGCATGTGAATGATGCGGTTGGCGTAGCAAAAGACACCCTTGAGAATACATGGAAAAATATAACTGCTCGAGAAAGGAGTACTCTTTTAAGTACACTTGGGCGCTTAATAGAAGAAAACTATGACGTACTCGCCAGCCTAGAGGCCACAGATGTTGGTAAGCCGCTCCGGCAAGCACAAGCAGACGTAAAGGCTCTAGCTCGATATATGGAATTTTATGCAGGTGCGGCGGATAAACTGCATGGTGATACAATCCCATACCTAAAAGATTATACAGTTTATACTTTACGAGAACCTCATGGCGTATGCGCGCATATAATCCCCTGGAACTACCCAATGCAAATAATTGGCAGATCTGTAGGAGCAGCACTTGCAACTGGAAACACCTGTATCCTTAAACCGGCTGAAGAAGCCTGCTTAACTGCATTAGCATTTGGCGCATTAACAAAAAAAGCTGGCTTCCCCGATGGGGTTTTAAATATTGTAACAGGTTCAGGAAAGACGGGGGCAAGCCTAAGCCAACACAGCGATATCGATCATATTAGCTTCACTGGATCTGTATCAACTGGCATCAAAATTCAACAATCCGCTGCACAAAATGTTATCCCTGTTACTCTAGAACTTGGAGGAAAATCTCCGCAAATTGTCTTTGCTGATGCAGACCTAGATGCAGCATTACCTTTTTTAGTTAATGCAGGAGTACAAAACGCTGGGCAAACCTGCTCAGCTTCAAGCCGCATCCTAGTCCAAAAGGAAGTTTATCCAAAAGTTGTATCAATGATGGCCAAGCAGTATGAGATGCTTTTGGTTGGATCTGCCATGGATGATTTAGACGTTGGACCTCTAATATCGAAAAAACAACATGAAATCGTTTCAAACTACATTCAACAAGGTAAAGATTTAGAGTTAGTAGCAACAGGCAAATACAAAGAAGAAATAAATAATGGTGGGTTTTATTGCTTACCTCATCTTTTTGTAGACGTTCCCGCCGACCACAGTTTGGCGCAAAATGAAATATTCGGACCAGTTCAAATTATTATGCCTTTCGACGACGAAGACCACGCGGTCGAGATTGCAAATGGGACTGGTTTTGGGCTGGTGGCGTCAGTCTGGACACAAGATGGATCAAAACAAATGCGAATGGCTAAACGTCTAAAATCTGGTCAAGTTTTCATAAACAACTATGGAGCAGGTGGTGGAGTTGAACTTCCATTCGGTGGGCGCGGCTTATCTGGCCATGGACGTGAAAAGGGTTTTGAGGCAATGTTTGGTTTTACAACAATCAAAACGGTAGCTCATTACCATGGTTAGGAAGTCTTTATGAGATTAAACGGCAAAAGAGCAATAGTTACTGGGGCTGCTTCTGGATTTGGTGCTGGCATCGCTAAAAAATTTATTGAAGAGGGCGCTGAGGTAATTATTGCGGATCTAAATGAGAAAATGGCACGAAAAGTTGCTTTAGATCTTGGTGAACGCGCTTATCCATTTTTGGTTGACGTTTCAAAAAGTAAATCCGTAGCAAAGTTGAAAGATTTTTCATTATCGCACTTTGGCATACCCGACATTATCGTAAACAATGCAGGAATAACACATACCCCTGACGCCTTGGAAAATATTTCAGAAGATGACTTTGATAAAGTATTTTTTGTTAATTGTAAGTCGGTTTACCTAATGGCTCAGCTATTTGTACCAGAAATGAAAAAACAAAAATCTGGGGTTTTTCTAAATGTTGCATCCACTGCAGGCGTTTCCCCTCGACCAAATTTAAATTGGTATAATGCATCTAAAGGATGGATGAACACTGCAACGAAAACTATGGCTATCGAACTCGCCCTCCACGGTATAAGAGTCAATGCAATTAACCCAGTAGCGGGCGAAACCCCGCTATTAGCCACCTTCATGGGCGAAGATACCCCAATGATACGATCTAAATTTCTATCAACCATACCCCTTGGAAGATTTTCAACTCCAGAAGACATGGGAAATGCTGCCTGTTTCCTTTGCTCTGATGAAGCATCAATGATAACTGGCGTATGCCTTGAGGTTGATGGAGGACGCTGTATATGACCTTGAAACCAGGCTCTAAAAATTTAATTACTGACGTGCCGGGATTAAATGTTGGAAATGCAGAGGATCATATCCTGAAATCAGGCGTTAGCGTTTTGACAAGTTCAAATCCAATGACAGCTTCATATTGTGTTATGGGTGGTGCACCCGGTACCCGAGAAACTGATTTGCTAGAGCCGGACAAAACAGTACATGGAATTGATGCTATTGTTCTTTCCGGAGGGTCTGCCTTTGGTTTGGACGCTACAAATGGTGTGGTAGAATATTTACGTGAACAAGGTAAAGGCTTTGCAATGGGCCCTTTCAATGTACCAATTGTTCCTACAGCAATTATTTTTGATTTACGAAACGGCGGAGATAAAACTTGGCATAAAAATCCATATCCAGCACTGGGGAGACAAGCAATTGAAAATGCGTCAGAAAACTTTCAGTTAGGAAGCCATGGGGCGGGCTTTGGTGCAACAACCGGACAAGTAAAAGGTGGAATAGGATCAGCCTCTTCTATACTGAGTAATGGAGTAATAGTTGGCGCGTTAGTCATCGTTAACGCAATGGGAAATGTTATTGACCCAGTTTCTGGCAAGTTTTGGGCCGCGCCTTTCGAACTTGAAAATGAGTTCGGCGGGTATGGGGCTCCTGGGGATGCTATTTACGGCTCTGCACTCAAATATAGCAAGATTAATTCAATAAAAGAGGGAGCTAATTCAACAATAGGCATCGTTGCCACCAATGCAACAATTACAAAGTCTGAAGCAAAGCGTGTTGCGACGTGTGCGCATGATGGTCTTTCTAGAGCCATCGTCCCATCTCACTTACCGTACGATGGCGACTTGATCTTTTCTGTTAGTACCGGAGAGCTAAATATAATATTTTCAAACGAAGAGTTTGCAGAGCTATGCCATTTATCAAGTGTCACAATGTCTCGTGCTATTGCTAGAGCTGTTTATCATGCTTCTTCAAATGAAAACGATACTATGAAGTGTTTTCAGGATAAGTATGAAACGATCTAAGTATCATTGAAATGATTATAGATACGCTCCGCCAGACCAGATGATATACCATCGACTGACTTTAGATCAGATAAGTGCGCACTCTTAATGCGCTTAGATGAACCAAAGTGATCAAGAAGAGCTCTTTTGCGGGAGGCACCAACGCCTGGTATATCGTCTAATGGATTAGCAGAAATCGTTTTTGACCTTTTTGATCTATGGGTCCCAATAACAAAATTATGAGCTTCGTCCCGCATCCTTTGTATAAAATATAGAACTGGATCATTTTTTCCTAATGCAAAAGCAGGCCGATTGAGCATATAAAATTCTTCTTTTCCATGGTTGCGATCCACACCTTTGGCGACACCTACCATAGCCACATCCTCAATACCAAGGTCCGCCAAAACTTTCCCAACTGCACTGACTTGCCCTGCTCCACCGTCAATAATTATTAAGTCTGGCCACATACCAAGGCCTCTATCAGGATCCTCTTTACTTAATCGTCTTATCCGTCTTTCGAGGACCTCTCGCATCATTCCAAAATCATCACCAGGAACAAG
>Ga0208127_1000242_pt1 | contig 28085 bp, 22 predicted proteins | sample ETNtaG_6_FD_185751 | JGI IMG/M metagenome (GOLD analysis project Ga0208127, IMG submission 185751) | Marine microbial and viral communities from oxygen minimum zone, Eastern Pacific Ocean - ETNP201306SV45 (SPAdes) (version 2) | ecosystem: Environmental > Aquatic > Marine > Oceanic ... | reverse complement strand
GTCGAAGACGGATTGTATGCCATCCCTACTGCGGAAGTGCCACTGACTAATTTTCTTCGGGACGAGATTCTCGAGGAATCCGAGCTGCCGATATACCGTTGCGGCTACTCGGCGTGCTTCCGGCGCGAGGCTGGAAGCTATGGCAAGGACGTGCGTGGCTTGAATCGGGTCCACCAATTCGACAAGGTTGAGATCCTGAAATGGGTAAAGCCGGAGACGAGCTACGACGAACTCGAAACCCTGCGAGAGTACGCGGAGAGTTTATTGCAAAAGCTAGGGCTGCCTTATCGAGCGCTCTTGATGTGCGGAGGGGATATGGGGTTCTCGCAAACGAAGCAGTATGACTTGGAAGTTTGGGCGGTTGGGCAGCAGCGTTGGCTCGAGGTCTCCAGTTGCAGCAACTTCACATCCTTCCAGTCTCGTCGGGCGAAGATTCGCTATCGCGATTCCGCAACGGGCAAGAACGAATTCGTCCATACGCTCAACGGCTCGGGTCTAGCGGTCCCTAGAGTTTTTGTAGCCATCTTGGAGAATGGTCTGCAGCCGGATGGAAGCGTAAAGCTGCCTGAGGCTCTGATTCCTTACATGGGCAAGGATCATATTGGGCCGCGATAGGTCCGCCGCGACAGTTGGGAGTCTCGAGTGAATTGGTCCAAGGCAGCGGAGGATCTTTTCGAGATTGCCGGCGATGAATGGCTATCGCCTCCGCTCGAAGATCGAATCGAATCGGTATCTAACCTGTATGTCGCTTGCTCGGGAGGGTCCGATTCGGTGTTTCTCGCGTTGTTCTTTTCGCATTGGCGGAAGCGAATAGGAAAGTCTCTAGTTGCGCTTCACTTCAATCATCGCTTGCGTGGCGATGAATCCGATCGGGACGAAGCTTTCTGCGCGGATCTTTGCGCAGGCTTAGGCATTGAGCTTAAATCCGGACGTTGGGAAGCGAATCAGGGCGCGTCATCGCCGAAGCGAGTTTCGGAGGATGAGGCTCGCAGGGCTCGAATGGCATTCTTCGCTAAGGCAATCGATGCCCGAGAAGGGCTCGTTTTGACTGGTCACCATGCCGACGACTTAGGGGAAACGCTCCTGATGCGCTTGTCGCGTGGAAGCGGCCTGCAAGGGCTTACCGCTCCTAGAGAAGTGTCGAAGGGATTAAATGGGCTCGTATTCGGAAGGCCGTTGCTGGGATTGCGAAAGTCGGAGATTGTGGGGTGGCTAGAGCGGGCTGGAGCTGTTTGGAGGGAAGATGCGAGCAATCAAACCGACGACTACTATCGAAACCGCCTGAGACGCCATGTGCTCCCGGAATGGGAAAAGGCGACGGACCGTCCCTTGGTGGAGCGACTTGCTCAGTCGAGAGCCCTTTTGGAGGAGGATTGGCGGGCTCTCGATGAATCGTTCGAGCGGGTTTGGCGGCGAATTTCTGTTCCTGGGGATGCGCTTACCTTGAGCTGGGGGCGCCTGTTGGAGGCGCCGCGAGCATTTCAACGAAGAGCGATTGCGCGGATCTTGATTGATAATGGATGCTCGCCTCTGTCGTTTGCCGCGATGACGGGCGTATTGGAGGCATTGCGGCGAAATCGACCGGTACGCGCCAGTATCAATGAGGAGGCATGGCTCCTTGGCGACCCCGAGAAAGGTGTACTGGGGATTGCGTCGAAAGCGGCGCAAGCCAATTGGTCGCCGTTTCGTTTGCCCTTGGGGACAATCGCAAGTCTTCCGGGGGGAGGACGGATCAATGCGCAGGAGGTCGAGATGAATGACGATTTTAAGAAGCGAATCATGAGTGGGGAAGTTTCCCATCGCGATCGGGTGTTCCTTGATGCCGGCGCGCAACAAATGGGAGGACTGCGGGTCCGATTATGGAATGCGGGCGACTCATACCGTCCGATGGGAAGGAAATCGCCTGTTAAGCTTAAGGAACTGTTTTCAGATAGAAAAATCAGCAAAGAGTCGCGTCATTCGCTGCCGATTATTGTGGATTCGGATGACGAGATCCTTTGGGTTCCCGGATTGCCGCCAAATGAATCGCAGAGAATCGGCCCTCGGACGAGTCGCGCCTTGCAATTGACTTACCAGATATGAGGATGCACTTTAGCCCACTTAATTAGCAATAGATGTCAGAACCTAACAAAACACCTAATGGACGGCCGGGAGGGAAGAACCAGCCGGAACGCTTTCAACCGAAAGTCATTCTTATTTGGCTGGCGATTTTCGCCGTTATGGCAGTTCTCTGGTATCAAACCGACAAGAGTGGCAATGAGAACCAGATCCCGATGTACGAGGTCGTCATTGCGACTGAAGAAGGCCGCGTCGAGGCAGGAAAAATCTTCCCTAACCCTAACGGAGGCAATGACTACTACGATGTATTGGGTACGTTGAAGGAAGAGGATGCGACTGCTCAGGACGGTTTTCGTTACGTACCCTTCAAATCGAGTGGGAAGCTCATCGAAAAGGACTACGAAACGCTCCAGCGCTCCAGGAAATTCGAGGAGAACGAAGCGAACACGTTTCTACCGCAGTTGCTGGCCGGGCTGATTCCTTTTCTGCTTATCATCGGATTGCTCTACTTCCTATTCGTTCGTCAGCTACGTATGGCGGGGCGTGGAGCCTTGAATTTCGGAAAGAGCAAGGCGAAGCTGCTGACCAGGGATAAGGACAAGGTCACCTTCAAGGATGTGGCCGGTTGCGACGAGGCGAAGGAAGAGGTCAGCGAAGTCATCGATTTTCTTAAGGACCCCAAGAAATTCCAGCGTATGGGGGGGCGAATTCCTAAAGGTATCCTAATGGTGGGCCCTCCTGGCACGGGTAAGACCTTGCTAGCCAAGGCCGTTGCTGGCGAAGCCGAGGTACCGTTTTTCTCGATTAGCGGGTCGGACTTCGTGGAGATGTTCGTAGGGGTAGGCGCGAGCCGGGTTAGAGACATGTTCGAGCAGGGACGCAAAAGCGCGCCGTGCTTGATCTTCATTGACGAAATCGACGCCGTGGGCCGTCAACGTGGAGCGGGTCTAGGCGGAGGCAATGACGAGCGCGAGCAGACATTGAACTCGCTGCTAGTCGAAATGGATGGCTTCGATACCACCGAGGGCGTCATCATCATGGCGGCGACCAATCGCCCGGATGTCCTCGACAAAGCGCTCTTGCGTCCCGGACGTTTCGATCGCGAAGTTGTTATTGGGCTACCCGATCTGAAAGGTCGCGAAGAAATTCTCAAGGTTCATGCTAAGAAGATCAAGCTGAGCGAAGATGTCGACTTGGCGGACATCGCTCGAGCATCGCCCGGCTTCGCGGGAGCCGACTTGGCTAACTTGCTAAACGAAGGCGCCTTGATGGCGGCTCGCAAGAATAAGAACCAGGTCGAAATGATCGATATCCATGAAGCGAAGGACAAGATTTCCTTCGGACGCGAAAGGCGCCAGCTGATGGATGACGAGGACAAGCGTATGACGGCCTTTCATGAAGCCGGTCACGCGTTGATTGCCGCGTTGCTTTACAAGACCAAGATCAAGTTGCACAAGGTCACGATTATCCCTCGCGGCAGAGCGCTCGGACTGACCATGAGCACGGCTACCAAGGATATTCTAGGTCAGTCCAAGAATGAATTAGTGGACGATATTTGCATGGCCATGGGGGGACGCATTGGAGAAGAAGTCGAAACGGGCGATTTCAGCAACGGCGCAGCAATGGATATCAAGCAAGCGACTAATATCGCTCGCCACATGGTCTGCGATTGGGGAATGAGCTCATTGGGACCGATTGCGTTCGGCGATAACGAAGAGCATCTGTTTCTGGGTCGCGAGATCAGCAAGACGCACAATTTGAGCGAAGCGACCGCTAAGCGCATCGACGAAGAGGTCAGTGGAATTATTAAGGGTCAATACGATCGAGCGACCCAGCTGATTAAGGAAAACCGCGAAGCGCTCACCAAGATTGCGGAGGCTCTGCTTGAATACGAAACGATTGAAGGCAAGCACGTCCAGGAAATCGTGGAATTCGGGGAGATCCGTTCCGAAGTGATTTCGACGAAGACGGAAGAGCTGAAGCGAGAACAAGAGTCCAAGGATGAAGAATCCTCGGAGGAGTCCGAGTTTAAGGAAGACGAGGACTTGCCGCCCGCGGTTGACGGCGCCCAAGCGATGGCGTAGTCCGTCCGAATAAACTTTTTTATCAACGCGCCTCTTGTTTGGGAGGCGCGTTTTTGTTTTCGCTATTTGCGAGGGCGCAAAGCTATCGTATTGAAATGACGCTTCCTCTTTCAGAACTGGGATCGCGGCAAACGCCTTCGGATATAACGCGTTTGATGACTACTGCCATCCAGTACCCAAACCTGTTGAGCTTGGCCGCTGGATTTACGGACAATGAATCGCTGCCTCTCGCCCATGTGAAGGAAATCGTCGATGAGATCGCGAGCGAAGAAGGTATAGGGAAGACGACTCTGCAATATGGCGATAACGCTGGGCGCGGTGAATTGAGATCGATTCTACTGAATCGTATCGAATCATTCGATGCGTCTGTATCCGGGAAACTGGATCCAGAAGCGCTTTTCATCAGCAATGGGTCTCAGCAAGCGCTTTATCTGGCGATCCAAACGCTGTGCGATCCTGGCGACCTCGTATTGGTGGAGCAGCCGACCTATTTCGTTTTTCTCGAAATACTATCCGGTCTCAATGTTACGCCGATCGGGATACCCATGACGCCCGAGGGCAAAATTGACGTTGCTGGACTCGAGGGCTTGCTGCGGTCATTGGAAGAGGATGGCAGAATCGATCGTTTGAAGGCCTTGTATTTGGTTTCCTACTTCGCCAACCCGAGTGGACGAAGCGTTTCATCGACGACCAAAGCGGCCATTGGCGAAATGCTAGGCGCATTGAGTAGGTCGATCGCTATAATCGAGGATGCGGCGTATCGAGAACTCTATTTCGATCAGGCTCATGAATCGGGCAGCAGCTTGTCCTTGGAAGCATTCCAGGAATTGCCGATTTTCTATACAAGCACTCTGACAAAACCGTACGCGTCTGGCTTGAAGGTAGGCTTTGCCTATTGTTCGGATACTCGCTGGCGAGAGTCGATGCTGAGCGTCAAGGGGCAGCAGGATTTCGGAACGGCCAATTTCGCCCAGGCGATAGTCGAACGAGCCCTGCAAAGTGGACGCTTCGATCGGCATCTATCGAATCTGAGAGAAATCTACCGTCGCAAAATGGCGGTCTTGAATGAATCCCTGGGAGACGAATTGCGGACTTTGGGATGGAAGTGGGAAGTGCCCGAAGGCGGTTTGTATCTTTGGTTGAAGTCGCCTGGGGGAATGCGAACCGATGCGGAGTCCGAGTTCCATGCGGCCTGTCTCGATGCAGGCGTTTTCTACGTTCCAGGCGATTTATGCTATCCGGGAAATGCGGTGAAAGATCGAATTCGGCTCAGTTTTGGAGTCTTGGCGCCGAAGGAAATCGAACAAGCGGCGATTCGCTTCAAGAAAGCGGCGGCGAGCATGACACGCTCGCTGACTTCCTAAGGGGGCGTTTCCGCTTGATTCCAGACGGAACGATCGAATACTACGCGCCCTTTATTATGCCGGATTATACAGTAACGCACCTGCGTCAGCTCGAGAGCGAAGCGATTTACGTTCTTCGCGAGACCGCTGCGCAATTCGAACGTCCCGTTCTTCTCTTCTCGGGGGGCAAGGACTCGATTGTCATGACCCATTTGGCTCGCAAGGCGTTCTGGCCGGCAAAGATCCCTTTTCCGCTGCTGCACGTCGATACGGGGCACAATTTCCAAGAGACGATCGTATACCGCGATGAGCTGGTAAAGGAGATGGGCGCCAATCTCATCGTTGGATCTGTTCAACAGGCCATAGACGAAGGGCGCGTCGTCGAGGAAAAGGGCCCGAATGCCAGCCGCAATTTTCTCCAGATACAGACCCTTCTGGATGCTCTAGAAGAAGGGCAATACGATGCTGCCCTCGGAGGGGGCCGTCGCGACGAGGAAAAAGCCAGGGCCAAAGAGCGCTTCTTCTCGCACCGCGACGAATTCGGTCAATGGGATCCCAAGAATCAGCGGCCGGAGCTGTGGAATATATTCAATGGGCGAATGAGCCCAGGAGAGCATTTCCGCGTCTTCCCGCTCAGCAATTGGACCGAGATGGACGTCTGGCAGTACTTGAAGCTGGAAAACGTTCCCCTGCCGAGCCTCTACTTCGCTCACGAACGCGAAATCGTGGTGCGTAACGGGACGATCCTCGCAGTGTCGGAATTCGTAGAGCCCCGAGAGGGGGAGACGGTCGAAAAGCGCATAATTCGCTTTCGCACGATGGGGGATGCCACGATAACGGGAGCCGTTGAATCGGACGCGTCGACCATGGACATGATCATCGAGGAAGTCGCGGCTGCTCGCGAAACCGAACGCGGCAATCGGGCCGACGACAAGCGAAGCGAAAGCGCGATGGAGGATCGCAAGAAGCAAGGCTATTTCTAGGCCCAACCGGACTGTCAAATGAGCAAAACGGACATTTCTGCCGAAAAAGGCTATCTCGACATGGACCTCCTGCGTTTTACGACTGCTGGATCCGTAGACGATGGAAAATCGACTTTGATCGGCCGCCTATTGTACGATTCGAAGGCGATCTTCGAAGACCAACTGGATGCTATCGAAAAGACAAGCGCCCAGCGTGGCGACGAAAACGTCAATCTGGCCCTTTTGACGGACGGGCTTCGAGCGGAACGCGAACAAGGCATCACTATCGACGTGGCCTATCGCTACTTCGCCACGCCACGTCGCAAGTTCATCATCGCCGACACGCCGGGCCACATCCAGTACACCCGCAATATGGTGACGGGCGCCTCGACCGCCAATTTGGCGATCGTGCTGGTGGATGCTCGCAAAGGAGTGATCGAGCAAACCTGCCGCCATTCCTTCATCGCTAATCTGCTGCGCATCCAGCACGTGGTAATCGCGGTCAACAAGATGGATTTGGTGGATTGGAGCGAGGAGCGTTTCGTGGAGATCCAAGAGGAGTTCCGCCAGTTCGCTTCGCGTCTGGGAAACATCGTAGACGTCACGTTCATCCCCTTAAGCGCCTTGAAAGGCGACAACGTCGTGGAGAAGTCGGAGAACATGCCTTGGTATCAGGGTCCGAGCCTTCTCTATCACTTGGAAACCGTTTACATCGGCTCGGACGAGAATCACGTTTCCGCTCGCTTTCCCGTCCAATGGGTCATTCGTCCCCATAGCGACGAGTATCATGACTTTCGCGGCTACGCGGGACGCGTTGCTGGCGGAGTCTTCAAGCCAGGCGACGATGTGATCGTGCAACCCTCTGGCTTCAATGCCAAGATCAAGGCGATCCATACTATGGATGGCGAATTGGAAGAGGCATTCGCTCCCTTGAGCGCAGCGATCACCTTGGATCGCGAGATCGATATCAGTCGCGGCGATATGATCGTCAAGGCGAACAATCCGCCCGCGGTCGGCCAGGATATCGAGGCGATGATTTGCTGGTTCAGCGAGAAGCCGCTCAATGCCCGCGGCAAGTATGTCCTCCGCCATTCGACCAAGGAAACGAAAGCCATCGTTCGGGACGTGAAATACAAGGTCGACATCAATACCTTGCACAAGATCGAGGACGATCTCGAGTTCCGTCTCAACGATATCGGGCGGATTTCGCTCAGAGTGGCCGCTCCGTTGTCGTACGATTCCTACAAGGTGAATCGGACTACGGGCTCTTTCGTACTGGTCGATCCGTTTACGAACGAAACGGTTGGCGCAGCGATGATCATCTAGGAGACCCCGGTCCAAGCGCGATCGAAACGCGCCAGCAGGAGTCGCTTGTGGAGTCTGCTTCGCGACGTCCAAGCTGGATCGAGTCAGGGTTTCGCTTAGGCAAAATCCTTGTTTACTAATTCTTTACAACCCGTTTGGGGTGGTGAATTATGGGCGCATGGATCAAACCGACGAATCGCCCATTACGATCGAAGAGATGGCAGCGAAGCTTAAATGCTCTCGCGGCTGGATCCAATTGTCTCTCGATGCGGGATGCCCGCGAAACGAGCAAGGTTTGATTCGAGTTCGCGATTTCATGCTATTCCAGCTTTCGAACATCCATAAAATTCGGGAGCTAGCAGGGTTGGAGCCTATTCAAACGAAGGCTACGGGGGAGGACTTGCGACCCAATGTGAAAGCGATTCTGACGACCCAGCTAGAGTGGCTTCAGGCCCGTACGACTCGTGATAGCGTGAAGAAAGCGGCTAAGCTTGTATATGACAAGATGCAAGCGATCGAAGAATTCTAGGTCTTTTTGAGACTAAAAGCGGGACGAATTCCGTTACGCTTTTGTATCTTCTCAGGGGATACAGAATTCTCCCTTGTAATTGGGGGACGATGGGTTGGGGATGCGCGTCTAATTCGATTGACGTCTCTTTTTGAGGTTGTGCCTCGCAGAAGCATCGATTTGCATTGGGACGTAGAGCGTTATTCCTCTTCACCAAGCCCCTTATGGAAAAAAAAGTCATTGCTGTCATCATGGGAGGGGGCCGCGGGTCCCGTCTCCATCCACTAACCAAGGAACGGTGCAAGCCGGCTGTACCGCTTGCTGGCAAGTACCGATTGGTCGATATTCCGATTAGCAACTGCCTGAATTCGGGGATCAATAAAATCTATTTGCTGACCCAATTCAATACGGCCTCTTTGCATCGGCATATTCAGGAGACCTATCGATTCGACCCCTTTGGCGGTGGAACGGTTGACATCCTGTCCGCTGAGCAGACGGAAAAAGGGGACAATTGGTATCAGGGAACTGCAGACGCCGTACGCCAAAATCTCCATCACTTCGCGGATTCTGACTACGATTACGTTATGATCCTTTCGGGCGACCAGCTTTATCGCATGGACTTGCAAGCGATTTTGCAGCAACACATCGAATCGGAAGCGGATGTGACCGTATCGGCGATTCCTTTCCCGGTTTCACAGGTAGAGGGATTAGGGCTCATGCGCGTCAAGGACAGCCTCGAAATCTCCGAATTCGTGGAAAAGCCCACAGATCCTGACGTTATCGATGGCTTGGCTATTTCCGAAACGATCGAGAAGCAATTGGAGCATTCGACCGAGGGAGAGAAGCGGTGCTTGGCCTCCATGGGAATCTACGTCTTCAATCGCGAAACGATGGAAGACGCATTGAACAGCGACGCTACTGACTTTGGTAAGGAAGTGATTCCAGGGCTGTTGAACAGTCGCAAATTGTGCAGCTATATTTTCGAAGGCTACTGGGAGGATATTGGAACAGTGAAGGCCTTTTTCGAAGCCAATCTCCAATTGGCGGATCCCGTGCCGCAGTTCAATTTCTTCTCGGAAGGCAATCCTGTCTATTCGCGGGCGCGTTACCTTCCTGCCAGCAAGATCAATCGCTGTTCGATCAACCATGTCATTGTTGGCGATGGATGTATTATTACCGATTCCTATCTGAAGCGCTGTGTAATTGGGATTCGATCGACCTTAAGAGAAGGCGCTCGCTTGGAAAATGTAGTCATGATGGGTTCGGACGTCTTCGAAAGCGCTGCCGATCGCAAGCGAAACGAAGAACGCGGCATTCCCGATATTGGGGTGGGCATGAATTGCGAGATCAAGAACGCTATCATCGATAAGGGCGCGAGAATTGGGCATAACGTGAAATTGAGCCCAGACGGCAAGTTGGATGGCTACTCGAAGGACGGCATCTTCGTGCGCGATGGCATATTGCTCGTCGGCAAGAATACAGTTGTGCCTGACAATACGGTGATATAGCTTATGAGGCATGGATCGCCTCTTAGTTTGTATTGACGGATCGCAATACGGCGTTTCGTGCTGTCGTTACGCGGCGTGGATTTCGCGTCGAGTGGAGATCGATGTCGAAGTCGTTTATGTTACCGATCTCCGTCAATTCGAAGTTCCTTTCGTCGCCGACTTAAGCGGTAGCTTGGGCATTCAGCCCTTTCAGGCGGTGATGGGGCAGCTGCAGGAGCTTGAAGACAAGAAGGCTCAGGTGACTTTGGACGAAGCTGCGAAACGCATCGAGGAGGAAGGGTCTCCTCGCAGCATCGTCAAAACCCACAAAACGGGGTTCCTGGTGGATTCGCTGCGGGAACTGGAAGAATCGGCAGACATGATCCTTCTCGGCAAGCGAGGAGAGAATGCCAATTTCGCTACGGAACACTTGGGATCGACCATGGAGCGCGTTGCTCGAGCGGCAACGAAGCCTTGTTTCGTGGCGTCGCGCGATTTCAAGGAAATCGAACGAATATTGATTGCATTCGACGATGCGGAAAGCAGTCGGAAGGCGTTCGAGTTTATCAAGCGGACACCCGTATTCAAGCGCGCGAATATTCACTTGGTAACCGTCAGTCCCAACGAGAAGGAAGAAGAACGGTTGAGGTCATTAAAGGAAGCGGAGTCTGAGCTCAGAAGCGCCGACTACGCATTGACCTGTCAAATGCTGCATGGAGATACGGCGCCTGCTGTCATCGATTACGCGAAATCGAACTCCATCGATTTCATCGTTATGGGCGCCTACGGACACACTCGAATCCGTCGACTGATTATCGGCAGTTTTACCACGGAGATGTTGGCTGGTTGCCAGCTCCCGTGCCTTCTGTTTCGCTAGAGAAGCAGACCGGGTTGCTCTCTAGAAAGCTCCAACCAGTTTATCCAGATCGATATTGGTTTGGATCATATCCTTGATGAGAGGGATTTTGTCGCTGTCTTCAGGTTGCGTTTTTACGGTCATACCATGTATCCGAGAAGCAACTGCGTAGCTATCCGAATCGGCCATGATGACTGGGATTGAGCTTTGGCGTATCAATTCCTGGAGGCGAGGGTGAGGCGCGATGCCTCTCGTGAGAATGATGCCGGATATCGAGTCTTTGGGCGAGGTGGCCTCGTAGGACAAGGCGGCCATAATAATGTCTTCTCGATCTCCGGGAGTAATGAGAAGCGTTCCTGGCTTGATGGCGTCTAGAAATCCCGTCGCGGTCATGGCGCCTATGATGATAGCGCTGATGCGACGCGATTGCGTATGCGGCACCTCATGCAACCATTTGCCTTTGGTCCTTCTGAATATTTGACCCAGGTTTGGGGAGGTCAGTACCTTCTCCTCTGGCAGGAGTCCCAGAAGCGGAATGCCGAGATTCTTCAAGGCGAGTCCCGTGTACTTTCGGATATAATCCATCTTCTTGGCTTGGACTTTGTTTACGATCGCTCCGATCACTTCAACGCCTTCCTTATCGAACAAAGCTTTGTTCATCGCTATCTCGTCGATCGGTTGGCCGATTCCACCACGGCTCACTATGATTGCCTTCGCTCCTAGAATCTTAGCGACCCGAGCGTTTGACATGTTGAATACGGACCCGACTCCAGCGTGACCGCTTCCTTCGATGAGGGTGAAGTTCTTTTCCCAAGATGCGCGATCGAATGCCGCGCAAACTCGATGCGTCAGTTCCGCTCCAATGCGTTTGGGGTCATCCAAATAACGTTTCGTGAACGAACCATCGATCGCAATTGGGCTCATGCTTTCGATCGGAGTTTCGACTTTGTAGGTTTTCTCTACCAGCACGGAGTCCTCGTCGATGAGCTGCCCATCGATTTCGACAAACCGTTGCCCCACGGGCTTGATGAAGCCCACTTGGCCGTATCGTTGCTGCAATGCAGCGAACAAACCGAGACAAGTCGTCGTTTTGCCGTCGTTCATACGCGTGCCGGCTACGAAGATACGTTGCGTTTCAGTGTTTGTCGGACAGGTCTTCAGATCGGATTTACTCATGGATCGCGGCTGGAATTCGTCGCGGGATGCTGCTCGAATAGGAGATTAGGATTCGTCGTAGGAACCGAAAAGCAAACGATGGTCAATCGCTTGACAACCAACGATTGCGGCAGCTCCCAATATGTCGTGAGCGGTGGCTCCGCGACTGATTTCCGCAGCAGGTTGTTTCAGTCCCATTATGATTTGACCGTATTTGTTCGCTCCCGAAAGGATGTGGATGAGCTTGGAGGCGATATTCCCGCTGTTCAGGTCGGGGAAGACCAATACGTTGGCGTTTCCCGCAACCGGACTGTCGCCTATGCCTTTGACCAGCGCGGTCGCCTGATCGAGCGCGGCGTCGATTTGAATATCGCCTTCGATATCGGCGTCGAGATCGAAGCGCTTCGCCTTTTCGCGCGCCAATCGCGTAGCCTCTTGAATCTTCGCTATGGGACTGTGGCGGGGATTCCCATGAGTCGAATAGCTCAACAGGGCTACTTTGGGACGAGAATTCGTTATATGGTAAGCGAGAGAGGCCGTGGTGACTGCAATGTCGGATAATTGCGCTTCGTCCGGTTCGGGAATAACGCCGCAATCTCCCATGAACAATGCCCCATCTATGCCGACGTTCTTTGCCTCCATATCGATTACCAGCAGCGAAGAGGCTGTCTTAACGCCTTCCTGGGTACCGATAATCTGGAAAAGCGGTCGCAGGGCGCTGGAAGCCTTGTCAGTGGCGCCAGCGATGAGCGCATTGGCCTGGTTCCGCCGCAGCATAAGGGTGGCGAATACGTTTGGATCGATGGCCTTCGCCCGAGCTTCGTCATCGGACAGGTCGGCGAACTTGGGCAATGACTTCAAGTCTTCGACGAATTGATCCAGTTCGCTGCTCCTTTCCGGTTCGATGATGCGAATGCCTTTGGTTACGATGTCGAGTTTCGCGGCTTTGTCCTTAATTGACGACCTATCTCCGATGAGCATCGGTACGCCCATTTGGCGAGTCACGATCTGCCTGGCGGCTTGCAGCACGCGCGCATCGTCGCCATCCGTGAATACGAACCGCTTGGGATGGTTTTGCAGTTTACCTATCAATGTTTCGATCAAGTTCATGGCGTTGGGTATTAGCTTTTCGCTTAGTCAGCTATTGCGAGCGCTTGTTCTTGAGCAGGGGCAGAAAACGAGTTCATGTCAGATAGGGTTTAAGGGTCTAGTTAACTAGGTGGCTACAGGGACCTGTCAATCGCAGGGGAGCGTTCTCGGCTATTTTCGTATAGACTCTGATAAGGGTAGGGTCGCTCCCGATCGATCCTCGTTGGCGCTTTCATACGAGTAGTTAGGGGTCAAATGTCTTGATTGAATGAGCGCATTGACTGTGATCGTAGCCAATGTCGAAGATGATTTCCCGAATCGGTCTGGTTTCCGCGATGACGATGCTGTCGCGCGTATTCGGGCTCTTTCGCGATATCCTAATTACTGCGGTATTCGGCGCGAGTTTATGGAATTCCGCGTTTACCACGGCGTTTACGCTTCCCAGCCTTTTTCGGCGCTTGCTGGGGGAAGGCGCGTTATCGGCGGCGCTGATGCCTCACTTGTCCGAGGAGATAGAGGCTTCGGGGAAACCTGCCGTATTCAAGTTGCTCAATAAGACGCTTTCGTGGTTGTTCGTCGTTTGTTCGATTTTAATCGGCATCGCTTATTTGGTATTCGAATATATTGAGAAGAACGCTGTATCTGAAAATTGGATATTAGCCGCCGAACTTGCGAAGATTCTATTCCCGTATATTCTCTTGATTTGCATGGCGGCGATTGTGTCGGCCGGTTTGAACTTGCTCGGGCGATTCGCAATTCCGGCTATGACGGCCGTTTGGTTAAATGTAAGCATCCTCTTGCTGCTAGGCCTGGGGGCATGGCTGTGGAGTGACGAACCAAGGGATCGCATGAATTTCCTTTGCGTCGGCGTTTTGATAGGCGGGACTTTGCAGCTTTTAGCCCCGGCGTTCGCATTGAAACGCGAGGGTTGGGTTCCTCGATTCGATTTCGGAGTTTCCTCGCGACTCAAGGCTGTATTGCTCTTGACGTTGCCAGGAGTCTACGGAGCTGCTGCTCACCAAATAAACGTAATGGTGTCGAGAGGTCTCGCCCTGAATTTCAATGAGTCTGGGGCCGCATTGATTAATTTGGCGAATCGATTGGTCGAATTGCCCATGGGAGTCTTCGTGATTGCGATTTCGACGGTTGCCTTTCCCGCTCTTTCCCAAGCGAGAGCATCGGGGGATCGAAACGAATTTGGAGAGATTTATCGCAATGGGATATCGCTCTCGCTGATGATGGCCATACCCGCCGCAGTGGGCTTGTCGATGCTGGCTCCGGAGATTATAGGGGCGTTGTTCCAGCGCGGGCAATTCAGCGCAGCTGACACTGTAGCGCTTACGCCAATACTTGTGATTTGCGCCTGTGGCGTTCCCTTTCTTTCGTTCGTTTCAATTGCGACCCGAGCGTTCTATTCGCGAAAGGATACGAAAACGCCCGTAAAGGGCAGCTCCATAGGCCTCGTCGTGAATATAGTTCTGAGCTTAGTCCTATTGCGGACGATGGGTCGAATCGAAGCGCTGGTCATAGCGAGCAACGTTGCGATTGCCGTTCAATCGATCTATCTGCATCTCAAGCTAAGGTTCCAAGGCGATGAGGCTCGATTAGGTCCAGTGGTCCCCAAGCTCGCAATTTACTTGTTCGCGAGCGTTTTGATGGGTGGAACTTTGTGGTTGGGAGAGTGGACTTTGAATCGTTTCGACTTGGGGCAGTGGCGTTCGGCGGCTGTTCTGGTCCTGTTGATCCCTATGGGGAGTTTCGTTTATTTCGCCACCCTCAAGGCGAGGCGCGTTGGGGAACTGGAACAGGTTCTAGAGTCGATCGGGCGAAAGCGTTCGGAAGGCTAGGGGACGATCTTGTTCGTCGCGCGGATCGAGACATTTGCTTGTCGCCCCGTAGTTGGAGGGCTAATAGCTATTCCTTTCAACCGATGAAAACGAAGAAGAAATACGCTCGCGCGACTAGACAACTGCTTTCTAGCCTGGGGCCTAGGAAAGCGATTCTGGAAGGGGATCGCAAGTTCATGGCTTCTTTCGACAGCAGTAAATTGTCGTTCGAATACGATGCTTTGATTAGAGCCCGTTCGGACAAGGATGTGGAAAGCGTTTTGAAGCTTGCGAATCGATACGAAGTGCCGGTCACAACTCGGGGTACGGGTACGTCGTTGACAGGGTCGGCTAGCCCTTCGAGGGGCGGTTGGGTTTTGGATATGTCGCTCATGAAGCGTATCGCAATCCGCAAGGAGAAGGCGATGGCGGTGGTTCAGCCGGGCGCCGTAGTGGCGGATATTCAAGCGGCGGCGGAAGCTCAAGGGCTTTTTTATCCGCCGGATCCCTCTTCTCTGAAATACTGCACGATTGGGGGAAATGTGGCCTGCAATGCAGGCGGCATGCGTTGCGCGAAATACGGCGTTACGCGCGATTTCGTGTTGGCTTTGGAGGGGTACATGCCCAATGGCGAAAAAGTGTCTTGGGGAGGCGAATACAAAAAGTTCGCTACAGGCTACAATATTAGGGATCTTTGGATCGGCAGCGAGGGCACGTTGGGCGTGGTAACGAAAGCGGTGCTTCGGCTGCTGCCCAAGCCCGAGGGGCGCTGGACGTGCGTCGCGGCGTTCGCATCCGAGAAAAAGGCGCTGTCGGCTGTAAAGTCGCTGCTCGGAGAAGGACTGGTTCCTTCGATACTCGAATACTTGGATGTTAACTCAGTATACTGCGCGGAGGAGATCGCAGGCGTCAGGCTTTTCAAGGAAGTAGGCGGCAAGCCGCTTTTGTTGATCGAATTCGATGGCGGTTCTGGCGAGTTGCGAGCGGCCAAACGGAAAACGCGCGATTGGGCGAAGCGATTCGCTTTAGCGTTCAAGGAAGCTCGTTCGGAGAAAACTGCGGACAACCTGTGGGAAGTCAGGCGCAAGTGCAGCGGCGCGATGTTCGCGTTAGGCGATGCGAAGATAAACGAAGACATCGTCGTTCCCTTGGAGAACCAGCAACGCTTCGCGGATCGACTGAAGAAGCTGCAAGCGAGGTGGAAGTTGCCGATGCCCACCTTCGGTCACGCAGCCGATGGCAATTTTCATGTGAATATCATGTTCCATCGCGACGATCCCGAAGAATTGGAGCGAGCGGAAGGCGCGGTGAGCGACTTGATGCGAATGGTGGTCGATTTGAAGGGAACGATTTCAGGCGAACACGGGATCGGCTTAGCCAAGTCGCCATTTTTGAGAGTGGCCCGCAACGAAGCCGAAGTGAGCGCTATGCTTGCGATCAAGAAGGCCTTGGATCCCAAGAATATTCTTAATCCGGGGAAGTTATTCGAACCCTATCAAGTTTGGAGCAAGCGTCCCATAAAGGTCGACTTGCCCTGGGACAAGAAACCTATTCTTCGAAAATAGAAGAGTGTAGGGGGGCTTCTTAGCGGAAGCGTCCTCTTCAAGTTTCCATTCTCAGCGACGTCTCGCCTGATGGGCTTGGGTTCTGAAAGCGAGAGCGTTAAGCTCCCTTTATTTCCTGAAAGGCCCAATCAAGCCAGGGAAGCAGCGCTTCCGTGTCCTCGGCATCGACGGTAGCTCCGCCCCAAAGACGAATTCCAGCTGGCGCGTCGCGATAGGAACCGAAATCGAATGCGATCCCTTCCGACTGAACGAGAGTCACCAGTTCCTTGGCTTTCGCCGTTTGTTGATCGGATGATAAGCCCTGATACCAAGGATCGACGATCTTCAGGCAGATCGAAGTGTTGGATCGTTCGGATTCGTTTTCGGCGAGAAAGTCGATCCAGTCGCTTGCTTGGACCCATGATTCAACGGCCTTAAGATTCGCCTGGGAACGTTCGATCAAAGCGCTGAGCCCACCTATCTCTTCGGCCCAACGGAGTCCGTCCAAAGCGTCTTCGATGCTCAGCATGGAGACTGTATTGATCGTGGCGCCTTCGAAGATGCCTTTGATTAGCTTGCCGCCTTTAGTCAGTCTGAAGATCTTGGGCAGAGGCCATGCGGGGGTGTAGCTTTCCAATCGTTCTACTGCTCGAGGGCTGAGTACGATCATGCCATGCGCGGCTTCGCCTCCCATGACTTTTTGCCAGGACCAAGTGACGACATCGAGCTTGTCCCAAGGAAGGTCCATGGCGAATGCCGCCGAAGTAGCATCGCAAATAGTCAGGCCGCTGCGATTTTCGGGAATCCAGTCGCCATCGGGTACCTTCACTCCCGAGGTAGTGCCGTTCCAGGTGAATACGACATCGTTGTCGAAATCGACCGATTGAAGATCCGGCAGAACGCCGTAGTCGGCGACGCGGGCAATCGCGTTGTCGAGTTTGAGATGCTTCTGAACATCCGCGATCCAACCTGAGCCAAAGGACTCCCAAGCGAGCATCTCAACGCCTCTTTGTCCGAGGAGAGACCAGAGGGCCATCTCAACGGCTCCCGTGTCGGAAGCGGGTACGATGCCGCAGACATAGTCTTCGGGAATGCCGAGGATCGCTTTCGATCGTTCGATAACTTCTTGGATACGCGCTTTTGCCTCTTTGGCTCGGTGGGATCGGCCTACCAAAGCGTTTTCCAGGCTATCTAGAGACCAGCCTGGTCGTTTCGAACAAGGCCCGGATGAAAAGTATGGGCGATTCGGCTTGATTGTCGGTTTCATAGCTATGCTTGAAAGAAGCGAGCGAGTTATCGGAATGGTTTAGCCGTGTCAATCACCGCGGCTCAATTCCCATTCAAGCGCGATCGATTGACGTGTAGTCGATTATTGTGTGGGTGATTTCGCCTGCGTGAACGAGATTTCGATCGGTAGGGTCATTGTTCGCGTCTAACGTTTCGAGCGGCTTGTACGCGAAATGGAATCGATCGCCATCGCGTTCGAACAGGGAGCTCGATAAGGTTTTGGCTGCCCGCGCAGGTTTTATCGTCGCTTCGGCCAGATTGGAGCATGGGAAATTCAAGCTGTGAACCTGACCGTAGCGAGCGTTCTGGGTATCGAAAACGTCGCGGGCGAATCGTTCGAGTATTGTCGCGGCTTGGCAGATGTGTCCTCGCAGAGAATCGGGTAGGGGACGGTCGCGGTTGCATGCGATTTGGAAGAGTTCCGGGTCGAGATACATAGAGGCGGCGATCGCGGGTACGTTTTGCAGCGATGCTTCGAGCGCTCCGCCTATCGTTCCCGAAGAGGCAATGAAGCTAAGGCCCGCATTGTGACCGATGTTGATACCGGAAATCGCTAGATCCGGCTTTTCCGCAAAGAGGTGGCCGAGAGCGATGTTCACGCAGTCGCTCGGCGTCCCATCCAAGCTATATGCCGGGCAAGGGAAGTTGTTTTGGATCTGCATGTCTACGCTCCCTCGGCGGCTCATCGCTTTGCCGATCCAGCTTTGCTCCTGCGCGGGAGCAGCGACGATAAGCTCATGAGCATTCGCGAGCGTTTCGACCAGTGGTAGAAGAAAGGGCGAGTCGATGCCGTCGTCGTTGGTAATGAGGATTTTCATACGATATGCGAGCGGTAGAGAGCTTTCGCTTTATTCGATAGTCTCTAAATAAAAAGGCCAGGGCGTAAAGCCCTGGCCTGCTAAATTGCAAAGAATGCCTAAACGGAATCAATCTGCGCTTTCTTCAGCGACTTCCTTCTCGTCTTCGCTCTCTTCCTCGGCGGCGTCCTGGGATGCCTTGCGAGCTTCGAGCTCTTCGAGGGCTGCGCGACGGCTGAGACGCACGCGTCCTTTCTCGTCGATGCCGATGCACTTGACGACCATTTCGTCGCCTGGCTTGCAGACGTCTTCGGTACGCTTGACGCGGAAGTCAGCCAGTTCGGATATGTGAACGAGGCCTTCTTGACCTGGAAGCGCTTCGACAAAGCAGCCGAACTCTTTGGTCGCCTTGACGACGCCACGGTAGATCTTGCCTTCTTCGATCTCGCCGCAGACCAAGTCGATTTCCTGGATGGCGCGGGTCATCGATTCTTCGCTTGTGGCGTAGACGTTGACCTTGCCGCTGTTGTCCTCGTCGATGTCGATCTGGGCTCCCGTGATTTCGACGATGCGGCGGATATTCTTGCCGCCAGGACCGATGAGGGCTCCGATCTTTTCAGGATTGATTTGAACCGTGGTGATGCGCGGCGCGTTTTCGCTGACGGATTCGCGTGGCTTGTCGATCGCTTCCGCCATCGAGTCGAGAATCGCGATACGAGCTTCGCGAGACTGGGCTACGGATTCCTTAACGATATCGAAGGGCAGGCCGTTGATCTTCAAGTCCAACTGGAAACCTGTAATGCCATTGCGGGTACCAGCGATCTTGAAGTCCATATCGCCGAAGTGATCTTCCTCGCCGAGGATGTCGGTGAGAACGATATGCTTGCTGATCTTGCCGTCCGCGTCGTTTTCAGTTACGAGACCGCAAGAGATGCCAGCAACAGGATCGGAGATCGGTACGCCTGCATCCATGAGGGCCAAGCACCCGCCGCAAATCGAAGCCATGGAGGTCGAGCCGTTGGACGACATGACTTCCGATACGAGGCGAATCGAGTAGGCGAAATGATCTTCCGCGGGAACGACTGGCAAGAGCGAGCGTTCCGCCAAGGCGCCGTGACCGATTTCGCGTCGACCGGTGAAGCCGAAGCGACCGGTTTCGCCCACGGAGAAGGGCGGGAAGTTGTAGTGAAGCATGAAGGACTTGCTTTCAGGTCCTCCCGTGACTGCGTCGAGGCGCTGCGCTTCGTTCGTCGGTCCGAGAGTTGCGAAGACCATCGCTTGGGTTTCGCCGCGAGAGAAAAGGGCTGAACCGTGAACGCGAGGGAGAAGACCTACTTCGCTCTTCAGTTCGCGCAGTTCGTCGGCTCCGCGTCCGCCAGAGCGGGTTTGGGTTTCGAGGATAGGCGCGCGGTAGGCGACTTCCTGCATCTCTTCCATGGCCATGGAAAGCTGAGCAGGATTGAACTCGTCGCCGTACTTCTCGACGAGAGCAGCCTCGGCTTCAGCCTTGAGCTCGTCCATCTTGGCGTTGCGTTCTTGCTTGTCGCCTAGGCGAGCCGCTTCCTTGATGCCTTCGCCAACGAGTCCTTCGACCACTTCCTTGATCGCAGGATCGAGAACGACCAATGGGAATTCGGACTTTTCCTTGCCGGCGATGGAAACGAGTTCCTCGATTCCGGCGATGATTGGCTGGATAGCTTGGTGAGCGAACTCGAGAGCGGCGATAAAATCGTCTTCCGGAAGCTGAGCAGCGCTACCTTCGATCATAAGCATGTCGGTCTTGGTGCCGACGTAAATGAGATCGAGTTCGGAAGCGTATTGCTCTTCAAGTGTCGGGTTCGCGACGAACTCGCCGTCAATACGTCCGACGCGGACGGCGCCGATCGGACCATTCCAAGGAATGTCTGAAATCGCGAGAGCGGCGGACGCGCCGTTGACCATGGAGATGTCAGGCTCGTTTGTCTTGTCGGTCGAAAGGAGGAAGCCGATTATTTGAACTTCATTGAGGAATCCCTTCGGGAAAAGCGGACGGCAAGGGCGGTCGCACAAGCGAGAGGTTAGGATTTCCTTTTCGGTCGGACGGGCTTCGCGCTTGAAGTAGCCGCCTGGGATGCGGCCAGCAGCTGCATACTTTTCGCGGTAGTCGACGGTCAATGGGAACCAGTCTTGGCCTTCGCGGACCGTGCTGGCGGCGGTGGCCGAGACGAATACGGTTGTTTCGCCTACGGTGATGGTGACGGAACCGCTGGCGAGATTAGCGAGGTCGCCGGTGGAGATCGTCATATTGAGATCTTCGATCGTTACACTGTGTTTTTGTATCATTCTTATTTCTTTTCTACAGTATCGCGACTGAACGGGAGGGCTGGTAAGAGAGATTTCCGAATGGAATTGCGGAGCGAATTACACTCGGAAATATCCCCAATAGCCTAGTTCCCTTCAGTAGCGATTTCTTGTTAGCGGGTTGTTGGATATGAAAAAAGGCCTGATCCTCGCGAGAATCGCTGAGGGCGCAGGCCTGAATAAGGTTGGCGAGGGACGAATCCTCGAAAGCGGAAGCGCCCCTGACGGCAGCAAGGTCGGCAGTAAAGCCTATTTGCGGAGGTTGAGGCGCTGCAGCATCTCGTTGTACTTGGAGAGATCGTGCTTCTTCAAGTAGTCGAGGAGCTTGCGTCGACGGCTCGCGAGAGCCAGCAGACCGCGGCGCGTATGGAAGTCCTTGCGATGCGTACGCAAGTGTTCCGTGAGGTGATTGATGCGAGCGCTCAGAAGAGCGATTTGCACGTCGCATGAACCGGTGTCCTTATCGTGCGTTTTGAAATCGCCAATTACTTGGCTTTTATCGATAGCTTTGCTGTGTGGCATTCTTGTTTTATTGATCACGGAAAAGGAGATCGCCCGTTTGGGAGATCGTTAGCCAAGCGCCTGGCTGGGCTAACCGCTGTCGCTCGAGCAGGGCTCGGGCGTTCCGCGGAGGAGAGCGCGCTGGGCGCAGACCTCTAGCGTAAGGGGAACGACAAGAATGCTTTTTTCGGGTAGCGCAACACTAAAAGCGCCGGGGAATGCTCTATTAGAAGAGCGACGATTGAAGCCGCGTGGCAAAGCGTACGAGTTCGCTTGGGCTGTCGAGTTCGAGCTTCGATTTGATGCGCGAGCGATGGGATTCGATCGTTTTAGTGCTGATTTGCAGTTCGTCGGCTATTTCCCGGTTGTTTTTGGATAGGCTAATGTGCTGAACGATAAGCAGTTCCCGATCGGAAAGACGGTCGAAGCGAAGGCCGATATCCGCCCTGTCCTGACCGGTCACGCGATTTAGCAATCGGGCGCGGATACGCTTGCTTACGTGAAGGTGCCCACTGGCGACTTCTCTGAAGGCAAGCTTAACGATTTCGGGAGATTCCGATTTCATGAGGTATCCTTGGGCTCCTGCCTTGAGACAACGTTCGGCGAATAGGAGTTCGTCGTGAGCGGTGAGAATGAGAATGGTCGCTTCAGGGAAGCGCCGTCTCAGGTCTTTAATCGAACTGATGCCCCTGCTTCTCGCAATGGCGAGGTCGAGAGAGAGAATATTGGGGTCTTGGTGACGCGCGAGGGCGTCATTCAAATCGAATGCATGTCCGTCGATGCTGAACTCGCCTTCTCTGCAGAGAATGCGTTCGAGCCCGTGTTTGCAAACAGGCTGGTCGTCGATTAGCAAGATTCGCTTAGTTTGTTCCTTACTGGTTTCCACGCTTTGATTGGGTCGTTGCGCGTGGATTGTAATACTTCTTCGCGAACGCCACAATCAGGCGACTTCCGGTCGATTCGACCGCAAGTGGAGTGAGCGTGGGTTTGGATTCGACTATGCGGAGAGATCGCTTTCGATGACGCGATCCCTAGGAAGGAATCTCTATGGCTTGGAGTATTTCGCCCCTAAGCCGCTTATTTCAGATGGGTAGCAAATCCGCTGATTAAGGCGTTGCTACATGATTTGCTGATCTACCCACTGGACAGAGAACTGCACGAGCTCTGTTGCATTGCGCAAACTGAGTTTCTCTTTCACGTGAGCTCTGTGGGATTCGATAGTCTTGACGCTGAGATTGAGGCTTTCGGCGATTTCGCGACTGGAGAGACCGCGTCCAATGAGTTGGACCACTTCCAGCTCTCTATCGGTTAATCGATCGACGGGAGAAGTCGAAGCGTGATTGGGGCCATTTACTATCTGATGGAGTACTTGGTCGGCGACCGTGGGACTGACGTAAATCTCTCCTTTGATGATCTTTCGGATCGCTTCGACGATCTTCTCGGATGGCTCCTTTTTCATGACGTAAGCCTTTGCGCCCGCTCGCAAAGCGCGTTGGGCGTAAATCGACTCGTCGTGCATGGAAAAAACGAGAATGGGAATCTCCTCATGTATCGCCTTGAGGTTCTTGATGAGCTCTAGGCCATTATTACCACGGAGAGAGATATCGACGATGATCGCGTCAGGGTTGCAATCGCCAACTCCCTTCATGGCTCCTGGAGAGTCTTCAGCTTCGCCGCAGATCTCCATATCTTCTTCTTTCGCAATGATTTGCGACAGTCCTTGGCGGACTAGCGGATGGTCGTCGACTATGTATATTCTAGTGGCCATGCTTGCAAAAACGTATAATGGAAAAGCTGATATTGGCTCAGGCTCCACTTTGGTTCAAGCCGCAATGCTAGCTAGTCTCCCTATCCCTGGAATGGGCCAATGAAAAAGTAAATCGGTTGCTAAGATGAAATCTTGAGTCTCGCGTTCCGACTGACCGATCGAAGCCCTTAGAGCTGCGCCGCAGCGGCCAACAGACCGATGATCCCTCCGAACACCCCGCCCCAGACAACGAGCCATTGAAGATGTTCCCGAATGACTCGTTCCAGGATGCGCTTGACGTCGTTGGGTTCGAGTTGATCGAGCTTGCCCTCGACTAGCTTTTCTACGGTCGGTCTGAATGTCTCGAAGTGGAGGTCGCTTTTCGTTAGATCCAAATCGTCAATGATCGTCGCTATCCTGGACCCGAACTCCTTTTTGAATGGATCCCTAAGCGGTTCGAGCGCCTTCAACCCGCCAACAAGGGCGAGCATGCTGCCGAATTTGGATTGAGCGATGACTTCTAGAAACCCGTCGAATGCTTGGTCGAGATCCACAACCGACTCGATCGTTTCGCGGTTAATTCCCTGGTGCAAGGCAGCGTCCGTAAACTGGGCGAAGTTTTCTTCCGTGAAGAAGTTCTCCATGACTAAGGCGTATATCCCTCGCTTGAAATCCTCGAAACGGGCAACGATTACTCCCGAACCGTACAGACCTGGGACTTTCTCGAAGAGCATATGCACCGCTAGCCAATTGGTGATCGCTCCCGAAAGGGAAAAGAGTCCGGCCCCGAGAATGTAGGGCCTGAATTCGTTGTCGGGTAATAGAAGACCAACTACGCAAATGGATACGGAAATTAGATTGGTAGCGAGACTCTTGTTCATTGTGTACAGCGTATGCGCGAGGGGATTCTCGGATCTCGATCGGGCTCTGGGACTATATGGAAAGCTAGTCAGCGAAGTCCGACATTGGAGGGCAAGAGCAAACCAAATTGCGGTCGCCGTAAACATTGTCTACGCGGGAAACGCTTGGCCAGTACTTGCTCTCTCGAACCCATGGGGCTGGGAACGCGGCAATTTCGCGGCCATAAGGATGATTCCAATTCTCCGATACAATGCGTAGACTCGTGTGAGGCGCGTTCTTCAGAGGATTATCGTCGTTGGGCCACTCTCCCGACTCGATTCGCTCCATTTCGGACTTGATTGAAATGAGGGCGTCGCAAAGACGATCCAGCTCTTGGCGCGACTCGCTTTCGGTGGGTTCGATCATCATGGTTCCGGGTACAGGCCATGACATCGTGGGGGCGTGGAATCCATAGTCCATCAATCGCTTCGCTACGTCTTCCACTTCGACATTCGCGCGTTCTTTCCATTGACGAAAGTCGATGATGAATTCGTGGGCGACCAGACCGTTTTCTCCACGATAGACGATGGGGAAGTGGGCCTCGAGCTTCTTAGCCATGTAATTGGCATTGAGTATGGCGATCTTGGTTGCATCGGTTAGTCCACGTTCTCCCATCATGCGTATGTAGGCCCAGGAAATCGGGAGTATGCTAGCGCTTCCGTAGGGGGCAGCGGAGACGGCTCCAATCGATTTGTCTCCTCCAAGATCGGGAAGGGCATTGTGGCCGGGGAGGAATGCAACGAGATGTTCCGCCACGCCTATGGGACCGACTCCTGGTCCTCCTCCTCCGTGGGGAATGCAAAATGTCTTGTGAAGATTGAGATGGCAAACGTCCGCTCCGATGGAGCCTGGGCTCGTCAAGCCGCACTGAGCGTTCATGTTGGCGCCATCCATGTAGACTTGGCCGCCGTTGTTGTGAATGACCGTGCAGATCTGTTGTATCGTAGACTCGAATACGCCGTGCGTGGACGGGTAGGTGATCATTAGGGCCGATAGATTTTCGCGATGCTTCTCGGCTTTGTCTTCCAAGTCGTCCAAATCGATATTTCCTAGATCGTCGCATTTAACGGGCACTACTTTCATGCCAGCCATTACGGCGCTTGCCGGATTCGTTCCATGGGCGGAAGAGGGGATCAAGCAAATGTCGCGATTTTCATCCCCCCGATCCCTGTGGTAGGCTCGAATCGCGAGCAGGCCCGCGTACTCGCCCTGAGAACCGGCGTTGGGTTGAATCGAAACGGCAGCGAAGTCGGTAATCTTTGCCAGCCAGTTTTCAAGCTGCTCGATCAAAGCCGCGTAGCCTCTCCATTGGGTTGCGGGAGCGAATGGGTGAATGGCTCCGAACTCGGGCCAGGTGATGGCTTCCATTTCCGCCGCTGCATTGAGCTTCATCGTGCAGGATCCAAGTGGAATCATCGAGGAGGTCAGCGACAGGTCCTTGTTCTCGAGTCTCTTCAGATAGCGTAGAAGTTCAGTCTCGGTATGGTATCGATTGAATACTTCGTGTTCGAGAAAAGCGGATTCCCGTTTTAAAGCCGGTTCTATGCTCTCGTCGATTTCCTGGCAGAGTCGATCCAGGAGGGCCTGCGTTGTTGCTCTCTCTCGGTCGAAGAGATTGAGAATGTCGACCAAATCGTTCGGGCCAGTCGTTTCGTCGAGACTGATACCGAGCGAGCGGGTATCGATCTTTCTGAAATTGATGCCGTTTTCTTCCGATTCCGCGTGAATGGCCGCTGCATTTGAATCGGGCAGCTGGACGGTCAGCGTGTCGAACCGTTCGCCCGCTTCGATTTTATAGCCGAGATGCTCAAGAGCGCTTTTCGCGATTAAAGTCATTCTGCGAATGCGTTGGGCTATTTCGATGATGCCATTGGCCCCATGGTAAACGGCGTAGGCGGACGCAATATTCGCAAGCAGGACTTGGGCTGTGCAGATATTGCTAGTCGCTTTGTCCCTACGAATGTGCTGCTCCCGCGTTTGCAGGGCCAGTCGCAAGGCGGGGTTTCCGTCGACGTCTTTGGATAGACCGATCAATCGGCCGGGAATCTTGCGTTTATGGGTTTCCTTGGTGGCAAAGAATGCGGCATGGGGGCCTCCGAATCCCATGGGGACTCCGAATCGCTGAGCCGACCCTACGGCTATATCGGCTCCCCATTCGCCGGGCGGCTTCAAGAGAGCGAGAGCCATCAAGTCGCAACACGCGATAACGATTGTTTTGCTTTCCTTGGCGCGTTGAGCGAGGCTCGAGTAGTCTTTCGCTATTCCGTTTGTATCCGGGTATTGAATAACAATCGCGAACGCGCTGGATAAGTCGGATTCCGAATCGATAGGGCTGGTTTCAATTTCGATGCCGAGCGGTTCCGCTCTGGTACGGGCGACTTCTATGGTTTGAGGGTGACAATCGCTGGAGATTAGGACGTTTCGATTTCCGCTTCGCCCTTGAAGTCCGTAAGCCATGGATACCGCTTCTGCGACAGCCGTTCCCTCATCGAGCAGCGATGCATTCGCAATGTCCATGCCCGTTAAATCGGAAACCATGGTTTGGAAGTTCAAGAGCGCTTCCATCCTCCCCTGGGAGATCTCGGCTTGATAGGGAGTGTATTGAGTGTACCAGCCTGGATTCTCCAGAATATTGCGTAGGATGGGAGGGGGTGTGATCGTATTGGAGTAGCCCTGTCCAATGTAGGATCGGCTTACTTGGTTTCGTCCAGCGATGCTGGCAAGTTCGGCAAGCGTGTCTTGCTCGCCGGTAGGCTCGGGGAGCCCATCGATGCCGGAGATTCGGATGGACGAAGGAACCGCTTGGTCGATAAGCGAATCAACGGATTCGAAACCGAGGCCTTGGGCCATTTCCTCCGCTTCCTGGACGCTAGATCCGAGATGTCGGCGGGCGAATGTGTCGCATTTGTCTATCGAGCGACTGGCATTCAGTTGGATGGTAGAACCCTCTGCGGCTTGAGACATAGGCGGCAGGTTAGAATCGAGTATGGGTAAATCAATCTGAAATGAGGGAAGAGGCGATTTGGGGTCGGGGCCGAATCTTTTTCTATTTCTGATTCCGTTTCTTAATCTAAAAAATCAAGACTCGGATTGAGTTAAGAAAGAGAAATAGAAAAAGAGAGCGTAGGGGCGAAATGGATTTCGATTGATCGCCGCTCTCGGGCGAACAGTTTGCTTAGCATGCTTAAGAAAGAGCGGGCCGCGTACGTCGACGAAGAACTGGCAAGGCTATATCCGGATCCACCGATACCGTTGGATCATTGGAATGCCTACTCGCTTTTGGTAGCGGTTCTGTTGTCTGCCCAATGCACGGATGCTCGCGTGAACAAGACGACGCCAGAGCTTTGGGAGCTTGCGGACAATCCGAAGGACATGTCGCGCGTTTCGGTCGAAGCGATTCGAGATGTCATCAGACCCTGTGGTCTTTCTCCAAGAAAGTCGGTCGCGATCAAGGAACTCTCTGGGATCCTAATCGATAAGCATGGCGGGGAGGTGCCGAACAATTTCGAGGATCTGGAAGCATTGCCAGGTGTGGGCCACAAGACCGCTTCTGTCGTCATGTCGCAAGCGTTTGGACATCCAGCGTTCCCAGTGGATACGCACATCCATCGGCTCGCTCAGCGATGGGGATTAACGAATGGGAAGAGTGTCGAGCAAACGGAAAGAGACTTGAAGGCCTTGTTCCCGAAAGATCGTTGGAACGCCTTGCACCTCCAGATTATCTTCTATGGGCGTGAGCATTGCACGGCCCGAGGTTGCGATGGAACGGTATGCCCCATTTGCCGTACGCTTTATCCGAAACGAAAGTCACCGGTGAAAACGCGCAAATGAAAAAGCTCCTCGGCCAAAAGGCTGAGGAGCTTGGAAAATAAAATTGAGTATGTCTAGTTCGCCGGCGCGGACGGATTGGATGCGATGGCCGGATTAACACCCTGCGTTCCAGGTACCGATACGAAAGATGCATCGAGCGTACTTGCAGGCTCTCCAACTCCATTAACGAGCTTGTTTTGCAAAGTTTCGAACCAAGAAACATTGCCTCCAATGAAACCTATGTGGCCACCGTCGCTGCCATAAATATCTGTATCGTCCCAATTTGGATTTCCTGACTGCGATTTCCTTGAAAAAGTAAGAGGAGTGGTGGAGGGGGATGCTGTCGTCAGGTTGAGCACATATTCGTAAGAAACGGTTCCCCCTAAGTCTCCGGCGACCAATGGATCCCCAGTTAGTAAATCGTTTAGACTAACGTTAGGAGCACCTCCCACTAAAACGGGTACGGGTCCATCCAAATTCATTCCT
>Ga0208127_1000241_pt1 | contig 28177 bp, 23 predicted proteins | sample ETNtaG_6_FD_185751 | JGI IMG/M metagenome (GOLD analysis project Ga0208127, IMG submission 185751) | Marine microbial and viral communities from oxygen minimum zone, Eastern Pacific Ocean - ETNP201306SV45 (SPAdes) (version 2) | ecosystem: Environmental > Aquatic > Marine > Oceanic ... | reverse complement strand
ATAATAATTAAAAGAATTGCATAAACATTGATGTATATTTGATTTTATTAAAATGAAGGAGCTTAAATTTCTAAATAAATTTTTATATAAATACAGATTCAAACTAATTATAGGTTTTTTCATAACAGTTACTGCAAGAATATTTGCCTTAATAGCCCCAAATCTTGTTGGGAATTCAATTACACTAATTGAAAATTATATAGTTTCATCATCCATAGAAATTGATTTGTTAAAAGAAAAACTACTGATCAACATAGCATTAATAGTAGGATCAGCAATACTAGCTGGAATTTTTACTTTTATCATGAGACAAATGATTATAAATGTTTCGAGATACATTGAATTTGATTTAAAAAATATCATTTATAAAAAATATCAATTATTAGAATTTGATTTTTATAAAAACAATAGAACTGGAGATTTAATGAACCGAATAAGTGAGGATGTTAGTAAAGTTAGAATGTATGTAGGACCTGCCATTATGTATACAATTAATACTATAACTCTATTCGTCATTGTTATTTCCTACATGATTAGCGTAGCTCCCACTCTTACAATGTATGTCTTAACACCTCTTCCGGTATTATCATTTATTATATATAAAATCAGTAAAATCATTAATGTAAGAAGTAAAGTTGTTCAAGAGTATCTTTCTAAATTAACCACTTTTGCACAAGAATCATTTTCAGGTGTCAAGATAATTAAAGCATACACGCTTGAAAAAGTTTCCAACAACAATTTGGAATCAATTGCTCATCAAAGTAAAGAGAAAAACATGAATTTAGTAAAAGTTCAATCGTGGTTTTTTCCTTTGATGATTCTACTTATTGGAGCCAGTAATATTCTTGTTATTTACATTGGAGGCTTACAATATATAAATGGCCAAATAGAACTTGGAATACTTGCTGAATTTATAATCTATGTGACTATGCTAACCTGGCCTGTGGCTACTGTTGGTTGGGTGACTTCAATTGTTCAACAAGCTGAAGCTTCACAAAAAAGGATAAACGAATTCCTTAAACACCCTGTTACAATAGAAAAAAAATCATTAAGAAAAAAAGAAGTTTCAGGAAAAATTGAATTCAAAAATGTTTCGTTCACTTACAAAGAAACCAATATTGAAGCTCTAAAAAATGTTTCCTTTTCGATAAAACCTGGTGAATCAATTGCTATTATGGGTGATGTTGGATCTGGAAAATCAACTATCCTAGAGCTTATTTCAGGTGTTTATAAACCAACTGACGGTAAAATTATTGTTGACAATTTAGACCTAAATAATTATAATATTTCTGACTTTAGAAATTCAATAGGATATGTTCCGCAAACAACATTTTTGTTTTCTGACACTATAGAAAATAATATAAAATTCGGAAAGCATGAGGCGACATATGAAGAGTTAATTAACAGTTCAAAATCATCTTGTTTACACAATGACATACTGAGCTTCGATAAAAAATATAAAACCTTACTTGGTGAAAGAGGAGTAAATCTTTCAGGGGGACAAAAACAACGATTATCAATTGCCAGAGCAATAATAAAAAAGCCTAAAATATTACTTTTGGATGATAGCTTATCAGCCGTGGATACCGAAACTGAAGAAAAAATCATAAATAATATAAATTCAATAACAAAAAACATCACTGTTTTTATTACAACACATAGAATATCAACCTCCAAAAAATGTGATAAAATAATAATGCTTAAAGACGGTTCAATCGAAAGCATTGGAAGTCACAAGCAATTAATGAAAGAAAAAAAGTCATACTTTTCAATTTTCAATAAGCAATCAAAAGAAATTAATTAATATTTGGTGAGTTTATTTTTTTTATTCATTTTTGGTTATAAATAAACATAATTATGGAAGAGAAAAAATACAATGCCAGTGATGACATCTACTCTAAAATCTTAAGAGCTGGAAGAAGAACATATTTTTTTGATGTAAGATCTACAAAAGCAGGAGACTATTACCTTACTATCTCAGAAAGTAAAAAATTTACTAATGAAGATGGGTCTTTTTATTTTAAAAAACACAAAATTTATTTATATAAAGAAGATTTTCAAGGATTTAGCGACTTGTTAAATGAAATGACTCAATATATAATTGACGAAAAAGGACTTGAAGTAATTAGTGAAATTCATCAAAAGGATTACAAAAAAGAAGAAGTTAATAATGAGGATGATGATAAATCTGAAGATAAAGAAGAGACAAAAGAAGATGAAAAAAAAGAAAACTTCACTGACGTAGATTTTGATGATATATAACAGTTCTTATGAGGAAAGTTTTATATCTAATTTTTCTGATAAGTATTGGTTTAAACTCTCAAGAGAATTTCGATCTTAATTATTATTTTAATGATGATATAGATTCATTCAATCCAAACATTCCAAAACCAAGTGATTTCTTATTAAAGCAAAAAGAAGTTGGATCCTCTCATGTTAGTCATGATAGACTTGTCCAATATATGTATGCTCTAGCAAATTCATCAAACAGAATTAGTATTCAAAAAACAGGTGAAACATACGAGGGAAGGCCTTTATTAACATTAACAGTAACATCTGAAAAAAACCAAAAAAATTTAGATCTTATAAGAAATAGTCATCTTGATTTTTTAAACTCTTCCAATGAAAAAAATTCTAGTTTCTACAATAGACCTGTTGTAATCTACCAAGGCTATTCAATACACGGAAACGAACCTAGTGGAAGTAATGCCGCTTTACTTTACGCATATTATTTAGCAGCTTCAAATAACAAAGAACTATTGGAACAACTTGACCAGTCTATCATTTTATTAGATCCAAGCATGAACCCAGATGGACTACAAAGATTTGCTAATTGGGTTAATACAAATAAAAGCGAGTACCTAAATTCTGACAAAAACGATAGAGAGTTCAATGAGCATTGGCCAAAAGGAAGGACTAATCATTATTGGTTTGACATGAACAGAGACTGGTTGCCAATTCAATTACCCGAGTCTAAAGCAAGAATAAATACTTTTCATAAATGGCACCCTAATGTTTTAACAGACCATCATGAAATGGGTACAAATTCAACTTTTTTCTATCAGCCAGGTGTACCCTCCAGAGTAAATCCTTTAACACCGAAAAAAAATCAAGAACTAACTCAAAAAATTGGTCGCTATCATGAAGCAATTTTAAGTAAAAACGGATCATTATTCTACAGTGAAGAAGATTACGATGATTTTTATTATGGAAAAGGTTCTACGTTTCCTGATATTAATGGTGGAATTGGAATTTTATTTGAACAAGGTAGTTCTAGAGGACATCTTCAAGAAAGTATTAATGGAGAGATATCATTCCCTTTTACAATAAAAAACCAATTATTAACTTCACTTTCAACCCTTCAAGCATCAGTAGAATTAAAAAACGAATTGTTTGATTATCAACATTCTTTTTTCAATAAAGTAAAAAGTAAAAAAAATGAATACATACTTGTTTCCGAAAAATATGATATTTCTAAACTTTATCATTTTCATGAAATTTTAAAAAATCATAAAATTGAAACCAAGAAATTAAATAATAACAAAACTATTAATGGAAGAGAATATAAAACTAAAAACTCGTTCTTAATTCCAACAAATCAAAAGAATTCTAGGCTTTTAAATGCGATGATAGAAAACAGAACAGAGTTTACTGACAGTCTATTTTATGACATTTCTGCTTGGTCTTTTTTGCACTCATTTAATTTAGACTATACTCGACTTAATATCTCTGAAAAACTTCAAAATTTAGATTTTCCTAAACCCACTGGAAAAATAAATACAGAAAGTGACTATGCATATGTATTTTCTTGGCACGACTATTACACTCCAAAAGCATTATACAAATTACTAGATAATGGAATTAGAATTAAGGTAGCCACGGAAGAATTTTCAATAAATGAAAATAAATTTAGTTTTGGTTCAATATTAATTTCTTCAAATAATCAAAGTAAAAGTCATTTCGAAATAACTAAACTAGTTAAAGAAATTTCTTCTGAAACAGGCATTGATTTTTATGGATTTGATTCCAGCCATACAAATGGTATAGATTTAGGAAGTAATAGCTTCAAAATGATTTCAAAGCCAAAAATTGGTCTAATAGTTGGAAATGGTGTATCAAGTTACGATTCGGGAGAAATATGGCATTTGTTAGACACTAGATACGAAATTCCTGTTACAAAGCTAAAGTACTCGGATCTATCAAAAATAGATTTGAATAAATACAATACTTTAATCATTGTTAACGGATCCTATTCTTCAGATAAAAATTATTCAGCTCTTAAAAAATGGATTGAAGATGGGGGAAACTTAATAGGTTTTAGAAATTCTATCAATTGGCTTCAAAACAATAAATTAATCAATTTGAGTTTTAATCAAAACAAGCCTGAGCCAAAAAATTTAAATTTTAATCAGAAAAAGAATTTTTACGGAGCTCAACTTACTAGTGGTGCAATTTTTAATGTTGAACTAGATTTAACACACCCAATTAATTACGGATACCACAACAAAAATTTATCGATATTTCGAAATACCAACATATACATAAAAAACGATTCCATAGATTTCAATAATCCAATCAAATACTCTAACTACAATACATTAATTAGTGGTTATATTTCTAAAGAAAATAAAAAATCCATAGTTAACTCAAGGCCATTTGTTTCATTAAAATATAAAAAAGGAAGAATAAATTTATTTACTGATAATACTAACTTCAGGGCTTTCTGGTACGGAACCAATAAGCTAATGATGAATGCTATATTTTTCTCTAAATTAATGTAATTAAATATTCGTCGGAGGTTTTGACTTTTCAAAAGGTCTTAAAAGCAAATTTTTAATACTCTCGTTATCTTTTTCGTTAAAAAAAGTATCTACACCATATATAATTTTAGATGGATTTAAACTTTTGAAAGTTCCTAGTATTCTATCCCAAATTGAAAAAATATTTCCATAATTTGAATCAGTGTAAGGCATAACATAATGATGATGAACCTTATGCATGTTAGGAGTAACTATTATGTAACTTAAATACTTATCTAATAGAGGGTTTATATTAATATTTGCATGATTAAACTGTGACAAGACAACAGAAAGAGATTGATAGAGAAAAACCAAACCCATATTAGCTCCTAAAATAGCCACACCAAAAAGAGTAAAAAGGTATCTAATTACACTTTCAAATGGATGGTGTCTATTTGCAGTGGTCGTATCAACTTTATGGTCAGAGTGATGAACTAAATGTATTTTCCATAAAAATTTTACCTTGTGTTGAACATAATGTGGTAGGTATGCTCCTATAAAATCTAGTAAGAAAAGACCTAAAATTAAGTAGATTGAAATGGATAAATCTAAATAATTAAGTAATCCAAAATTGTTTAGAACAACATAATCTGAGATAAACAACAATAAAAAAGCCAAAGAAAAATTAACTAGAATCGTTGTTAAAGTGAAGAAAAAATTCGGAATAGCATGTTTGAATTTTTTATAATCAAACTTAAAAAGAGGAATTATAGATTCAACAGACCAAAAAAATGTAATTCCCCCAACCAATATTATTGACCTTTGCAGGGATGTAATATTTTCAAAAAAAATAATTAACTCTTGCATATTTATATATTGATCAATCAAATTTTGTGCAATTTATATAAAATAGAATTAAATTTGAAAAAAAAGTAAATGGCAAGAACACCCTCCACAATGGTTCCTTTAGGATTTAAGGCTCCAAAATTTGAATTATATGATGTTATTTCTGAAAAAATTTTAAAATCTGAAGATTTATTTGGATCTAAGGCTACTCTTTTAATGTTTATTTGTAATCACTGTCCTTTTGTAAAATATGTAAACAAACAAATTGTTGAAATTTCAAAATTATATTCAAGTTCTGAAATAAAGTTTATTGCTATTTCAAGTAATGATGTAATAAACTATCCTGATGATTCCCCAGAACTCATGAAAGAAGTAGCAAAAACAGAAGGATACTCATTTCCTTATCTATATGATGAAACTCAAGAAGTTGCCAAAAGCTATGACGCAGCATGTACTCCTGATTTTTTTGTTTTTGACCACAATTATAAATTAGTATACAGAGGACAACTAGATGATTCCAGACCAGGAAATGATATCCCATTAACAGGTAAAGACATCAAGGAAGTTTTTGACTCAATTTTAAATTCCAGAACGATTTCAACACATCAAAAACCAAGTATTGGATGTAATATAAAATGGAAAAATTAAAGTAATTCTACTTCAAAAATCAGTGTTGCATTAGGAGGTATTACACCACCTGCACCAGCTTCTCCATATGCTAAATTTGAAGGTATGATAAATTTTGCCTTATCTCCTTTACTCAATAGTAATATTCCTTCATCCCATCCAGAAATAACTTGTCCAATTCCAACTGAAAATTCTATTGGCTGATTTCTTTTGTATGAAGAATCAAATACTGTCTGATCAGTTAACATGCCTTTGTAATGAACTTTTACTTTATCTCCTGGGCTAGGTTTATCACCTTCTCCTTTTTGTAAAATTTTGTATCTAAGTCCTGAATCAGTAACTTCATATCCATGTGATAACTTTTCTATTAATTGTTTTTCTTTTTCAATTGCTGCTAAAATTTCTTTTTCTTTTTTTTCTTTAAATGAATTAAAATTATCAACTGCATTCCATTTTTCAGCTTCTTTTCCAATTCTTTGAATAGAACATGACTCAATGATATCGTTTTGTTCAATTTCATCAACAATGTTCTGACCTTCAACAACCTGACCAAAAACAGAGTGTTTGTCATCAAGCCAAGGAGTTGGAACATGAGTTATAAAAAATTGACTTCCATTTGTTGAAACACCAGAATTTGCCATAGATAGTACACCTGGTTTATCGTGCTTTAGTTCAGGATGAAATTCATCATCAAACTTATAACCTGGATCTCCAGTACCGGTTCCTAGTGGACAACCCGTTTGAATCATAAAATCAGGTATTACACGGTGGAATTTCAAACCATCATAATATGGTGTTTTATTGCTTTTATGATTGTTTTTTATATCTCCCTCACTAAGACCTATAAAATTTGCTACAGTTCCTGGAACTTTATCGTGATGTAGAAGAATAATGATATCTCCTTTAGTGGTTGAAATTTTTGCGTATAAACCTTCCTTCATTTTTTATATTTTCAATTGAGTGCCGCAAGATAATTGAAAGTTTTTAAATTATTATAAATAATTTAATTTGAAATGTCACTGATAAACTTTAATCTGTAAATTCTTAGATCTGATTCTTCAAATTCATCACCAAATTCATCAATAGCAATATTAATGTCATCAGATTCAGTTTCAATGAAAAAATCATACAAATCATCTTGTTGATCTTCATCAAAATAATCATCTATAACATAATCAATATTTAATTTAGTTCCGGAGAATACTATGGTTTCAAGTTCTTTGATTAGCGCGTCTAACTCCAAGTTCTTGTTTTCAGCTATATCATCAAGAGGTATTTTTCTGTCAATACTTTGTATTAAAAACATTTTCAAAGATGAGTTTAAACCACTTGTTTTAATTACTAAATCTTCAGGTCGAGTAATATTATACTCCTCAACATAATCTGAAATAATTTTTATAAACGAATGTCCAAACTTTTTAGCTTTACCATCACCCACACCATTTATATTTTTCAATTCTTCAATTGTTAGTGGATATTTTATTGACATTTCCTCTATTGAAGATTCTTGAAAAATTACATAAGGAGGTATGTTTTTAGACTTGGCAAGTTTCTTTCTTTCTGCAATTAAAATTTTAAATAATACTTTATCGTTTGATGATTTGATTTTAGAATTAGTTGATAATTCTGTTAAAGCTTCATATTTATGATTTTCAGAAATGTAAAAATCAGTTGGATTATTAAGATATTTTTCTGATGACTTATTTAATTTTATGACTCCATAAGTTTCAATATTTTTTGAAATCAAACCATGAACTAACATGTGTCTTATTAAAGAATTCCAAAAAATTGAACTATTTTCTTTTCCACAACCAAAAAGACTGTTTTCTTTTACATTATGAGAGCGGAGTAAATTATTTTCCTTTCCAACTAAATAAGAAATTAAATCCTTTGATCTGTACTGCTCTTTTGTGTTTTTAATTAAATTTAAAGCTTTACAAACTTCTTCATTAACCTTTTTTTTTGGCTTAGGATTTTTCATGTTATCATCCATATTAGCTCCCTCACCATTGAGTTCATCAAACTCTTCACCAAAGTAATTTAATATGAATTTTCTTCTAGACATTGAAGTTTCAGCATAAGCAGCAATTTCATCAAGGAGAGCATAACTTTGTTCTTGTTCAGCAACTGGTTTACCCGACATGAACTTTTCAAGTTTTTCAATGTCTTTATGGTTGTAAAATGTCAAGCAATGTCCCTCTCCACCATCTCTACCAGCTCTTCCAGTTTCTTGGTAATAACTCTCTAAACTTTTTGGTATATCGTGATGAATAACGTATCTAACATCTGGTTTATCAATTCCCATCCCAAAAGCAATAGTTGCTACAATTACATCACAATCTTCCATTAAAAACATGTCCTGATTTTTAACTCTGACTTTAGAATCCAATCCTGCATGATATGGAAGGGCATTTATATTATTAATTTGTAAAACTTGTGCTAACTCATTGACATTTTTTCTAGACAAACAATATATAATACCCGATTTGCCTTCTCTTTGCTTTATGAAAGAGATAATGTCCTTGTTAACATTTTCAGTTTTCTGTCTGACTTCATAAAATAAATTCGGTCTATTGAAAGATGATTTGTAAACTTTAGCATCTTTGATTCCAAGATTTTTAATTATGTCGTCTTGAACTTTATTAGTTGCTGTTGCTGTTAAAGCAATAATTGGGATATTATCATTTATACGATTTAAAATAGATTTTAAGTTTCTGTATTCAGGTCTAAAGTCATGTCCCCACTCTGAAATACAATGCGCTTCATCGACCGCTAAGAACGAAATATTTATTTTGCTCAAGAATTGAATATATTCTTCTTTTGCCAGTGATTCTGGGGCAACATATAAAAGCTTAGTGATACCATTAGAAACATCACTTTTTACCTTTTCAACTTGAGAATTATTTAATGATGAATTTAATACATGGGCTACACTATCATTTGAAGATATTCCTCTAATTACGTCAACTTGATTTTTCATTAATGCAATTAATGGAGATACAACCAGTGCCGTACCACTTGATAACAAAGCTGGTAATTGAAAACAAAGAGATTTACCAGCCCCTGTAGGCATAATAACCATTAAGTTATTTTTTTCAAGAAGTGAAGTAATTATTAATTTTTGATCACCTTTAAAATCTGAAAATCCGAATAAAGACTTTAATTCTTTATTTAAGTCTATCTTAAGCGACATTAAAATACATAAAGAGGTATTTTGTACCTTTGTTACTTAAATATAACATTTTAAAGAGTATTATAAAAAACTAATTTGAATACAAACAAAAATATAATTGAAATAGCAAAAGACAGTTTTGAAAATCAAGGCAAGTCAATATTGTCTTTAGGTCAATATCTTACAAAAGATTTCGAAGATACTGTCAATACAATTCACTCATCATCTGGAAGAGTAATAGTTAGTGGTATTGGCAAGAGTGCAATAATTGGGATGAAAATTGTTGCTACATTAAACTCAACTGGAACACCGGCTATTTTTATGCATGCAGCTGAGGCAATTCATGGTGACCTTGGGGTTGTACAAAATAATGATACAGTTATTTTAATTTCAAAGAGTGGCAATACACCAGAAATAAAGAATCTAGTACCTTTTTTAAAAGAAAGATCTATATGTCTGGTTTCAATAACTTCAAATTCAAGTTCATTTCTAGCTAAAAATTCAAATTTTTTTCTAAGTTGTTACATTGAAAAAGAAGCTTGTTTAAATAATTTAGCTCCAACAACAAGTACAACAGCTCAGTTAGTTATTGGAGATGCACTGGCAATATGCCTTTCCAACTTAAATGGCTTTAGTCCAAACGATTTTGCTAAACATCACCCGGGCGGAATGCTTGGAAAAAAATTATTTTTAAAAGTTTCTGAAATTATAGATAAAAATTTAAAACCTGAACTTTCAGAAAATGATGATTTTAAAACAGTTATTGATGTTATATCTAAAAATTTATTGGGTGCTGCAGTAGTAACTTTAAATAAGAAAGCTATCGGTATCATAACTGACGGAGATATTAGAAGAGTTTTATCAAAAAATCAAAATATCGAAGATTTCAATGCCAAAAATTTAATGTCATTAAATCCTCAAAAAATATCATCTGACACTCTTGCCTCAAAAGCATTAGAAATAATGAATCAACATAAAATTACTCAACTAGTTGTTGAAGATGACAATAAGTATATTGGACTTATACATATGCACAATATAATAAATGAAGGGTTAGCTTAATGGATAAAAATGTAAAGGAAGAAATGTCTTTTCTTGACCATCTTGAAGATTTGAGATGGCATCTTATAAGATCTGTTTTTGCCGTTCTTGTTACTGGATCAATAGCATTCATTGCTAAAGATTTTATTTTTGATCAAGTTTTATTTGGTCCAAAAAAAATTGATTTTTTCACTTATGAGGTATTATGTAATATTTCAAATTTTCTTGGATTTGATGATAGCTTTTGCATAAATGAAATGCCATTTAGAATTCAAAGCAGAACTATGTCTGGTCAATTTTCAGCTCACATATGGATGTCTATAACAGCTGGATTTATACTTTCTTTTCCTTATGTAATTTACCAATTTTGGAGCTTTATTAGTCCAGGACTTTATGAAAATGAAAAAAGTAATGCAAAGGGATTTATATCTATATCTTCTTTTCTTTTTTTTCTGGGTGTCCTTTTTGGCTACTATGTTGTGACTCCACTTTCAATAAATTTTCTAGGTTCATATAGTGTTAGCAATGAAATTTTTAATGATTTTGATTTAGATAGTTATGTAGGCTTGGTAAGAGCCTCTGTAATAGCTTCTGGTTTAATTTTTGAACTTCCAATTATAGTTTATTTTTTAACTAAAGTTGGACTCATTACACCTGAAATGATGATAAAATATAGGAAATTCGCTCTTATAATAGTTTTAACTTTTTCAGCAATCATAACACCACCTGATGTAGCTAGTCAAATAATCGTCGCTATACCAATTGTTGTTCTTTACCAAATAAGTATTTATATATCTAAATTTGTTATAAATAAAGAAAATAAAGCCTTGAAAAAATGAAATTAATTGCTGAGGGTATATATAAGTCCTATAAAGGAAGAAAGGTTGTTAATGAAATTTCTATTGAAGTTAATAAAGGAGAAATTGTTGGATTACTAGGACCAAATGGTGCTGGAAAAACAACAAGTTTTTACATGATAGTTGGTTTAATAAAACCAGATGGGGGTAAAATCTCACTAAACAACAACGACATAACAAAATTTCCTATGTATTTAAGAGCTCAAAACGGTATAGGATATTTAGCTCAAGAAGCTTCTGTTTTTAGAAAACTTTCCATAGAAGATAATATAAAGGCAGTATTAGAACTTACTAATCTTTCAAAAGAAGAACAAAATTTAAAATTAGAATCATTATTAGATGAATTTCAACTCCAAAAAATACGTACAAGTAGAGGAGATTTACTTTCTGGTGGAGAAAGAAGGAGGACTGAAATAGCAAGAGCTTTAGCTACTGATCCAAAATTTGTATTACTTGACGAACCCTTTGCCGGAGTTGATCCAATAGCCGTTGAGGATATCCAAAAAATAATATTTCATCTTAAAAAAAGAAAAATAGGAATACTCATAACGGATCATAATGTTCAAGAAACATTAGCAATAACTGACAGAACCTACTTAATGTTTGAAGGTAATATTTTAAAATCTGGTAAACCTGAAGATTTAGCTAAAGACGAACTAGTTAGAAAAGTTTATTTAGGACAAAACTTTGAGTTTAGAAAGAAAAAACTAGAATATAAATCTTAAAAGATTTAATAAAATATACAAAATTATAATTATAGGCATTGAAGCTAATCCAAAAAAAGCCAATAAAATAACTGAGCATATTATCAATATTAACAACAGTTTATTTTCTTTAAAATTCAAGTTAGTCAACTTGAGTGAAATCATTTTATGATTTGATATTAGCATGTAAGATGAAAAACAAACTATAAGAAAAAGAAAATAAATATTTTCAAACAAATCGCTTAAATTAAATCGTTCTATAAAAAATGGTAAAAACACTATAAAAAGAGCGTTAGCTGGAGTCGGTAGACCTTTGAATTCATTAGAATATTCAGCAATATTGAACTTTGCTAACCTGTAGGAGGAAGCAATCGCTATTAAAAATGCAAAATAAGGAAGATTACTTATTATAATATTTGAAGAATTCTCAGTCACATAAGTTGAATTTCCAATAAAATTCATTATCACAACTGAAGATGTTAAACCAAAAGTTACCAAATCAGAAAGAGAATCAAGTTGAATCCCCAATGAAGAATCAATCTTTAATAGTCTTGCAAAAAATCCATCAAAAAAATCACAAACCAATCCAGCAGAAACTAAAATAGCTAAAGTTTCAAAATCTCCAATAATTCCAAATACAACAGCAACACAACCTACAAAAAGGTTAGTAAGTGTAAAAAAATTTGGTAAAAACTTTAAAAGATTCACTATGCTAAATTAGTCATTTTTAAACAACAGGTTTTGTGTTAAATAGAATTTAGTTTATACCTTGCAAAATAAAACATTGAAAAAGAAATATTTTATTTTAAGTATTCTTTCTGGTCTTTTGTTTGGCCTTTCTTGGCCTACCTATGGATTTATTTTTTTAATTTTTATTTCTCTTGTCCCTTTACTTATTATTGAAGATGATCTGAGAAATAAATCTACTTTCAAAATTTTCAACTACAGTTTCATTTCATTTTTTATTTGGAACTCAATAACGAGTTTTTGGTTACTAAATTCTACTGTTTTTGGTGGAATTTTTGCTATAGTTTTGTATTCTACATTAATGTCAATAGTGATTTTACTGTTTAGTAAAATCTCAAAAAAATTAAACTCAAAACTGGGGTTCATCTTCCTTGTTACATCATGGATAGTTTTTGAAAAATTTAATCTAAGTTGGGAATTTTCTTGGCCATCTTTATTAATTGGTAATTCATTTTCTGATTCACATAAATTAATTCAATGGTATGAATATACAGGGGTTTTGGGGGGAACATTATGGGTTCTAGTTGTAAATATTCTTTTCTTCAGAGCTTACAAAGCTTTTAAAAGAACCAACCAATACAACATAAAATCAATTTCTTTAGGATTAATAACTATTGCAGTACCAATAATTATTTCTTTGTTCATTTATAAAAATTATGAAGTAACAGAAAATCAAGTTAATATTTCTATTATTCAACCGAACATTGATCCTTACAACGAAAAATATGGAAGAACTAATCTTGAAATCTTAGATGAGTTTACTAATACAATAGAAAATAACAATATTGATAATTCTTTAATTTTAACTCCTGAAACTTATTTTTCAGAAAGTCCAGGATATGAGTTAGATTCGTTTTTTGATACGCCGTTTTATCAAAAATTAGATTCATTTTTAAATGATAGAAATTCCCAAATTATAAGTGGGATTCAATTTTACAAAATTTATAATTCACTTAAAACTAAAACCTCAACCTCAAATTTTATTAGAAATAACACTTGGGTTGACGTATATAACAGTAGTTTTATTAATTCTGAAAAAAAACAAGTTTATCATAAATCAAAGTTGGTCGTTGGCGTTGAAAACCTTCCATATAAAAAAATTCTTGAGCCTATTTTAGGAAATATTCTTCTTGATTTTGGAGGAACCGTAATGACTAGAGCTACTCAACCCTACAGAACAGTTTACGAATCAGAAAGCAATAATTACATAGCACCAATAATATGTTATGAACTAATGTATGGTGAATTTGTTAGTGAATATGTTAGGAACGGCGCTGAGGCATTAGCAATATTAACTAATGAAGGTTGGTGGGGAGATTCTCAAGGCCATAAACAACTTCTTAGTTATTCAAAATTACGTTCTATTGAGTTTAGAAAAAGTATTATTAGAAGTGCTAATACTGGAGTTTCTGCAATTATTAGCCAAAGAGGAGACATAGTTACATCAATTCCTTACAACAAAAAAGGAATTATTAATGATAGAATTAATTTATCAAAAAAAATTACGTTTTATGCAAAGTATGGAGACTATATTTTTAGGATTTCCCTTTTCTTTTTTCTTATAATTTCGCTGTTTTTTTTCGCAAAAAAGAAATAAATATCAAATAATTTAATTAATTATTGTCAGAGTCAGATAAAAAATTATTTTTGCAAATATTTAATTGAAGAATTATGTATTGGACACTAGAATTAGCAACCTATTTAACTGATGCGCCATGGCCTGCTAATAAAGACGAATTGATAGATTATTGTATAAGAACAGGTGCTCCACTTGAAGTTATTGAAAACTTACAAGAAATTGAAGAGGAAGAAGAAGAAACTTACGAATCAATTTTGGAGATTTGGCCAGATTATCCTACAGAAGAAGATTATCTTTGGAACGAAGACGAATATTAACTTCAAAAACTTTCATAAAGTCTCATTTGAGGCTTTTTTTTTGCTTAAATTTGATAATATTATTTAAGTAATGAGCTTTATAAATTCAATTTTAAACGTCTTTGTTGGTAGTAAGTCAAAAAAAGATTTAAAGGAGGTCGAGGGAACTGTCAAAGAAATTTTAAATTTTGAAAAAGACTACACAAAATTAAATCACGATGAGTTAAGAAAAAAAACAACCCATTTCAAAAATTTAATTGAGGAAACTCGAAAACCATTTAAAGAACAAATCGATTCATTAAATAAAAAGATTCAATCCTCAGAAAATATTGACGAAAAAGATAATTTTTACAATGAAATTGATAAAATTTTAGAACTATCCAACGCAGAGGTAGAGAACACTCTAAACAATATACTCCCTCAGGCATTTGCTGTAGTTAAAGAAACTGCCAAAAGATTTAAGGAAAATTCTAAAATTAAAGTCAAAGCCAGTGAGTTTGATTTAAGACTTTCATCTGAAAAATCATACATAAAAATTGAGGGGGACTTTGTTACATGGTCTAACAGTTGGAATGCTGCAGGTAAAGAAGTAACGTGGGACATGGTTCACTATGACGTTCAATTAATAGGTGGTATTGTTCTTCACAAAGGAAAAATTGCAGAAATGCAAACAGGAGAGGGAAAAACATTAGTAGCAACGCTTCCAGTATATCTAAATGCATTGACTGGAAATGGTGTTCATTTAGTTACAGTAAATGATTATCTAGCAAAAAGAGATAGTGCATGGATGGCACCAATATTTGAATTTCATGGTCTTAGTGTAGACTGTATCGACCACCACTCACCTAACTCAGAAGAAAGAAGAAAAGCCTACAATGCCGATATCACTTATGGAACAAATAATGAATTTGGTTTCGATTACTTACGAGACAATATGGCTCATTCAAATAAAGATCTAGTTCAAAGAAAACACGCCTACTCTATTGTTGACGAAGTTGATTCTGTTTTAATTGATGATGCAAGGACTCCATTAATTATTTCAGGTCCAGTTCCAAAGGGAGATGTTCATGAGTTTAATGAATTAAAACCAAGAATTTTTGACATTGTAAAAAAGCAGAAAGAACTTCTAACACAGGTTTTATCGAAAGCAAAAAAATTAATTAGTGAAGGTAACAGTGAAGAAGGTGGGTTTTATTTACTTCAGGTTTACAGGGGGCTTCCCAAAAGCACTGCTCTAATAAAATATTTAAGTCAAGAGGGAATTAAACAACTCTTACAAAAAACTGAAAACTTTTACATGCAGGACAACAATAGAGAAATGCCTAAAGTTGATGTTGATTTATATTTTGTGATTGATGAAAAAAATAATCAAATAGAACTTACTGATAAAGGAATTGATACAATATCTAATAAAAATGAAGACCCCAATTTTTTTGTTTTACCTAATTTATCAATTGAACTATCAGAAATTGAAAATAAGAACTTAGAGTTAAGTAAAGAAGTTGAAGAAAAAGAAAAAATTTATAATGATTTTTCAACAAAAAGTGAAAGAATTCACACATTGAACCAATTATTAAAAGCTTACACATTATTTGAAAAAAATACAGAATATGTTGTGATGGACAATAAAGTTAAAATTGTTGACGAACAAACTGGAAGAATAATGGATGGTAGAAGATATTCAGACGGTTTACATCAAGCAATTGAAGCAAAAGAAAATGTAAAAATTGAAGATGCTACACAAACTTTTGCCTCGATAACACTTCAAAATTATTTTCGAATGTATAGTAAGTTGTCAGGTATGACAGGTACTGCTATTACAGAAGCTGGAGAGTTTTGGGATATTTACAAACTTGATGTTGTTGAAATTCCAACAAATAAACCAATAGCAAGAAAAGATCAAAATGATTTGATTTACAAAACTAAAAGAGAAAAATACAATGCTGTAATAAATGATGTTACTGGAATTTCTGAAGCTGGAAGACCTGTTTTAATCGGAACAACTTCTGTTGAAATTTCAGAACTGTTGGCTAGAATGCTTACCATAAGAAAAATTAAGCACAATGTACTTAACGCTAAGCTCCATAAAAAAGAAGCTGATATTGTTTCTGAAGCTGGAAATGCTGGTATTGTAACTATAGCTACAAATATGGCAGGTAGAGGAACCGACATTAAAATTTCAGAACAAATAAAATCTGATGGTGGATTAGCAATTATTGGTACAGAAAGACACGATTCTAGAAGAGTTGATAGACAGCTTCGCGGTAGAGCTGGAAGACAAGGAGATCCTGGAAGTTCACAATTTTATGTTTCATTGGAAGATAATTTAATGAGACTTTTTGGATCAGACAGAGTTGCAAAAATGATGGATAGAATGGGGCTTGAAGAAGGTGAGGTCATACAACATTCAATGATGACTAAAACAATTGAAAGAGCTCAGAAAAAAGTAGAAGAAAATAATTTCGGAATAAGAAAACGTTTACTTGAATACGACGATGTAATGAATGTTCAAAGGGAAATTATTTATAAAAGAAGAAGACATTGTTTACAGGGCGAAAGGTTAAAGGTTGATATTGCTACTATGATATACGATACTTGCGAAATAATTGTATCCAACAGCAAAATGTCTAATAACTTTAAAGATTTTGAATTTGAACTTGCTAAAATTTTCTCAATAGAATCAGATTTTAGCGAAGATGATTTTAAATCTTTCGATGCTGAAGAAATTTTTTCAAAAACTTATAGTAAAGCATACGATCATTATAATTCAAAGATGATTTCAAGTGCAGAAAAAGTTTTTCCAGTCATTAAAAACGTTTATGAAAATCCTTCAAATAATTTCCAAAGAATTGTAGTTCCTTTTACTGATGGCAAAAAGACTTTGAATGTTGTCTCAAATCTCGAAGATGGATACAACTCAAAAGGAAAAACTTTAGTAAACGATTTTGAAAAAAATATATCTTTAGCCATTATTGATGAAGCATGGAAAGTGCATTTAAGAAAAATGGATGAACTAAAGCAATCCGTTCAATTAGCCGTACATGAACAAAAAGATCCGTTAGTTATTTACAAAGAAGAAGCTTACAAGCTCTTTGGATCAATGATTGAAAAAGTTAATAAAGACATTATTTTATTTTTGTTTAATGGAGCTCTGCCAAGTAAAGACCCTACAAACATAAGAGAAGAAAGAAGAGTTAGAAGACAACAAAAATTCAATACCTCTAAAGAAGAAGTTCTCAATAGTGATGAAATTGCTTCAAGAAATAGAAAAGCAGGAGAAAATGCATCTCAATCAAATAATTACGTAGAAACTGTTGTTAGAGAAGCTAAAAAAATTGGTAGAAATGAAAAAGTTACTATCAAAAATGTTTCAAGTGGGGAAACAAAAAAAATGAAGTTTAAATTGGCAGAGAACTTAATAAAGAAAGGCGAATGGGTAATTTTTAATGATTAAAAATCATGAACATTGTTCTAATTGGACCACATTACCCCTATAGAGGTGGAATTTCTGATACAAATCAAGAATTAAGTAAATGTTTAGTTAGAAAAGGACACAAAGTTGAATTAATCAATTTTAAATTACTTTATCCAAAAGTATTATTTCCTGGAAAAACTCAATATGAAAAAAACATAAAGTCTGATGAGTCTTTGAAATTATTAAGCTCCATTAATCCTTTGAGTTGGCTTTCAACAATAAATTACATAAGAAAGCAAAAACCAGATTTAATAATTACTACCTATTGGACTGGGTTTTTATCTCCCTGTTATTTTGCACTAAATTCAATATTAAATAGTAAAATAAAAAAAATAGGAATTATTCATAATTCCGTTTCTCATGAGAAAAAAATATTTGAAAAAATTTTTCTTAAAATATATTTATCTAGCTTAAATAAATTTTTCACACTTTCTGAAAATGTATACAAGCAACTTAAGAATACTTTTAAAGAAGATGGATTTAATTTATTTCATCCTTTACCTTCAAAATTTGGTGAAAAAGTCTCAAGAAGTGAAGCTTTAAAAAAATTAAATTTAGATCCAAAAAACAAATATGTTCTATTCTTTGGATTGATTCGTGATTACAAGGGTATTGACATGCTAATTAAAGCCATGCCAGCTCTTATTAAAAAAAACCCTACTTTAAAATTATTGATTGTTGGAGAGAATTATGTATCAATTGATAAATACTTAAATCTTATAAATGATCTTAACTTATCTAATCATATAATTTTAATAAATAAGTTTATTCAAACTGAAATGGTCAAATATTGGTTTAGTATTCCAGAATATGTGATTTTACCATATAAATCTGCTTCACAAAGCGGAATAATTCCTATGGCAACTCATTTTGATTTACCTGTGATTTGTTCTAACATTAATGGATTAAAAGAGAGTGTAAATGATGGAGTTACAGGATTTTTATTTAATAGGAATAAAAAAAATATTTTTGAAAAAATTCATTATGGATTAAATTTTGATAGGTCTATATTAATTAAAAACATTACCAACACAAAAAGTAAATTAAGTTGGGACAACTTTGTCGAAAAACTTTTAAATAATATTTAATTTATGAATAAGTATTTTTTAATTCTAATTAGTCTAATATCATTTAATTTATCAAGCCAAGAAATAGATCAAAAATATAAATCAGCATATTTTGGATCTGGATGTTTTTGGTGTGTTGAAAGTATTTATGAAAATTTAAAAGGTGTAAAAGAAGTTATTTCAGGTTACTCTGGAGGTAAAACAGTAAACCCTTCTTATAAAGAGGTCATTTCTGGAAAAACGGGTCATGCTGAAGTTGTTAAAGTGATATACGACCCTAATATTGTTTCATTTAAAGTATTAGTTGATGTTTTTTTTGGATCTCATGATCCCAGTACACTAAATAGACAAGGTCCTGACCGAGGAACTCAGTATAGATCAATTGCTTTTTATGAAAATTTAGGTGAAAAGAAAATAATAGAGAATTCAATAAAAACTTTATTGGATAATAAAACATTTTTTAAGGTAACCACTGAAGTTAAAAAATTTAATAAATTTTACGAAGCAGAAGATTATCATCAAGATTACAAAAAGAAAAATCCTTACAACCCATACATTATGAAAGTTTCTGCCCCAAGAATAAATAAATTTAAAATGGATTTTTCTGAACTAGTTAAATGATTTAATTCAATTTCTTTTCAATAATTCGATTCATATAGTCTTGCATAAATGCCTTTAAATACTTTTCTTCATTTGAAAAATTGATATTAGAATTTTCTTTTAGGTTATTACTTAACCACTGATCTTCTTTATCATAGATACCAATTACAGAATCTCCATCAAAAACTAAAATGTACTTTTCAGTAATAAAATGATAAACTGTCCCAGAAAAGTGAATTGAAAATGGTTTTCCTGAATTTGAGAAAAGACTTCTACCCCAACTATTAATTGGCTTATCATAACCAACTAAATCTACAATTGATGGGAAAATATCCATTTGATGCGTTAATTCATCATTAACTCCTTTAAATGAACCGTTTGGATGATAAAATAAAATAGGAATAGCAAATCTATTGATTGGACTAGAATAAAAAGGATACCAAAATTGATTCGTGTGATCTGCAGTAATTATAAAAAGTGTGTTTTCAAACCAGGGTTCATTTTTAGCAGAATCGAAAAATAATTTTAAAGCATTGTCAGAATATCCTATAACCTGATGCATTTGAACATCACCCATTGGAAATACTCCTTTGTATTCTTCAGGAACATAAAATGGTTCATGAGATGAAAGACTAAAAAAAGTAGAGAAAAAAGGTTCTACAAGTTTATCAGTTTCATTTTTTACATAATTAAGAAATGGTTCATCCCAAATCCCCCAATAGCCATCGTAAAGAGAATTATCGTTGAATTCATTTTTTCCATAATAATTATCGAAACCTAGAATATTTGATAGCCCCAAAAAACCCATTGATCCGTTTGGAGCACCGTGAAAAAAAGATGTTGAATAACCCTTGTCCTTGAATACAGAAACTAATGATTGAATTTCCTGATTTGAGTATGGTGATGAAGTAAAAGGAACTTTAAAAGATGGCACACTAGCTAATATTGAAGGTAATGCTTCAATAGATTGTCTTCCATTGGCGAAAGCATTTGTAAAAATCAAACTATGATTAGATAAAGAATCTAAAAAAGGAGTATAGCTAACGTAGTTTTCAATTTTTCTACTTTTATTAAAGGCACCTATATATTCTCTACCAAAACTTTCCATAACTAAAATCATAACGTTCGGTTTCGAATAAATTGAATCATTAACTTTTCTTACGGGGTTTAGTAATTTATCAACTTCTGACTCCTTCATAAAGTATTTTTTATTGAAATGATTTTTGTTAAAAGTTCTAATGAAACAAAAAGGAGAGTTGAGAACAAAATCAGCATGAATACCCTTTTTCACAAATCTGTGTGCATCAACCATATTTATAGGTCTTGTTGCGTTTCCTAAGCCTCCTCTCATTCCAACTACACATAAAAATATTATCATAAAAGAAGTTATAGTAGAAAAAGAAATAAACTTAAAACTGTATTTTGGAGTATATTTTTTTAAATTAATTTTTCTGTAAAGAGTAATCCACAAAAAAACCATAACAAAAAAGAAAATAAAAACGTGCCAATAATTGAAAATAAAAGATCCAGCTAGTGACATTTTATTGGTTTCATTTTCTAAAATATCAAATACCCTAGTTGTTAATCTGCTTTGAGAAAATCTGTAATATATAAAATCAAAAAAATTAGTAGAGTATGTTATGAGGTTTGTAGTGAAATACAAAATCATCATTTTTTTTTGAAAACTTTCTGAAGAATAATTCTTAAAAGGAATTAATGAAATTAATATAAATAATACGTTACTGTAAAGAATAGCTGAAGTATCAAAAGTGAGTCCTATATAACACAAATAAAAGAACTCTTCAACGCTCTCAATAATTATCATATTGCTGTTATAGAAATAAAATAAAACTCTAGCAAAAAAATAGAAAATATAAGCTATTAATATTCTTAGAAACAAAACTCTATAAACGTCTAGCCTACTAATCATTTATAATAATTTTTTGGGAGAAATAATTAAATAAATAACCTGAAATTATTCCAAAAAAAGCACCTACAACAATATCAGACGGAAAATGAACTCCAACATAAATTCTACTGTAAGAAACTACAAAAGCCCATATAAAAAGAAGTTTGAATAGATTTGATTTATTTTTAAATATTAAATAAAAAAAAGTCGCTAAAGCAAACGTGTTAGAAGCGTGAGCTGAAAAGAAGCCATACAAACCTCCACAACTCGACTTAACTATTCTAATTGTATCATTAATGGATAAATCATGGCATGGTCTTAAACGCTGAAAAGTATCTTTAAATAGACCACTAATCTGATCAGTAAAGAGTATTAATAAAAAAATTATAAAAAGATATTTGTATACAGACCCTTTAGAAAAATTTTTTATTAAACAATAAATCAGAAAAATATAAAGAGGAATAAAAGTTTTTTTATCTGTAATAATTAACCATAAAAAATCAAATGATTTATTTCCAAGAGAATTCAAAAAAACAAACAAAGATTTATCTAAGTCAACTAATACCTCCAAATCAAAATTATTTAGTTATACCGTATTTATCTATTAAATAAATTAGCGATGCCATAGAAAAAGCACCTAATTCCAATTCTCTTTTGTTAATTGCATCAAATTTATCTATTGAAGCGTGATGATAATCAAAATAACGTTGTGAATCAGGTCTGAGACCTGCAAGAATATTGTTTTCAGTCTGCAAAAGTGATATATCTGCTCCACTTCCACCTAGCTCAAAAGAATGAACTAAATAAGGTTCAAATAAATGTTTCCATGATAAGATTTTATTAAAATTCTTTTCATTGGTTGTAAATGAAAATCCCCTGGGTGAAAATCCGCCAGCATCGGATTCTAATGCAAATATGTGATTTAAATTATTTTTCTTTGAAATTTCACTATACCTTTTGGCGCCTCTAAGGCCATTTTCCTCATTCATAAATAAAACAACTCTTAAAGTTCTTTTTAATTCATAATCAATTTCTTTGAAAATATTTAAAACATCCATAGACTGAACAATTCCAGCTCCGTCATCATGAGATCCATCACCAATATCCCATGAATCAAGATGTCCCCCAACCAAAATTATTTCGTCTGGAAATTCTGATCCTTTGATCTCGGCTATTACATTAAAAGATTTAACATCTGGGTATGTTTTACATTGTTGTCTTAATAAAAATTTTAGGTTAGGATTTATTTTTAAAAGTTTACTTAATTTTTCAGCAGCATTAGTACTTATAGCTGCTGCAGGTATTCTTTTACTCTGCGGTAACTCACCATAACTCATTGTTCCTGTGTGAGGATAATCATCCAAACGTAAATTCAGTGATCTCACAATTACTCCAATGGCTCCATATTTAACTGCCTCAGCTGCTCCATTAACCCTTTGATCTACAGCTTTACCATAAGCTTGAAATGTACTAACTAAATTTGGTTGCATTGGGCGATTAAAGAAAACTATTTTACCATCAATTTTATCTTTTCCTAATATTTTTAGTTCATCAAAACTCTTAACTTCAACAACGTTAGATTTAATACCAACTGACGGAGTAGCTACGGAACCACCTAAAGCACATACATCTACATTAAAAGTAATGCCAGGCTGAGTTTCTATTAAAGCAAATTCTTTTGGTCCCCTAACCCATTTTGGAACCATTACATCTTGAAGCCAAACCTTATCAAATCCCATTTTAGATAATTCTTCTTTTCCCCACTCTACAGCTCTTTCAGCACCAAGAGAGCCTGATAACCTTGGCCCTATCTCGTTTGACAGATAATCAAGCATTTCATATGTTGAACTTGATGTCATTGAAACATCAAAAATTTGTTTTATAATTTTTTTATCTTCATTTCCTTGAGAGAAAATAACCAGAGAAAAAAACAAAAAGAAAAAATAAATTTTCTTCATTATTTATTTATTTGAATATTGTTTAACATCATCCTTAGTAATCTTATTTTTTTCAGACAAAATGATTAATCTTTCTACTACATTTCTTAATTCTCTAACATTTCCAGACCAATCAAACTTTTTTAATTGATTGACGGCTTCCTTATCCATAGTTTTTATTTCTTGCTCTGAATCTTTAGCTATATCTTTTAAAAAATGATCTACGAGTAATGGAATATCAGATGATCGATCATTTAAAGATGGTACATCAATCTCAATAACAGCAAGTCTATGAAAAAGATCCTCTCTGAAGTTATTATTCTTTATTTCATTTCTTAAATTCTTATTTGTTGCAGCAATAACTCTAACATCAACAACCAAATCTCTTTCACTACCTACCCGTTGAATTTTATGTTCTTGTAAAGCTCTCAAAACCTTAGACTGGGCGGGCATGCTCATATCACCAATTTCATCTAAAAATATGGTTCCACCATTAGCTGCCTCAAATTTTCCTGCTTTATCTTTTACAGCAGATGTGAAGGCACCTTTTACATGTCCAAATAACTCACTTTCAATTAATTCAGAAGGAATTGCAGCACAGTTAACTTCAATAAAAGGTGCTGAATTTCTTAAACTATTTAGGTGAATTTGATGAGCTACCAGTTCTTTACCAGATCCATTAGGTCCTTGTATTAATACTTTAGCATTCGTTAGCGAAACCTTATCAATCATATTTTTAATATGATTAATTGGTTTTGATTCACCGATAATATTAAATTCTTTTGAAACTTTATTTTTAGACTTTGAAGTTTTGACAAAACTATTATTTAACAAAGCCGTTCTTACAGAATTCAACAGTCTATTTAGATCTGGTGGCTTTGATATGTAATCAAAAGCACCTAGTCTCATTGATTCGACAGCAGTTTCTAAATCTCCATGTCCTGAAATCATTATTGTAGGAGTTGATGGACTTTCTTCAAGAACATACTTTAAAACTTCAATTCCATCCTTTTTCGGCATTTTTATATCACATAAAATCAAATCATATTTTCCAGAGTTAATTTTGGATATGCCATCTACTCCATCGACAGCCTCAACTATCTCGTATTTTTTGTTTTCTTGTATTAATACTTTTTTCAGTACTCTTCTTATTGATTCTTCGTCTTCAATTATTAATATTTTTGACATAATTTATTTTTGTAAATGAACTACTCTTTGAGGGAAAGGTATATTTATATTATTTTCTTTGAACTTTTGATAAATCAAAAAACGAATATCACTTTCAATTAAATTCACTCTAAAACCATTATTGTAAGTAAATATCAATTGAAAATCAAGTGAGTTATCACCGAAATTTTTAAAAAGGACATTCGGTGATGGGTTTTTCATTAAGTGAGGATGTGAATCTGCTATATCCAAAAGAATTTCTTTTACTTTTTCAACATCAGTATTGTAATCTACACCAACTGAAACCGATCCTCTTAAAACAGTACCATTTTCAGTCCAATTGAATAATGTTGAAGTTAAATATTTATGGTTTGGAATAATCAAAACTTTATTATCAAATGTAACCGCTCTTGTTGTTCTAATTTTAATATTTTCAACTCTACCAATTTTACCATCAATTTCTATTATATCGCCAACATGGACTGTTTGATCAGCTAAAATTAAGATACCAGAAATTATATCTTGAAAAAAAGTTTGTAGAGCTAAACCCACACCAACTAATAAAGCAGCTGATGCAGCAAAAATTCCAGTTAAATTAATTCCAAAGGTTGGGAAAGTTATAAAAGCTACTATTACAAAAACGAAATAATTAAGAAAAGAAAAAACTGATTTGAATTTAAGCTTTCTCTCCTCATCTAACTTTTTAGTGGCATTCTTTTTTATAAATCTTAAAAGAAAATGAGTAAAAATAAATATTAAGGAAACTAAAAAAAGTGAAAAAATAGAGAATTTAATTTCTGATGTTATAAAAAATTCTTTATTAATAAATTCTAAAAACTTATTCATTAGTATTCTAAAACCTAAAGATAATGAAATGAATAAATTCGAACTAGAAAATATAGACTAATTAAAAATTTTAAGAGAACATGTCTTTTACCTTTTCAAAAAAAGACTTTTCCCCTTTTTCAGGTGATGGGATAAAATTATCGTTCTCTTTCATCTGTTCAAAGAAAATTCGTTGTTCTTTATTTAGAGTTTTGGGAGTCCAAACATTAACATGAACCAAAAGATCTCCATTTCCGTAAGAATTAATACTACTCAGTCCTTTTCCTCTCAATCTAAGAATTTTTCCAGATTGGATTCCAGCTTCAAGTTTAATTCTAACATTACCATTAACAGTTTCAATCTCTTTAGAGACTCCAAGCACAGCTTCCGAAATACTTATGTATAGATCAAAGTGTAAATTATTACCCTCTCTTTTTAAGAAAGGATGTTCATTTTCATTAATAAGTACAATTAAATCACCTGGTATACCATTTCCTGCCGAATCGTTTCCTTTACCAGAAACCTTAAGTTGCATTCCATCCTCAACTCCAGCGGGAATTTTAACTAGAACTGTTTCTTCTTTTACAACTAATCCGTTTGCATCAGAGTTTGATGGTCTGTTGGAAACCATTTCACCGGAACCTCCACAACTGGGACATGTTGATGAAGATTGCATTCTTCCAAGTATGGTATTAGTGATCCTTGTAACCTGTCCAGACCCATTACATGTGCTACATGTTTTGTATGTAACTCCTTCAGCTTTAACTTTTCTTTTGACCTTGATTTTCTTTTCAACTCCATTAACTATTTCAGCTAAATCAAGCTTAACTCTTATTCTTAGGTTACTTCCTTTTGGTCTTCTGGAGCCACCACCAAAACCTCCAAAACCTCCTCCAAATGCACTACCAAAAATATCACCAAATTGACTAAAGATATCGTCCATATTCATGCCTGCACCACCAAAACCACCAGAACCATCAAAAGCAGAGTGACCAAATTGATCGTATTTAGCTCTTTTGTCCTTATTCCCCAAAACTTCGTATGCTTCAGCAGCTTTTTTAAAATTTTCTTCTGCCTTTGAGTCACCGGGATTTTTGTCTGGATGATATTTTATTGCCTTCTTTCTGTAGGCTTTTTTGATTTCGCTTTCAGACGCTGACTTTCCTACTCCTAAAATATCATAAAAATCTTCTTTCATAGTATTTGAAATTAATTACCTACAACGACTTTTGGATATCTTATAATTTTTTCTCCAAGTTTATATCCTTGCTCAGTAATATCAATTATTTTTCCTTTCATTTTATCATTTTCAGCTGGAATTTGAGTAATGGCTTCGTGAATTTCAGCATCGAACTCATCTCCCTTATTTACCTCAATTAAAACTAATCCTTGAGATTTTAATGTATCAGAAAATTTATTATTAATCAGTGAAAAACCTTCAACTAAACTTTTCTCTTTTGATTTTTCAAATTCTGCTGAAGCTCTTTTTAAATCATCAATTATGGGAAGTAATGCTGTCATAAGTTCTTGTGACGCAGTTTTATATAAATCCAGTCTTTCCTTAGATGTTCTTTTTTTATAATTTTCAAATTCAGCAAAAAGTCTTAAAAATTTATCCTTTTCTTCCTTGATTTCATTTTGCAAAGACTCTATCTGAGATTTTAAAGTTGGTTTTTTTGAGCTTTTTGATTTGTTTGCCATTATAGTTTTTTTTATTCTCTAGAGCAAAATTACTGCCATATTTAAAATTTTGTCAAAATGTCACAGATTTTATTTTAGTAAATCTTTTAGAGCTAAATCCAAATAAGGATATTTAAATTTAAATCCATCAGATTCAATTTTTTTCGAGCAGACATCTTGGCTAAACAATAATAATTCAGACATTGAACCTGTGAAAAATTCGATAATTTTAAGAGGAATAGACGGTATAATAATTTTTTTACCTAATATTTTAGAAATTGTCAAAGTAAACTGTTTACTAGTTACTGGGTTGGGAGCTACTAAATTATAAACTCCTTTACAATTATTTTCAATTAAAAATATAATTGAACTGACTAAATCATCAATATGTACCCAAGAATATATATTTTTTCCATTTCCAAACCATGTTCCCATGTAAAAATTAATTGAATGAAGTATAGGTTTTAATAATCCTCCTTTTTTTGATAAAACCAAACCAATTCTTAAATAAGTAATTTTTATATCATTTTTTGATAATCTATCACATGAAGATTCCCATTTCTTAACAGTGTTACCAAGAAATGAATTAGAAATATTTTTAGAGTTTTCATCGTGTTTTAAACTAGTTGAAGACTGATATATACCAATAGCAGAAGCACACAAAAACTGATCAATTTTTACATTTTTCTCTAGAATAATTTTATTTAATAGTTCAACGGATTTTATTCTACTGTTTAAAATTGATCTTTTTGCATTTTTAGTCCAGAGTTGTGCAATTGGTGAGCCTGCCAAATTTATAACAACACTTACACCAAGAATTGAAGACGAATCAATAATTTCCTTTTCTGGGTTCCAATAAAATTTTTTTACTTTTTTATTATTTGATTTTAAGTTTTTACTAGTGGTTAA
>Ga0208127_1000240_pt1 | contig 28291 bp, 44 predicted proteins | sample ETNtaG_6_FD_185751 | JGI IMG/M metagenome (GOLD analysis project Ga0208127, IMG submission 185751) | Marine microbial and viral communities from oxygen minimum zone, Eastern Pacific Ocean - ETNP201306SV45 (SPAdes) (version 2) | ecosystem: Environmental > Aquatic > Marine > Oceanic ... | reverse complement strand
TAGCAGAGGAAGTTCAAGAGGCAGCTGGAGAGATTGTACCAGAGACTCTTCTTGAAAGGTTATCCAGAGAGAGAAAAGAAAAGGATGCTGCTTTGGCACAGCAATCTATTGACGATGATCTTGGAAATATTGATGACCTAAGTGAATCAGAAATAGAATCTGCTTTCTCCAATGCAGAAGATGCTGGCTTGCTAGAGGATATTGATGACGAACTCTTAGCCGCAGAAGCTGCTGAAAGACAACAAGAGATTAAAGATAGGGAAGCATCCAGGCTTGAGAAGCAGAGGCTTAAAGAGCAGCCTTCTTATATACAAGAAATGCCTTTTGAAAAGGTATTGAAAGCTCTTTCTGGTCGAAGCAGAGAGTACACCAAACCTATGCTTATTAATCTTGCTGAAAATATTAAGCAAGTTGATCCGGACTTTAGTTACGAAGGAAAGAATAAGGCTGATATTGCCAGCGCTATTATAGAATGGCGCTCTGGTGTTGACCAGAAATATGAGCCAACTGAATCAGAATTTTATGAAGAATCATATGATGATGTAAATGATGTTCTAGAAATTAACCCTGTATATAAAGAAGCTGTAAGGCTTAGGGCAAAAAGAGAAGTTCCTAAGTATACTAATGCAGAACTTGAATCTGTTGAGCAACGCATTAGAAAAGTTTTTGATACCACCTTTGGTATAAAAGCTTCTAGAAATATGCAGAAAATCGGATTCCTAAGAATACTTAGGAATGCTGAAGCAAAAGAAAGAAAGATTGCAGAAACATCACTAGCTGTTTATTCACCCTCTTCGGCAGAAGCTATATTTAGACCCGAACAATTATTGTTTGAAGCCCAACAGTTGGGACTAACCAATAAACAGTTTGATAAATTTATCAGGGCTGTAGTGATTCATGAGGTTGGTGTTCACGCAGGAGGACACCTTGTTTTTAGCGGAAGCGAATTTGATACTGTCTTGGATGAGCTTCAAGAGTTAATTAATAACAAGGATGCAATGGTCCTTCCTTCTGTTATTGAAGTGCAGAATAATTATAGGGATATGGAATATGGCACAAGGGAATTTCTTGAAGAAGTCCTTGCTCATGTAATCGAAGAGAAATCATATTCAATACCAGAGATAAATCCTTCATTCTTTAATAAACTTAAGAATGCATTTAAAAAGTTTTTCTCTAGGTATATAGCTTTTTGGGATGATGGCGAAAGGATTGAAGCACCAGTAGCCGCTGACATGACTACCGAACGGGGGAATGTCTATGACAATCCCACCATTGATGATATATTTAATCTGGTAGTTGGTCATTCAATGCGTAATATTGAGTCGGCAGCTATGGGTGCAAAAGAAGATTTCCGCGACATTAGTGATATGTTTACAGAGGCGACCGGAAAGGATTTAGACCTTTCTTTTATAAGCTCTGAAGATAGCGCAAATCTTAAGAAAGACAGGATTAATGCTAGAAAAAAATTCACAGAAGATTCTGTTGTTAAGAAAAAAGTATACATGGAGTCTGATAAAGAATGGTCTGCTCCAGTATTAGACTACGACAGAGGCTCTATTGGATTACGTGTTAGCAATTATAGCGCTGCTGACTATAGGGCTGGATTTGAATCTTGGAAAATTACTAATGGCTATGTAAAGATTAAAAATCCTTTCGTCATGAATGAGGAGATAGACTTCTCAGATATGGATGGATGGGAAGGCTCTTTACTTGATATGGCTCGTGCAGACTACATTACAGAAAAAGAATTCCAGCAATTAAGGAATGTAGTATTAAAGTATCAGAAGCAAAGTGATAAAAGAATTAAATATTCTGGCGACAAACAAACCTGGTACGACTGGAAAGTAGAAAGAGATTTCCAGAAAGCAATGAGGAATAAGCTTATAGATTTAGGATATGATGCTATTCGTTTTACAGAAAAGTATAGAAACAGCAAAGGAAGAGTCTATAAAACTACCAGCCATATTCTTCTTAAAGACAATCAGTTTAAAGATTCTGCATCTTTAAGGTTTAGCTCAGGCACTAATGTATTTATGGATAGGCGTTCTGCTTTTGCGTCTCCAGAGAAAGAGGTGGCTGAGTCTAAAAAGGTAGACGCTATAGCTCGCGAACAGAATAGCACTACACGCAAAGCTCAGGGTATGATATTCCAGGCTGCTAAGAAAGTTCAGAGAGCCATCGAACCTTTGATGACTATTAAAGGATACAACGAACTTGAAACTCAGCGTATGCTTGCAAAGGGTGAGATTGGTAAGTGGCATAACTATGGCAGGGTAGTATTCGATGTACTATATCAAGCCAACGCTAAAGAGAAGAAGGCTATACTTAAATACTTTGAGACAAGAGGCGCATCACCTGATGACTTACCCACAAGGAAGGTCCCTGTTGCAAAGTTGCCTACTGTTGCTAGAGGTACTAGAGCAAAAGGAAGTATGGCTGAGAACAGGTCAATAAGGGATGTTGCTGTCCAGGCAAAAAGAGAGATTGAAGAACTAGGAGCTAACCTGGTTAAGGCTGGCCTTATTACTGATGAACAGTATAATAAATGGAAAGGGAAATACCTCCCCAAAACCTATTTAAAATATATTGAGAAGGATAGGATTGCCAGAGGTATTGGTACTAGCAGAATGACCTACACTAAGGTTAGGTCTGCTCATGAAAACTTCCTTCAGGATGTAATGAAGGGAAGGATTGAAGACCCTTCGTTCCTGGCTGGTAGATACATCTCTATGGCAGGCGCTGACCTATCTACCATCAACTATCTTAAATTCCTTGCTGCTGATACAGGAAAGAATGGATGGGTTCTTCCTAACCAGACCATAAACTATGAAGGTATGGATGGTACTGTTGGATACTGGAATGAATACGTTAATGAAATGCGTAGCAACATCACCAAAATGCGTGAGCTTAATCCTGCTAAAGCAAAGGAAATGGAGAAGATTGCTGACGCTATTCAGAAAAAGATAGATAGCGTTGGAGATATACCAAGCGCAGAAGGCTACAAGCAGGTCCCAAATAATGTGCGGTATGGGGCTATGCGCGGACTTTATGTTAAAAAAGAAATCATTGATGATGTAATGGGTTTAGAATCTCTTTATACTAACAATGAAGTTCTTAACAATGTTCTATCATACGCATCTAAAGCTACCAAAGTATTTAAATATACCAAGGTACCTATGAATATTCCAACTCAGGCGCGTAACATCATATCTAACGTTGTGTTGATGGACGTGTCTGGAACAAACTTCTTTAGAATTCCAGGACTTATTAGCAGAGCTATTACAGACATCGTTAAAGATGGTGAGTATGCTCAATTAGCTAGGAAGTATGGTATTGAAAGTACTACGTTTGCGTCAGAAGAATTAGTGAACATGGATAGGGAGCTTCTTAAGTTAAAAGCAGAGAAGGATAGTTGGAGTGGTATGTGGGCGAAGAGCAAGATATTCTTTAATGATTATCTTGATGTAGGTGGAAGGGCTTACCAGAAAACAGAGGTGATGTTTAAGGTTGCCAAGATGATTGATCTCATGGAGAACCACGGCAAGAGCGAGGCTGAAGCGGCTCGTCTTGCTAACGAAGCATTGCTTGACTACAGTAACGTATCGCAGGGTGTCAGGGTTATTCGTTCCATGCCTTTAGGCTCTCCGTTTATTACGTTCAACCTTAAGGCTGGCGCTCAGATGATTCGCAATATTAGGAATCATCCTATTGCTGTTGCTAAATATGCAGCTATACCTTATATTATTTCTGAGATGTTGCTTGATAACAATGATGACATTGAAGAAGAAGATATTCCAGCAATGCAGAAACTTGTTGCTGACTATATGGAAGGTAACCTTACCACTATGATTCTTCCTTGGAAGGATGATGAAGGTAGGTACAGAGTATTTGATATGGGATATTTCCTGCCGTGGGGTGCTCACTTGAGCCTTGGTCAGAACTTGTGGAAGGGTGAGTTTGGTGAGGCAGCTAAGACGCCAGGTTTCTTTGGAGGGCCTTTTGAACTTGTTGCTGGTATTAAAACTAATGTCGATCCATTTACAGGTCAAGAGATTTGGAATGAGTATGATCCTCCATTACAACAGTACCAGGATATGTTAGGGTTTATGGCCAGCTATGCCATGCCTCCCATGTTATGGCCTAGAAATAAATCTGGCGATGTTATTGGTAATGGTGGTCAGTTAATTAAAACATTGATGGCTATAGGTTTTCTAGATGGCAACATAGATGTTGATGGTCTTCCTAAAAATACTATACCTAGCTCTCTTCTTAGTTGGCTTGGTATTAATACAAGCCCTCTAACGAAAGAGACAGCAGGAAGAAAGTTGTTCTTTAAAGGTAGGTATGCTAAAGGTGTACAGAGTAGACTGTTAAAATTAATTGACGATCCTAATATAAGTGAAGAAGATAGGAATAGACTTATTGACGAGTATAGGATGCACCAGAAAAATGCTCTTAATGAATATCGTGAATACTCAGAAGCATACACACAAGTGAGTGATGTCCTCTAATAGCCCTTATGTTGAAGTTGAATGGATAGATATTATATCTACATCTGGGTGGGAAAAATCTGAAGATACCAAGATGCCAACGTTTTGGTCTTATGGGTACTTGGTTAATCATGATGATGAAGAGGTTCGTATAGCTACCACGAAAGATGAGGATGGGGAATGGTATGGGTTTACTGTAATGCCATCTGGTTGTGTAAAAAAAATAACCCCCCTGGGTAAGGGGGGCTATATAAGTCAAACAAACAATATTATTAGACAGGCAGAGAAAAACACATAACTAGTGTACCAACAAATAAGGTAAGTTAAGTCGCCCATCTTGCATTCCACTTCTTAATGGCGGATTCTTTTTGAGATTCTACCTTGGGATGAAAGCTAAAGAATATAGAACACTTTGCGCATCCTAGCAAGAACTTGCCTATTGATGGATTTGCACCACAAAAAGGACAAGGCTTCATGTGTAATCCCTCAGTAGTTTGCGCTGAGTTACAGCGTGTATGTCATCGTAATACCCCTCCCCATCTAGTCCATTTAAAGTAACAACTCCCCTCCACCAATTGTATTCAGTATCTCTACACCAACTCTCTGAGTAGTGTGGATGTGAGAAGCATCCTGCGCTTAGCCCGAATATCTTTTGACCGTCTGGTCGTGTTTGTTCTGCGTGATTATACAAGTGAGAATGTCCTTGCACCGCTGAGCAGTGCAGTTTAGAAACCAGTTGATGACCGATGTGTGCTGAACTAATAGGTCTTCCTGCTACACCAGATGTAAAGTAATGAGAGAAGTTTATTCCCTCCAGGGATAGACATCCCTTAAACGGAGTGATCTTCCACCCATGTTTCTCATACTGTAAATCTGTCATTGAGATAGCACCATCCATTTCCGGGGCTGAGTTAATAGCCCTGTCAATCCTATCCTCATGATTACCTAAACACATATGCATCTTAGGTTTGTATTGCTTCTCCTTGTTTTTCCTCTTTCTTTCGTTGAACTTCTTAATAGGAGCAAACAGTTTTTCCTGAGCATCAAGGACTGAGTTCACATCCTTCTTGTATCTCCTTCCCTCAAAGCCTTTGGTTCCCTTATCATATGATGAGAGACTAGGCATATCAGCGAAGTCTCCCAGACATACGATAATATTAGGCTGCTCCTTAACTATGAAGTTACCCAGAGCAGTAAACCTTTCATTGTCATACTCAGGTGCTGCATGACAGTCAGGTATGACTAATAGATTTTTCTTTCCCTTCATTTTATCTCCCTAAAAATGACCGTCTAGTACCCCCCTACTATAATGTCATTTTTCGTTGTTTTTTTTCCTTTGTTTTCAATGACTTACGAGTGCGTTTTTTCGGTTTGTCCGTTTGATTTAGACCGTATGCTGACCCCCCATTTCGGATGATCTTCGCTTCCTTTCTTAGTACCTTTCTCCTATCTAACTCATCCCTGTACAGTAGCTCATCCTGCATGGCATGCCATACTGGAGAGGACAGGCTCATATTTTCATGAGCGGTTTCGACTATTTGATTCCAGGTGAATTCATTCCTGGCTACCTTAGACCAGTGAGCGTAGGATTCTTTATACTCTGCTAAAGAGAAGTCATCTTTGTAAAAGGTCATGGCTTATATCCCGCAGACACCACTAAGGCATTGCTCTTCTGAGTTATCCTCATAGATCACACCACGCTTAGCGTTAGCTTCTTCGTAAGGTACTGAGGTAATAGGCTGTCCACCTCTTGCTCCATCTGGATATACTGTTAGACCACGTAGTCCGCTAGCATACTTGGCAATGGTAGTAGCATATTGATCCACAGTATGCTCTCCATTAAGTTCAGTTCCCCATGCTGGCAAGTTAATGGTGCTGCTAATAGCATGGTCTACGTACTTCTGTAGTTCGTACTGGAATTTAATCCTACGCTCTGGATCAGATGCCAGGTCAACAGCAGACTCAATCTTATCTGGATTAATACCTCCGTCGATTAAGGCTTGGGCCGTACCGTCAACGACAAACTGATGCTTCCATCGTGTTCCATCTGTAAGGTAGCGTCTGCGGTATGCCACGGCGTAGATTGGCTCCACTCCAGAGGTCGTCCCGGCGAGGATGCTAATAGTCCCTGTCGGAGCGATTGCTCTGTAGCCTTTAGGACGTTTGAGAAAAAGTCTGTCGCAATGCTGGTCAGCGGATCGTTTGCTTTCTCGTTCATATACCTTCATCCATTGTTTAAGTTCGTCAGTCATCTCATACCGAGAGTCACGTTTAAGTAACCACTCATGCATTCCCATAAGACCAAGGCCAATACGGCTGTTATCTCTCCTGACCTTGGCTATTTTTTCGTATGGTAGTTGCGCTCTGATAAGCCCGCATACCAAGAACTTACTCGCGAGTGTAACCACATCAGAGAACTCATCAATCGTCTCAATGTTAGCCAGATTGACAGAGCCAAGATTGCATACGTCACTGTCATCCTCGCTTGTAATTTCAGTGCAAGCATTTCTAAGCGTTTCATTTTGTTTGTCTCCAAAGTTAAATGAGAACCCAGGTTCTCCAGTCATCATGGCCTGCTTAACATTCTCAATGAACACAGGATTCATCTGATCTTTTAACCATGCATCATCATAGTTAAGGGAGATGTTCATCATATCTAATGGAGCAGGGAAGTTAAAGTCTGCCTTTTTCAAGTTAGCTAGTGTAGTGTCACCGACAGTTATATCATGCCAGTTCTTTGCCTTGAGTAGTTGGGTTGCATCTTCATGCTGCCAGTTCATGCTACCGTATAGCGCAGAACGACGGCTCCCGCCTTGCATGACATTACGACCAACCTCATTGAGAGTATACAACAGTGGAATAGGACCTGATGCAACTCCACCAGTTCGCTTGAGACGGCGACCAGATGGCCTGGCTCTGGAGATATCAACCCCAATACCACCGCCTGTCATAAGGCAGGACATTGCTCTCTGTGTAACACCAGCCCACTCTTCTCTGGTGTCCTCTTCCAATCTCAGAAGGTAGCAGTTGTTATAGAACCTTGCATCCCTTCCTGCGTACCAGAGATAGCGACCACCAGGAATAAACTTAAACTCAGCAATGTACTGAGCAAGCTGATCCCTGTCAGTCTTTTCCATTAGGTTGTTCTTGGTTCCATTGAAGTCACCGCATACACTGTTGACTACGGCATGAGCCTTATCACTCCATGTCTCGTATTCAGTTGATGCATATTTATTTTTAAATATATCTTCACCAAGTTGTGTTTTAAATTTCATTCACTTTATCCAATTTAATATCATTAATACCTGTACTACCGAAACCTCCTTCACCTCTTATGTAACTTACAGCGGCCCCTTCGCTAATAACTGGTGACAAGTAATAAGCGAATACCATCTGAGCAATTCTATCTCCTCTCTCAATATCAAATGGAGTAGGTCCCGAGTTAAACAACAATACCTTTACCTCTCCCCTATAGTCAGGGTCAATAGTTCCAGGAGAGTTTAAAACAAATACTCCATGTTTGTTTGCTAATCCGCTACGGGTTCTTATCTGCGCTTCAATCCCTACTGGAAGGTGTAACTTAAATCCTGTACGGATAAGTTTTCTATCCAATGGTCTAATGCACTGGTCCTCTGCTGAGTAAATATCATACCCAACAGAGAACTCGGTTGCTCTTTCCGGTGCGGAATAAGCGATGTCCATCAAGTCAACTTCTATTTTGTCGCTCATGTATATACTTTTCCTTTAGGTTATTTTCTTTAGCATACTCCATGTATTCCTGCAAAGTACATCCTGCATGGTGTCTGAAACATTCAGCCCAAGAACTAAACTTAACAGATTTTTCTTTTGGGTTAGCATAGATATGTCTTGCAAGGAAATAGATGATCTCATCTCTTGGCTCACCCTTAGAACGGTATGTCATCGGCAGCTACCTGGTCGCTAATAGATGCCATCTCTGCTTTAGCAGAAGCTGAAACCTCTCGCTTACCTTCTGGTGCTGACCCTTCTACTTCCTTGTATGCATCAGGACTATTAATCATCTGTAACTGATAACCTTTAATGTCAGTTGTGTATTTTTCTACACCACTCTTATCAGTATACTTACGATAATCAATTGATCCTTCAACGTACAGATTTGTACCTTTGGTTACGTAGTTATCTACTACCTCGGCTTGCTTGCCAAAGAATACTACATTGTGCCAGTCGGCTTTCTTATATTCTCCGTATCCTGATTCGGTAACCATAGAAACCTGAGCAATCTTACTATCGTTCTTAGTGGTACGAATGACTGGGTCTTTCCAGACATTACCAAGGATGATTGCTTTGTTAATTCCCTTCATTGTTTTCTCCGTGTCTTTCGGGCCAATACTTCTTTACATTTTTCCAAAGGATTAAAGATGATTCAAATATAGTCCAGTACCTATTGAAGTCATCCTTATCCCACTCGTGAAATACTACTACTCCAGGATTGTTTGCGCTAATAAATACATTAGCAATTCGTTTAGGTGGTGCAGGCAATGCTCTTTCATAAGCGATCAATTGGTAAGCCATTGATTCATATGCCAATTGTTTGCTACCAGTAGTGAACTCTTTGGTCTTGAAGTCAATGACCCATTCATCTGATACCAAATCAATCATACCACCATAACCTTTCTGAATATTACATACTACTTCTTCTGATCTCCAGTTCTGTTCACCGCAGTTTACTTTTAGCAATGCATCTACTGCATGAAAGATGTCAGCGTCATCTCCTGTAGGCTCTAACTCTTTCTTGAAACAGGACTCTAACATATCATGTATCCTGCTACCTCTTTCAGATGCCTCTATTGTTTCACGCTTACTCTCCTCAATAACCTTGGCTTTCCATACGTCAACATCAGCAAAACTTCTATCTACTGTAGCAGCAGCCTCAATAGTTTTGTTGATCTTCCAATTGTCAAGCCCTGGCTTTGCTAAAATATCTAGGACAGATGTAACAGATGGCATCCATCCATGTTTCCTAGCATCTCTCAGTGTTGTTGCTCTAGTCTTTCCGTTCTTTCCTTTAACGAAATGACAAGGCTCACCTTCTCTGTTATACCAATGCATCAGATACCCCTATATCTAAACTCTCCAACTACTCCTTCGCTCCAGTCCCATTCTTTTGAAACCTTTGGCATATCTGCTATCTCTTTTTCTCTCTCATAATATAACACTGCATGATTGAAATCTTTATACATGCTGTAGTATATATCACCATCGCATTCTGTAAACATATTCTCAAATGCAATTGCTTCTTTGATTAGCCTGTTTTTAGCCTTCTCTACTTGCAGGTTGTCATACTGTTTTTCTTTTTTATTCTTACTTCTTGGTTTCATTTCTCTTCTCCATTAGTTCATCGAAACCTTCCGGCGTAGCCCACGCAGCAGCCTTCTTATTACGATCAAAAGCATTGGGGTGGTACAGATATCTGCCTATTCCAAAGAGCACTGCTGCTCGTTTGAGAGCGTCTGAGATACCTCCCTTTGCACCTTCGATATTAGAATCATCGGCACCATCTGACTTGGTAATCCATTCACCATCAATCTTAACTGATAACTCACAGATCATACGATCACCAATCCACTGGTACTTGGTCTGCCAGTTAGCAACGCCAACTGTTTCATCGAACCTGTCCATTACATCTCGAGCAGTGATGTACGCTAACTCAGCGCCACCTCCGCCCTTGCGCCAACGAATCTTCGACTCAGGGAACGGTCTCTTCAATGCCATCTCTATCTTATTCATGCTTATCCCTTTCTTTTTTAAGTGAATCTAGATACTCCAGGTAATGATCTTCTTCATCTTCCTTTTGCATCTTATCTAACCACTCTTCATATTCCTCCTTGAACTGTTCTTCTTCTGTTACTTGCTGCTGTCTCCAACTCATAACTGATTGATCTCCCTGCTCATGGTTGTTGGGTTATAGAATCCAGCCTCAATCAAAACAGATTCAACTCTTTCCATATACTCAGCGAACTGTTCAACGCTAAGCCCTGATGTTTGTACTGCTACTTCAACCGGCTCCCCTTCTAGGTTGGTTACTGTGTTAGTCCCCAGGATTTGAACACACATGATTGAGTGCAACTCGTTAGCAGTATATCCGATTTCGTTTGCAGCTGCTCTAATAATGTGCCAGTACCTGTTGTTCTGGTCAATAGACCTTTGGTTCTTTTTGTTATATGGTCTTATGATAACTTCATAAGGTTCCTTAGAACTATTCTTTAACGCCTTTACATAATCAACGCATCTATTTTTCTGGTGTAAATCATATAACTTGAACCGTTGCGTTTTCATTTATCCCTCCATTCTATTATACCATATTCGAATGCCCTGCCTATTGTCTGTAAGCACCACCTCATCTGAGTTTCTTTATCAATCGTACCATTGTGACAATCAGCATGACAATTATAGCATACCGGTAATGTGAAATAGTCTGGAACTTTCTTTCCCATTCCTGCGCCCAAGGTATTGACTCTAAGATGGTGAGCCTGGGATTCTTTGGCACAGTATATACATGGTTGTTCCGCTACCCATTTAAGATACTTCTTATTCTTCACTTCACTCTCCGGTATGGATTAAATACTCTTTGTAGTTCTAGTTCCCATTCTTCTATTATAGGTATTATTCTATTAAAATAATTATATTTAATATGAGTATTAAATATATGTCTACCTTTATTTAAATAAGATGATCTAGTTCTATCTGACATAGATTTTCTCCCTACTCCAAGACATAAGTCACAAGTGTACAGTTTATCTAAGATTATAACTTCCTTCCTTCCGTTACACTTGGGACATATAGATGGATTAACAGATTCATCTAATGCTAAACCAACTACGTTAAATATATCTTCTGGTGTTATTGATTTATGCCATTTAAGTTTCATTGCCTCATCAAACAACGGCCTCAATAATTTGTTGCGCCATTTCTTTTCAAGACAATACTTGTACCTACCATAAGATGCTGCTATGTCGCTTGCTCTTGCTAGAGTTGCCGCAATATCCTCCCAAGGTGGGCCACCTCTAGGCTCAAGAACAGAGCTAGATTTAATTGTTAAGTATTTAAGTGCTTCCAAACCCGACATCAAATATATCCCTATAGATTACTTTGTTTGGTTTCCTGCTACCCATTATTTCTCCAGTTGCGTAATAGTTTTCATATGATTCGCATGCAAGTTTGTTCTCGGCACACCTTTTGTATTCAACACAAGGAGTACATGGAGGGTCCTCACTCGCTATCGCTCTTGCCAGATTAAAGTATTCACGTTTCATTTTAATTTCTCCCTAAAATCCTTAGCCCTAAAGACTATAAGTGTATCATCAAACGGTGCACCGTTCTCCTTTATAAAAACTACAGGAACTTTACCATCCCTGGATGATGCTACCGCTTGCTCCATTGCTTCCTTGATCCATCCAGGTATTGACTTACGATACTTACATTCAATAGATAGACGATCGCTTGTAACATCTGGCGCACTACCTCTTGATCTACCTGTTATTGGAACCCTATTAGATTTATCCCCTAACTCAGTAAGGAATTCACCTACCCAACGCTCAAACTTTTTCCATGTCTTATCCATTTAATACTATTGGCGGAACTTCTCTTGCGGCATTGTATGGCAAATGATATGTTCCAGTTCTCCAGTTATAAGTTAATTCCCCAACACCTATCTTACCATCCTGCTTGAATCTAACCTTTTGGACATGAACCTCAATGATACTGCCTCCCTCAGTAGATAGGTCACGCCATACGGTGATACAGTTATCAGACTTATCCCTCCATCTAGCAGAGCCACTGATATCATATGGAGTTGGGATAGGAATCTTTCCATTCTTATCACGATATAACTTGGCAGGATGTGCAACAATCCACAAATGTATACCATACTTTCTAGCAAATTGACGTACCCTCTTTAGTGCCACAGAAATATATTCTGTCTCAGACTGACCATCTCTACGCAAGTGTTCAAGCTCATTCCACGGGTCAATAACAAGACCGCGGATACCCTTAGTAAGCACCAACCTTTTTGCAGCATCTAGAATAACATCAATAGACCACTCCTTATCATCGTCAGGTAGAATCCAAGTGAAGTGTTTGGTCAGCCACTGCTTGCCATCTTCTAGTTCTTCCTTAGTCATACATGGAGTAGGCCCATCGAAGAAAGGATGACCAACATATTTCTCTAGCACCCTAGCCATATGATCCTCAAGTGGTTGATTCTCTGGAGAAAAGATAGCGAAGTTCCAACCCTGATTCTTTGCTACATTTACCATCATTGCATCTAACCAATTTGATTTACCACTACTGGGTATACCTGTTACTACTGTGAATGCTCCTGGTCTAACTAAATAGTATGGGTCAATAGTCTCCCAACCTGTACTTACACCCTTCTCAATGTCTCCCTCATAGAGCCTATCAATAGAGTCTGACATATGGGTAGCATCGTAAGTACCCATGATTGGGTATGGTTTAGCGTGTTCGATACACTCAGACAATACAGTCTTACCATACTTAACCAAGACATCGTTAGCATCTTTACATCCTTCAGGCCACACTACTCTATAACATCTATCCTTGCCTAGTCTGCGGGATAATTCATTCTCTAGTTTTGCACCAGGTTCATCGTTATCAACAGCGATAACAAACCTAGAAACATTATTAAACTTCTCTGAGTGTAGCCACGGATCATTTAAGTAATCAAACTTAGAGGAGTAATCAGAACTATTAACAGGTGGTGCTCCATCTGGCACACTCACACAAGTTCTAATCCCTGCCTCCCATAACGACAACTTATCTATCTCTCCCTCAACAATAACACAATGTATATCATCACCTTCAATGTCATCAATGCCATAGAATCCACGCTGTGCTCCCGCCTCTAAACGAAAGTTCTTCTTTGCATCTCTGTACTTTACATTGATTAACTCTCCATTCTTGTAGTATGGAAAAGCAATAGAGTTAGACAGAGCCTCTATCTGCGGCATATAAACCTTGCGCTCATTGATCTTAGTTTCTTCTAGAGTTGTTTCACTTATGCCTCTATCGGCAAACCATTTAACAACTTCAGGACTAAGCGCAGTAACAGGCAGTGGCTCAGGCTTGGTAAACTTAGGCTTCCTCCAATGCAGTGACACATTGTTACCATTGGTTCCATTGCTTAGCGTTCCCGCCCAGCCACAGTGATGGCATAGCCACACACCTTCATCTACATTTACAGACAAGCAAGGTGCTTTCTTCTTCCTACGTTGAGAAGAACATTCTGGACATTGTGTATTTACCTGGCCAGCTGAACTGCGAGCCGGTATCTTTATACCAAAATCACTAAATGTTTTCATTTCTTTTTCCTGTTTCTTATCCATTCAAATACTGCTGATTCAAGTTCTTCTTTGGTATGGAATTCTCTATCATCCACATATCTATATGTAATGTTATCTGATATCATAAACTTCCATCTCTTACCATCAGCGGTACGGTTTCTCTCTACTCTATGAGTGTCATCCCCTTCTATTCTACCAAACATAAATGCTGATCCCTTGCCCCAGTTTATGACCACTCCTCTACTCCAGGTGGAGTTAAATCAGGAAGCCTTCCTAACCTTTCCTTAGCATCCATCATTTCTCTGTGAGCAATTATAACAGAGACCAATGCATTGGCTTCTTCCCAAGTAAAATGGTATGGACTACCGAAAGGATTATCATCATTGTCATCAACAAATAACAATAAACCTTCAGATAGATTATCTTTATTAAAGTATTCTAATCTTAAAGACATTTAATTTCTCCTATATATATTATAACATACTCAAGGGTTGGCATCGAAAAATGCCTGAGCAAATCCAGGTGGTGTCATACTCCTTAACTCTTTTGTCCTCTCTGAACTGCCACCTAACTTTTGTATCCAACTTCCCTGCTTGCATACCTTTTGGGGTGGTACTGGATTCTCTTTTGGGATATTAAACTTACCCCACAAGAGAGTCTTTTTAGTGTATGGGTCACCGTAATCACATGGATTAAACATATGAGTCGGAGGTCCAAGCCATCTTCTTAATCTACCAACAGGATTCTCTAGCACCCACCATTCTGGATCATACAAAGCAACAAATCTTAGGGCTGCATCCACTAATGCTACAGCATCAACAGTCCTTCCATCCTGATCTTTAGCGTTCCAGTACTGAGCACCGCTCACAGCAAACGCAGTACATGGAGGAGCCATAAGAATACCATGAACCTCTTTATCTAAATGATAAGTCCATCTTATATCCTGCCCATGTTTTATATCCATTTGAACTACATCATATCCTGCATCTTTATAAGGTTTAGACCAGGAGCCAGAGTAATCAAACAAAGATAAAATTGTTTTCATATTACATAACCGAAAGGATTGTTATCAGTGCTATCCATTATATCATAACACTGGATCACATCGAACCCTCTCATTCTTAGGCGTGTCATATCAGTCATGATCGTATCATCCTTACCATCATCAACACTGCATGATGTTTCATCTAGTAAGAACATAAGTATATCATGATCCTCTTCAGTAAGTTCTGCTGAGTTATCAAACATTTGCGTTTGTGTCATGTCTCTCTTTCATCCTTGTTAGGCTAGGTCCAAAACAACTGGCTGGAATATCACCAACAATACTTAGTGCTAACTTCTCTGCTTTAGCCAATTCTTCTGTGCTTCTAATAAACCGGGCAACGTGAAGCCTGCGGATCATACCAGAGTTTGGAGCAGCGCCATAAGCATGCAACTCAGATGGTTTAAACATCTCTAAAGCCATATGGTAAAGTCCTGTTTTTATACCCCTAAAGGTAGCATATAATTGGTTATACTCAATCAGAAAATCACTATCCAACCTGGCTTTAGTCATCTCTTTAACGTGCTTTGACTCCAACTGATCCTTAAGTGGCTTATCTTCAGCGAACTTTTTCCCACCTCGCTTGATCTCTTTAGCGCCCTTGACATCACCATTCTTGCAGAACCTAATGATATCATCTTTCTTTTCAAACACTTTACTCACTTCATAATGAGTGCGTCTAACATCAGACTCATTCTTATCGTAGATAAAATATCTTTTATCTCGGCAATCATAATAGTGAATGTTAGGCGGCAGCACAGATAGAATCTGCTGATCCAGGTTATATACCCAATGTCTTCCACCTCTAGACACAGAAAAATCTACCTCAATATCCCCATCATCATAGTATTTTATCTGAGTCTGCGCTGATCTTGGATTATCTTCTTCTGGAATGTCATCGCTGTAATGCCTGCTCTTCATATCAGCCTTGAAAGCGTACCCATCATCCTCTCTAACGATAAAGAAGTTCTCATGCTCAAGCCTGGCTATTTGAATCTCATAATCATAGTGCTTCTTGACAGCATCCAGGCCATTGTTAAAACTAGAAAACCTATAATCATCATGCATTAAAGACATCTTATTCTCCTATTCAATAGTTATTACTTCACCGAAAGGACACAGAGTATCCTTCGCGCCATAGTTTACCCATATCACTGGGTAATCTGGTTCATACTGAGGAAACGAACCGTACAAATCTGTGAAATATATTAGCACGGCTGGGTCCTCATCGTTCTCAACGACCCAATCAAACGCAGGCTCAAAGGCTGTGCCACCTCTGCCAACTACCTCTAGTGCATCAGGTAGATCATCCTTTGAGAACCTTCGTATATGATTAACGTCAGTATCCACATCCATAATGATAAGCTCATCGACATCACAGTCCTCCACTACTGATACTATCTCAGACCAAGCCTCAATCAATAGATCAGTATTCATTGATCCACTTGTGTCAACCGCAAAGATAATTTTCCGCAGTCCATCAATCTTTGTTATGGATGGAAGATATAATTCCTTGCCTATGAACCTACGATTGGGGCGTCTCCATGAATGTTCATCCCTCATTGGTTCAGTAGCAAGAGCATATAACTTATCTCTCCAGTCTACCTTTGGATTGCGTATCTCATTGATTAGTTCTTTGAAATGACCTGGGATAGTGCCTCTGTTTTTACTGCAAGCATTTGATGCTGCAATAATTTTAGTCTTCCACTTGTTCTCAGTCTCTGACTTGTCTGCCTCGCTCTGACCCTCACCATCTTCGAAGTGTCCAGTGCATGGCATATCACCAAGACCCTTAATCTTAATATGCTTTGCGTTCTTAATCAGATCATCATACACCATGTCAGTATTCCAGGTCTTGTCATACTTCTGATCAAGAAGAACATCAGCAGGGGGTTTCATTCCCTCATCAACAAGCAACCGATTGATAACATAATCACCAGCCATATTCCATATGGTATGGTCACGAGCGCCTCGTCTTGTTAGATGAAAGAAAGCAGGGTGCATAGTCTCATGCATTAAAACAAACTTGAGGTCATCCATTCCTAACGTCTGGATAAACTCACCGTTGTAATAAATAAACTTACCATCAACAGCAAACGTAGGAATACTATTGTTCTCTTTGATTGGCATAGACAAAAGCAAATGCCCAAAGAAAGGGAAGTCCATCAAGCATTGTGCTCTTGCTATCTGTAACTTACGTTCAATATCCATATGTTCCATCCAGTTTAGACATCGTTTGATCAAAGGTTTCTTCGCTACAAATATAACCTATCACCTTATTGATATGTCGATAAGCCTCCTTCTGTTTTGTCTCATTACCTCTCAAGTCATGAGCATAGAGATACAGATTCTCTTTCATATAGGTTTCTAAGTCTGTCAAAAAAGTGTCATCAGTAAAATTCAATCCACTAATTGAGTCGATTAGATTCCTAAGCGATTCCATCCTGGTCTCATACACTGTCACCCTATCAGATGATAGTATATTTTTAAGGCCATGCATCTCACTCTCAATCCTATTAGTCAACAGCTCTTTCATCTTTTCCATGCTCTTGGCTACGCTATCGTGCACCTCTTTGCGTATCCGCTCAGCCTCAAGTTCACCAACCGAAGCCCTCAAATCCATGTTGTGTTCCTCTGGAATAGGTCTGAGGTACTGCTCCATCTTGAATCTATCAGTGAACTCCTCAACTGTTGGGTAGTCTGATGCATCGAACATACCACCCTTCTTGTTGAGCCTGATCTCTGCCTCATCAAGAGCCTCCTGATACTTACCATTCTTTAAGGCTTGTATCTCAGAATCCCACAAGGCTTTCTGCTTGCGCCAAACCTTTGAAAACTCTAGGATTTTCTTGTTAGGTAAGATAAATACACCACCACTCTCATGCAACCAGGGTAACGTCATGGTTTTAATTGTTGAGTTTGGTGCTTCAACCATCTTGGATTTGATATTCCTAAATGGTTGAAGATATTTAGATGAGATTGTGATCTTATTAAAGTTACCAGAGTCACGACTACCTCCCTTCACATTGTAATCACTAGCAACCTTCTCCGATATATCTCTGTCTACCTTACGCCCGGAAGGGATAGACAAGGACACACTTAACAGCATACCTTTCTTAGATAATGGCATTGTATCTCCTATGAATCAAGTCCAAGTACATCCAGGTTATCAACTGCCCACTCTACAAACTCAGGTGCTTCCTCAATCTCAGGAGTAATCTTCCTGGCTTCGGTCACACTTGTTACAGCATACTCAGCAGGCAACCTATCAAGATAAGTCATGATGTTCTTCATGTTATCAGGCTTCATCCAGTAAGCAAGAGAGTAAGCGACAGCATACTGAGCACTAGGATTCTCAGGAACCATTGCTTTCTTAGGCTCTTTGATTACCTGTTCTGGATCAGGCACTTGGTCCGCTACCTCCTCATGGCTAACGAACTCAGCAGCAACACCCTCTCCAACTAATGAAGCATACAACTGGAACCTTATCGAATTACCTGGATCACCTTTCCTTACTTGAGCAAGTTTCTCCCACGATCTAGGCGTTGGGAAAGCCCACGACCCACCTTTCTCTGGCATTTTATGTATCAAATGGGTATGAGTTTTAAGAAAGGACGTAACCATAGAGTCTACACCCTTGCTAACAAGATGGCTTATGGTCTCCGCAGCATCAACAATCACCTCTGCATGGGCAAACCTATCCTTGAGAGGCTCAGACAGACCACGATTAATACCACCATGCTCCTTCTTATTACCCATCGCTACGATGTGCCATCCCTCTGGCAAGACATAAGAACCAACCCTATGTTCAAGAATAAGCTGTTGAATGGCAGTCAGTACCGCTGTTGTACCGTCAAGAACCTCATCTAGAATAAACAGCCCTGTCTTTCCATCCCTTTCTACATTCGGCAGCAATTCTGGAATAGCAAAGCGAGTGAACCCATCAATCACAGAAGGAACACCCATCACATCTACCGGATCAAGTTGAGATGTTCTGGCCTCTTTCGTATTACCTAGAAGTTCTCGCCCAACTGCATTAACAATCTCTGTCTTGCCTATCCCTGGCAATCCAGTAAACAAGCAAGTAAACCTATGCTTGATTGATTCTTTTAAGAACTCTGGTATCTGACTAGGTGTAATAGTAACTTCGGACATAACATTATCCTCAATGAATTGAAAGTGAAGGCCCATAGGATGCGATGACAAGCAATGAAGCACACTTATCCTTCGCTACGTTGCATGATATATGGGGGCTACTATCATCAGGGCCTAGTCTATAGACTGTAACCTCTTTCCCATCATGCATCTCTTTCATTGGCATAGCACTACTTATAAGGTCATCAAATGAGATGACAATATCTTCATCATCATACGCACTCATTCTTGATGTCCTCCCAAGTCTTGTTTGTATCTACAAGATACTGTGCTTGTTCTTCTAACTGTTCATGAGTCATAAGCACTTCTCTTTTCCTGGCGTACTTGGATTTGATTGCATCTTTCTCATCCATTTCCTTTACTACCTCGGCAAACTTCTTGATTACCTCGGCATTACGCCCATGAAACACCTTGTTTTGAAAAGTAAATACCATTACAGTTCCTCGTTTGCACCATAAGGTTGGCGCGTTACCTATCCGCGAGGGGCGCGGAATTTAATCTCTCTAAACATGGAAGGCAGCGACTGACCAACTGGCCTCACCCCCTTACCCATATTATTAGCAAGATACCAGTACAAATCTGACTGCATCTTACTTAGCAGGTAGTTCTTATAACATATTGCGTTCTTTTTGTCAGCACAATGGACCATCTCACGCTCGGAACCATCAGCATTTATACGCACTACCACGTACCTACCCTTAAACCAACCCTCCCCATCCCTGATCTCAACCTGACTATTCATAGCAAACTCTTTCAGTTTGCTGCTCTCGGATATCTCGGTCATTGTCCCTCCTTCGGTATGATCCCTTACCTTTGGCAGGCTTGTGTGTCCCGGCCTTGTTCTGGCCCGCGTTCTTTGCTACTGGATTACGCCTCACTGTCCTGCTCATAAGCCCTCCGTTTAGAGAATTGTTTCTGTCATCAGCCACAACATAATGACTACCAGGAAAACAGATATTGCTAGTAGAATCACTCGTATCCCCTTGAATGTAAATGGTTTTTGTAACACAGCGCAGTCTGATAGTCTGAGAAATACACCAATGACCTCTCACCAAACTGATCCGTTACCCAAATGACATACTTGCCATCAAGATTCTGCCTGATCTCGACCATCATCCTCTCTCCATTCGATCGTCGGCATCTTTAAAGCAAACTTTACATGACGCCTCAGTGTATCCAGGTCGCCTGACATACCCATCTTCTCAGCGACACGCCTCAACTCACTTGCAGTCCAGCTGCCCACAAGTTTGTCAACAATCTCTGATCTTCTCACCTCAAAAGTAAATTCCATCAGTCCTCCCCCCTGTCTCTAAGCCACGGATACTCCTCTCGTCTATGACTCTTCTTCACCTCACCCCAAGCACTTAGGTATCCATTGGTTCTCTTGGCCTCGGCTAGAATCTCAGCCTCCAATTCCACCTTGAAGTCATGCCACACAGTCATCCTGCATGACTGATCCTCCGCATCTATCTCCCTGTCCTCATCCACTGCGCGGTCATATATCCGCTTGTGAAATTTGTTCTTTACATCAGCCCAAGCCAGCATCTCGACCAACAGTTCCATTCTTTCCATGATATCTCCATAGTTTAACGTGAAAGGGTGAGCAGTTTACCGGATGAAGTCATGCTCAGGACTTCTCCCCTCGATTTCAATGAGCACACCCTCAATTATATGTTGCCGACCGTAGTGCCAGCGAGAGGGGGGACAAACTGAAATTTGCCCTCTCTAACTCATTGATTTTAAAGGGGAAAAATAGACCAAAAATGACATTATAGTACCCCCCCACCATAATGTTATTTTTTGTACCTCATTCGGGCAACGCGAGGCCTCTCAGCACCACGCCTGATCTTGCCAATCTTTGGATTTGACTTCCGCCTGGGCGCAGGCACAGCAGGCAACACTTCTACCCAGGCCGACACATCATGATCAAAGTATCTCATTGCACCTCCTGGATTAAGGTTGAAAATAAGGTTAAATTGCTACTTGCCCTTTGTTTTAAGTAAACCTTCTCGAATACTTGCAAGTACCGGAAAAGGCCTTTCTTAGAATACCATCTTGGTACAGTAGCGGCATCCAGTCTACCTTATAGAGTTGACTGAGAGGATCACACTATTTCTAGTGTGAACCCCGCTGACTAGGCTGCTTCAGAATCAGACCACATAGTGACTTCTTCCAAATGTGCCACTTCTGCCATCTTGTTCTGGAGTGCATTGTAAGCATCCAGAGCATCGACGTACTGAATCCGCGCTTCAGATTCATGCTTCTCGATCGCCTTAGTCATGCTCTCGAATGCCTTTTTCATCATCCAGACAGACATGACTTCATCGGTCTCGAAGTCGTACCATTTGCGCGCAAACAGTTCATCCTGGTCGAACTTGAACTCTGATTTCTTGGCCTTCTTGAAGGTCAATTTCTTAGAATCCCAGTTGACCTGGCACACCTCAGACACGAAGCCAATAAGTTTGGTCTTATTAACCCCGTTGACTTTGGTGATCTCCCGACAAAGCATTGACAGATAGGTGCTATCCCCATGCTCAGCGTAGTGCCAAGCCGCGGATATGAACAAAGCGTGCACCTTGTCCTGCCATTTCAGGCCGCTAGTCGCAGTCCGTTTGATTGCCGTGCCGAGGTCTTTTCCGATTTTGATGATTTCCATCGTTGCGGTTCTCCCTTTGTCTCGTTGTAGATCACGGAAGTGTGATCCTCTCAATCAACGCATATCCCTTACCGTTACCAGTTCCCTTTCGGGTCACGAACTGGCCTGGGAATCAAGGTGCTCTTGAACTCTGGCCCAAGCCCGGCTAAGCCATTTTAGGTGCTTAGTCGTATTACCGCCCAATTCGGTCTTATCGAACCCCTCACTAATCGCCACCAGCATTTCGCTGAAACATCGCGATACTTGCTTTCGCTTGTATCACTCCGGCTTGGTGTGGTATCGTCGCCCTTGAACATCGTCGTAAGCGTTTGTCGTGGTTTTGCCCTATCCCGTGGGAGTCATGGGGCCGACACTCATTTCTGGCACTTACTAGCGCAAGGCATACCAGTGACCTAACCTTGAGGTATGATCCCCGCCTTTTTGCTCTGGCGCGTGGGCTGACCGTAGGTGCGACTCTTTATGCACCTTCTGAATCGTCTCTCGATCCAGTGACAACATATTAGCAAATCCAGACCCAGATTGCAACTTGACACCCTGGATAAGCGTTTTATTATATTCAAATATTAGCGTTTCGAAGGTACTCCGGGGGGTCGATCGGGGCGATCCAGGTCCAGGAATCCTGATGCGTAGCCCCATAACACATAATAAAAAAACGACATTAACAACACACTAGCGTTTTGCTAAGAGTTTGGTATCTGTATACGTGGTATATGGTATGTGTATCTCTGTATAGGGTGTTTTGGTATATAGGGAATGGAATAGCCGTTGGCTTAGCGGCCAATCGTAGGGGTCCCATTCAGAAAATAGGGGTCCCAAAATTTTTTGGGGGGTATATTTTTATACACAAGTTATCCACATACTTATCCACAGGTAAATATTAGGTTAAATCTATGATTATAAAGGGGAATCAGAAAGTTATCCACAGGTAAGGGGTTCCCTTATTATAATATATATATTAATACTTCTATATAATATATATTATATATATAATATTAATATATCTTTATCTGTTTCTTTATCTATATCTAGTTCCATTTAGCAAAATATTGTGTAAGAATGCTAAAATATATGCTAAATGATTGATCTATTTAAAAATCTGCCACGAAACACCCCCAATATGATATAATATTAGTAAAGATTCGGGGCACGTGTCGGCACATCTCTCCCCTCGATAGAGGGTCCCTTCTCCCTTTCTGCTGACACGGCCCCACTTTACACCTATGGAGAACAGAAATGGCTAGAGGTTATGGAGTTGGTCCTTCAGGCCCAGGAAGCAGAGGTAGAGGCGGTAGAAACGCACCGTCACGAGGCGGTGGAGGTCCTACGACCAGCACAAAAATGTGCCCTACATGTAAGGGTTCTGGAAGGGTTTCAGCGGGAAAGAAACCTTCTCCAACAAAAATGATATCAACTAAATCAAAAAATAGGACAAAATGATGAGTGGCGGAAGAGAAAGAAGTACTGCTGGTCCAGCAAATAGAGGATCGGGTGGAGCTAAAAGCAGAGGAAGAAGTACATCATGGGGTGGTAGACCCGCAGCAGATTTTGGAGAAAGGTCTGGTGGCGGTGGTGGACGCCCGAAGAAAAAATCAAGTAGCGCCCAGAAGAAAGGCAGTGTAATGCGTGAGTCCACTTGGAACAATATGTCCAAGGGTATGCGTATGAAACAATATGGCACTACCTCATATTCCAAATATAAGGCAGGCAAGAGTCGTTCTGATGTTGCAAGACCTCGTCGGGAAGGCGCTGGTAGCGCTGATAGAAAGTCAGGCTAGATAATGGCTGCAAATCCGGTTAAACGTAGGGGCGGCCAAGAAGTACACAAAAGTGTATGGAACACCGCCAATAAGAAAAAAGTTATTGATATGTTTGCCACAGGTGCCACTGTTGTTGAGGTGTGCAGGTTCCTAGGTATTCATAAAGCTACGTTCTACCGGTGGCTCAAGGATGAGCGCAAGAGTGATTTCCAGCGTACTGTTGAGCTGGGTATCCAGGCATCAGAAGCACATTGGATTCAGGTCGGCAGAGACAATCTAGAAAACAAATCCTTTAATACTTCACTGTATGCCTTTATGATGGTCAACAAGTTTAACTATCGTTCCACCTATTCCAAACAGGAAGTGGATAAAACTGAAACCAAGAAGACCACAGTCGAAGTCAAGAAGGCCGTTGATGTCGAGTCTATCATTGATAAACTAAACGAAAGCATGGAGGAGAAGCCTGAGCTTCTAAATTAATATGCCTAAAGTCGGAACTAAAAAATTTCCTTACACTAAAGCTGGTATGAAAAAAGCTAAGGTCTATGCTAAATCAACCGGCAAAAAAGTAAAGAAGAAGCCTTCTAAGGGGTACTGATATGGCATTTGGCGGAATGGGCGATGTTGCTGGTCCAGGTGGCGGTGGAGCCAATGTTAGCGCAGGAGGTATTGGCTTTGGAGGTGATATAGGTCATGGTGATGTTGGGCATGGTTCTGGCCAGGTTGATCCAGGATTGGCAGCTGCTGCTGGAGGTCCAGGCGCAGGAAGCGGGTTAGGGCAGAGCGTTGGTAGCGCTTCAGCCGGCGGAGCTGGAGGTGAAGCCGAAGCTGAAAGATCAATAGCTGCATTTAGGTCTGCTATTGCTAGAGCTTTAGGTCTGAGCCAGATAGATCGTGAAGTTACATATGGAGCGCCAGCTCAACCTGGGTCACCAGCTCTTGAAGCGCATGATATGGATACAGATGCTGTAAGAAATGCATTAGAAGCAGCAGGAATGTTTGATGATCCATCTAACACTGATTATTCTGACGACTCTCCAGCCTACGATCCAGATGCTGTAAATAGGCAAGTTTATGGAGCGCCACAAACTCTAGATGATCCTCAAGGAACCCAAGAAGGCCTTAACGCCGCGATAGCAGCTAACACTGCCAATTTTAATCCTTCCTATAATGAGAGAGAAGTAAACAAACAAGTTTATGGAGAAACGGATGTTGTCCATAATGTTCCTAAAGGAGCTAGGGGTTTTGAGGTTGTAACAGAAACAGAGAAAACAGCTCTACCATATAGCCAAATGGATCAGGAAGAAAGAAGAAACTTTTATGGAAAATTAAATCAAATAAGGCAGGCAACAAGAGAAAGGCAAACTCCTTTTGGAAAAGCTGTGCATGCAGCATTTTCAACGGCTCTTGGTTTTAGCACTGTAAATAATATTGGAAAAGCAGTGAAGGCTGCGCTAGATCACTTAGGATTTAACGTTAATCCAAATGAAGTTGAGCAAGCTGCTAGACATGCGTTTGAGGTTTCTACGCAAGGACCTTTAGGTGCTGGCGGAACTTCAGTAGGAGCAAGGAATGATTCTTTTATAGAAAACTTTCTTGCTAATCTTCCGGCTGACGAACCTTGGATGAAAGGCCTTACCGAAAGACAGATTCAATACTATCTTGATCGTCCTTCAGAACTAGAATGGGTTCGTAATCTTTATAGCCAGATGAATCCTTCAGAAGGAATGGGTCAATAAGCCTTATTTTTTATGGTGTACTAACGGTGTAACAATGGAGAAAAAAATGGTAACAAATCAATTACGGGCTATGGACCGAATGTTTGAGCGCATGATGGGTATGACGGGCCACCGTTCCCCTCTTGCAATGGTTGAATCAGCAATGGACAGGATGGAATCGGCACTTAGCTCGATTCCAACTAATGGTGAACAATTCACGGTATGGAAGCTTACCCCTACGAAGTATAGGACAGAGCTTCAAGAGGATGGTTCCATTCTGTTCAAAGTTGTGTCGGATAACGAGTTCTCTGATGAGCTTAAAGGGCCTGATGTAAAAAAAGATAAGTGATCCCAGAGATATCCAAAGATGTATATGCGAACACTAAAAATGCAGAAGCGGCAATGGCTCTTGCTGAGTGGGCGCAAACTGCTAGCTACGATCAAGTTGTTGCTGCATATGCTAAGTGTCACGATGATCCTAATGTTGATGATACCTTTATTCGCACTCTTGGGCAGCTTGACAGGTATTATCTTGGCGTTTTTCTATGCAATCGTCACGATATGCTACATCCGTGGGTGTATGAAAGATGCCGCGATGTCGAAAGTGAAAGAGATAGAAGACTCGATTTATGGGCACGTTTTCACTATAAAAGTACTATAATAACTTTTCTCGGATGCGTACAAGAAATATTATGTAATCCAGATATAACTATAGGTATATTATCTTATTCTGCTAAGCAGGCAAAGCCATTTCTTAGGCAGATAATGCAGGAGCTTGAATCTAACGAAAAACTGCAGGGATTGTATCCTGACATACTATACGAGAAGCCAAAGCAATACGCTCCCAAGTGGGCCGAAAACGAAGGCTTATGTGTAAAAAGAAAGTCTAATCCAAAAGAGCAAACAGTAGAGGCTCATGGATTGGTAGACGGTCAGCCTACAGGTAGGCACTTTAGTCTTATTGTGTATGATGACGTAGTCGTTCAGGAAAGTGTATCGACTCCAGAACAGATTGCAAAGACTACAACACAATGGGAGCTGTCTCTTAACCTTGGCTCCACACATAACCCTAGGTATCAGTATGCTGGAACTAGATATTCTTATGGTGACACATATGGGACTATACTACAAAGAGCAGCCGTAAAGCCGAGAATACATACTGCTACACACAATGGTCAGATGGATGGCATACCAGTATTTCTTGAAGAGGAACGCTGGGAAGAAATTAAAAAAACAACCTCTACATATACAGTAGCTTGTCAGCAACTTTTAAATCCAATAGCTGGTAGCGATGTAGCATTTAAAAGTGAATGGTGGAGGGAATGGGAGGTTAGGCCTTACACAATGAATGTGTATATTATGGTCGATCCTGCCAGCTCTAAAAAGAAAGAGTCTAACAGAACAGCGATGTGTGTAGTTGGCGTAGATGCTAACTATAATAAGTTTTTGCTTGATGGAGTTTGTCATAGACTTAGTCTTTCTGAAAGATGGGATCATCTAAAAAAGTTACGATCCAAATGGAAGAGAGCACCTGGTGTTAGGGAAGTAAAAGTTGGCTATGAACGGTACGGCGCTCAAAGCGATATCGAACATTTCCAAGAGATGATGCGTATAGAGGGAAGTAACTTTCCGATATATGAATTGAACTGGGTTGGTGGGGGAGGATCACAATCTAAGAAGGATAGAATACAAAGGCTTGAACCAGATTTAAAAGATGGTTCTTTCTTTTGGCCATACCCAACAGACAAAAAGATGCTTACATCTTTGCAAATGGAACTTGTTGATAGAAAACAAGAGTTTCTTATATCTAAAAAGATTATGTGCAAAGATGAAAATGATAGACTTTATGACCTAACTAAGTGGGTAAAAGATAATGAATACAATCTTTTTCCTACCATTCACCCAGACTTTTTAGATGCTTTATCTAGAATATATGATATAGATGCTACTCCTCCAATTATAAGGTCTTATAGACAATTGGAACCAGAAGCAGAGGCAGTGTATTAATGGCAAGAACTAGAAGAGTAGGAAGAAAAACATATCGTCCTAGGCGTGTAGCCTACCAAATGACTAGCTCTAAAAAGTTCTACGAAAAGCAACCAAGAGCATTTCCTTATGGGGCGTTGCCATATGTGCAACCTGAATATTGGGTTGCTGGATATTGCGAGAATGAACTATGAAAAAATTACTTATAGCTCTAGCATTTATATCTGCTCCTCTAATGGCGCAGAATCCACCTATAGGTATTAAACCTGTCATAGTTAATATGCAGCTGTTCTGCGCTGATTCATTTGAGTTGCTTATGAATGTGCTTGCGGCAGACTTCAAAGAATATCCTATTATGATGGGCTACCTTAAAGAAGAGCCTAACAATGCACACACTCTGGTCTATTTTGTAAACAAAGAAATGACCACATCTACTTTAGTTGTATCAAAGAAAAATGCAGGCACGGAAGAAGCCTGCATAATTTGGTCAGGCAAATCTCCTAGCGGCATGGTGTTTTCTGTCAATCCTAATCCTATGTTTGCTGATGAGCTATGAGCAGAAGAGCAGAGGATAAAGAAGATTCGTTTAAGTTATCTGACAAAACTAATGTTGGATTACCATTAAGGAATCTAATCGGACTAGCATCCGCAGTAGCAATTGGCACATGGGCATGGTTTGGTCTTCAAGAGAAACTAAACCAGCATGATATGCGTATTCAATTAATGAGAGCGGAGGTGGATAGTAACTCTGAATTCTCTCAACAGTTGCAACGAGGCGAGATTAGTACAGCATCCTCTCAAGAGATGTATCTACTGCTTGAACATACCAGCAGACAACTTAGCGCACTAGAAAAATCAGTAGCAGACGGAAAGGCTGTAAGCATAAACAAACAGCAAGAACTTACGCTCAAATTTTTAGGTGATAGAGTAAACACTCTTGAGGATAAAATCGAAAACCTTCGGGATAAGTTAGCAGAGATGAAGGCTAACGGTAATGGAGCGCATTGAATGGAAACTTTATTTGTATTGATTCTTTATATTAATGGAGTCGCCAAAGAACACATGGCCTATTGGGAAGACCCAGTTGTAAAAGAATGGGTGGAGATGGGGCTACCGGGATGCCTTGCTATGAAGCGTACTCTAAAGAGG
>Ga0208127_1000239_pt1 | contig 28325 bp, 21 predicted proteins | sample ETNtaG_6_FD_185751 | JGI IMG/M metagenome (GOLD analysis project Ga0208127, IMG submission 185751) | Marine microbial and viral communities from oxygen minimum zone, Eastern Pacific Ocean - ETNP201306SV45 (SPAdes) (version 2) | ecosystem: Environmental > Aquatic > Marine > Oceanic ... | reverse complement strand
AACCTTCAGCAGCAGCCTCCTGATAAGATACTCGCCTTGATGACTGCGTTTAAGGAAGATCCAAGAGATCAAAAGCTTGATCTTGGTGTTGGTGTTTATAAGGATCCAACCGGTATTACTCCCATAATGAGGTCTATTAAATTAGCTGAAAAAAAATGGTGGGAGATTGAAAGTAGCAAATCATATGTTGGCTTGGTAGGAGATCCTGCGTTTTCAGACGCCATAATTTCATTAGTTTTGGGTAATAGTATTCCAAGAAATTTAATAGCTTCAGCAGCAACTCCTGGAGGAACAGGTGCTGTTAGACAAGGGTTTGAGCTATTTAAAATCGCTAATCCAGGCGTTCGAGTTTTTGTTTCAGATCCTACATGGCCCAATCATATTTCAATACTGCAATATCTTAATATCCCATTTGAAACTTATAGATATTTTGATAATGAAACCCGTGGAGTCGATTTTGACTCGATGGTATCAGACTTATCGCGCGCGAAGGCAGGCGATGTCATCTTGTTGCACGGCTGTTGTCATAATCCAACGGGAGCTAATTTGGATAAGCAACAATGGAAGATCATTATTGATTTATTAAATAAGAACGGTGCAACACCCATGATTGATCTAGCGTATCAAGGGTTTGGCGATGGACTGGAAGAAGACGCATATGCCACTCGTTTGATTGCCGAGTCCGTACCAGAAACCGTGATAGCATCAAGTTGTTCAAAGAATTTTGGGATTTATAGAGAACGGGCAGGGTTACTAATGCTAATTTCGCAGGATAGTTCAAAGCGGAATATTAACCAAAGCATGCTAGCATATTTGAATCGTCAGAATTACTCTTTTCCTCCTGATCATGGCTCCAGACTTGTTTCAATAGTTTTAAATGATAAAGATTTACGTTCTGATTGGATGTCTGAGTTAGAAGATATTCGTACTTCCCTGCTAAATTTAAGGGTACAGCTTGCTGATGAGCTGCAAAAAATCTCTGGGTCTGATCGCTTTAGCTTTATAGCATCACATAGGGGAATGTTTTCGCGGCTTGGGGCTACGCCTTCACAGGTCGAAAAAATGCGCAAAGAATTTGGGATCTATATGGTTTCGGATAGTCGTTTTAATGTTGCTGGGCTGAATAATGATACAGTGCCAGCATTGGCAAAAGCAATTATTGAAACTGGAGTTTGATGATATCAAGGATCCACGATTTCTCACGTCCTAACTCCATAAAATATCCTCAAAACAGATTTCTTCAATATTTCTTCGTCCAATCATGGCCATTGCGACTGATGTTTCTTTGCAAAGATACTTAATATAATTATCTATGCCATGTCGGTTGTTTGCCGCGTATGCCATAGACCATGGCCTTCCCATGAATGCAAAATTTGCCCCTAAAGCATAGGCTTTAACTAAATCTTCTCCGCTTCTTAATCCTGAGTCATAAAAAATATGCACATCCTTTCCTAGAGCTTTTCTGATTTTTGGGAGCATTTCAATTGGGTGCGGTGCTGAGGCTAATTGTCGGCCTCCATGGCTTGAAACGTATATTCCGTCCACACCGATGCCTTTCATGTTTTTTGCATCTTCAGTATTTAATACGCCTTTTATAACTAAATTATTTGGCCAATGATCTCGGAGATACTTTAAGAACTCCCAATCTGCACCTGCGCGTGAAGCGTTACGGTTAAAGCTATTTGTATCTGAAAAGTTTCCAAATTTTGGAGCCCCATGCAATAATGTCTTTAGTGACCAGGATGGATGCATAGCAAAGTCAAAAATTTGCCTTGGTCCAAGCTTGAAGGGCATCGTTAGACCATTTTTTATTTCGTTCGGTCTAAAACCAACTTCTGGGACATCTATGGTAAATACTAAAGTTTTGTACCCAGCCTTAAGTATCCTATTCAGGAGTTTTTCAAGCTCTACATGGTCTGCCATGTAGTAGAGTTGAAACCAGGCATATCCTCTTGAGTATTCCGCGTACTTTTCCAGAGACATTGAAGCAGCAGTAGAAACGCCAACTGGAATTTCGTATTTTGCTGCGTATTTTGCTAGTGCTTCATCTGCTCCTACGCCAGCCATTTGCACCATGCCCATTGGAGCTATGCCAACGGGTAACTTTGAGGGAATTCTGAAAACTTTGTGGTTCAAACTCCGTTCTTCAACATTGACTAAAGCTTTTGTCTTGAGTCTTAGTTTTCTAATGAGCTCTCTATTATCAATCTCCCCACTACTATCAGAGGCTGCACCATCAATGTATTCGAACAACAATTTTGGGAGACGCTTTTTAGCAGACTGCCGAAAATCATCGAAACTAATATCAACTTTAGAAAAAGGATTTAGCAAATTTAGTTCCTGGCTTCGACTTCTTTCATAAAGCGGTATCTTATTACTGCTGGATCAATGTCAATAACAGGTACAGGAATATTACCACTTTCACACTTTGAAACAATTATTGTCATTTTTTTGCTTTTAATCGCCGTTTCTAAAATGTCCTTTGTTTCTGATGCTTTGCATTCAATAACATTCTCACAGCCGCATGCTTCTGCAACTTTAGCAAGAGAGGTTTTGCCACCTGCATAAGTTGGCTGATCTCCAGTTGATCCGTAACTACCATTATCAATAATCAATAAAATGAAATTATCCGCTACGTTGTTAGCAATCGTCGGGAGTGTCCCAAAGTTGGTTAGAACAGAGCCGTCTCCATCTATAGCAATCACTGTTTCTTTTTGGCTTAATGCAAGTCCCAATCCGATTGAAGACGCTAATCCCATTGTCCCAAGCATATAAAAATTTGTTGGTTGGTCATCTAGCATATGAAGTTCTTGAGATGGAAGTCCTATATTGCTTACAACTAATTCGTCAGAAATAACTGGGATTATTGCTTTTAAAATATCTGCACGTATCATGATATTGAACTCCAGAAGTTAGCGTCGGTTAGAATGGCAACCGGTTTTTTTGCCATAAACGTATGATTTAAAATACCATCAAATTCGTCTGCATCTTTGGGCTCGTGAAAATGATATGTAGGGATCTTGAGCTGTTCTAAAAGAGCCTTAGTGTGAACTGCCATTTCAACTTGGCATTGAACTTTTTCTCCAACTTCCCCCCGATAACTTATTAATATTGGAAGAGGCATACGGTAATATTGGATTAAAGTTACTAGGGTGTTGATGGTAACTCCAATCGCTGTGTTCTGCATTATAATACATGGGCGTTTCCCACCCATATACGCACCTGCACAAAGCCCCATTCCCTCATCTTCTTTATTTGAAGGAATATGGAGTATTCTTTCATCGTTTTCCAATAATTCAATAATACCAGATAGTTGTTTACATGGAACAGTTGTGACAAACTCTATCTTATTTTTTACCATCGCATTAAGCATATTTTGGGTAATTGACATTCCACAGCCCTCTAAATTTCTCTTGGTTTAACATCATTATTTTTTAACAAATTGCCAATTAATAATTTTTATTTGTGACTTAAGGTTTTCTTAAGTAAAAAGGCTTTTGCTTTTAATTTGCTATCACGGTGTTAAAACCTGTAGCGAATGTTTCGATTAAGGAATACTTCTTAGAGCTTTTTTTATATAGGATACCAATTTCGCGTTTGTATTTTGGCATTTCTATAGAAATAAATTTAAGTTTAGCTGAGATCTCATTTGCAGCAATTGGAATTGGTAGAATTGCAACACCTAATCCATGACTTACCATAGATGCTACGGATGCCAAGCTATCTAGCTCTGTACTTGTAGTTGGGTTAACTTCCAATTTAGTAAAAATTTCCTTGATAGGTCTATTTATCCACGCGCCTGATGGCAATTTTAGATACTGGGTTTCAGAAAGTATCTCCCGGACATTAGTTCTTTCATCACTCTCACTTATTGCTAAAGCTAGTGGCTCAAAGCCTATAGTGAACCACGATAACCCTTTTGGAAGTTCTGATGGTCTGCTCATAACAGCCGCATCAATTTTTTCTTTATGAACGAAATCCCACAATTCAGCGGAAAGAGCAGGGACGACCCTTAATTTTAAACCTGGAAGTTTACTTCTTAATTCAGTAAGGGCCTTGGGAACCAAAGCGGTCAGTTCAGATGGAACCGAACCAAGGCTTAATTCTCCTCTAATATTATTTTCAACTGTAGCCAAATTTATGAATTTATCATACGCGTTTACCGCATCTCGAATGGCGGGCAGCAATTCTATAGCGGCCTTAGATAATACTGGCGTTCGACCGCTGCGGTCGAATAGTTTGAGACCCAAATCATATTCTAGTTGGCGCATTTGCTGGCTCATAGCGGATTGAGAAATGTGCGCCCTTTCTGCGGCTTGTGAAAAAGAGCCTGTTTCTTTTATCGCTATGAGGCTTTTTAGGCGTCTTATTGTCATTCGCATTCCTTGCCAGAAAAATTACTGATGAAAGCAATTTATCTCCATAACTTATAAGTAACAATTTCCAGGAATTAAGCAAACTGTTGCACTAATTAGTTCGCCAACTATGTTGCACTTCTTGCATCAGGGAAAATTGTCATTAAAAGTCACATATAGATTTTAATAAGGTTGGTTTGGAATGGGATATATTATCGCAATTGATCAGGGGACTACGTCGACCAGATCTATAGTTTTTGATGATCAGTTTGCAATTGTGGGGCAAGGTCAGGAAGAATTTGCGCAACATTTCCCAAAGAGTGGATGGGTTGAGCACAAGCCACAAGATTTGCTGACGTCAGTAATCACAACCTGTAAAAAAGCACTCAATGATGGAAAAATAAGAGCAAAAGATATATTGGCTCTAGGCATTACCAATCAACGTGAAACCACATTGTTATGGGATAAGGTTTCTGGTGAACCGATTTATAATGCAATCGTCTGGCAAGATCGACGAACGTCTAAATTCTGCGATAAACTTAGAAGTGACGGGGTAGAGGAGTTAATAACCCGTATAACTGGATTATTACTAGATCCATATTTTTCGGCCACTAAACTAAAGTGGCTTTTAGATAATGTTGAGGGAGCACGGGCCAAAGCTGAAGCTGGTGAGCTTTTATTCGGTACTGTTGATACCTACTTGATTTGGCATCTTACTAATGGAGTAATGCACGCCACTGACGCGACGAATGCCTCTCGGACAATGCTCTATGATATAAATGATTGTAAATGGTCTAGTGAAATTTGTGATATGTTGAATATCCCAATGTCAATTTTGCCAGAGGTACGAAATTGCTCTGATGATTTTGGAGTATGCGACGAAAAAATACTAGGTCATAAGATCCCGATAAAGGGAGTGGCTGGTGATCAGCATGCAGCAACTATAGGCCAGGCTTGTTTCAAGCCAGGCATGATGAAATCGACCTACGGTACTGGATGTTTTGCCCTGCTTAATACAGGACAAAGCATAGTAAGGTCCAATAATAAGTTGCTCACAACTATCGCATATCAATTTGACGGGAAACCAACTTATGCCCTTGAGGGTTCAATTTTTATTGCTGGTGCAGTGGTGCAATGGCTTCGAGATGGTTTGCAAATTATTAAGTCAGCAGCTGAGACACAGGATTTAGCAATACAAGCGGATAGTAATCAACAAGTGATTATCGTTCCTGCATTCACTGGCTTGGGCGCTCCTTACTGGAATGCTGATTGTAGAGGAGCAATATACGGTTTGACGCGAAATTCTGGACCAGCTGAATTAGCAAAAGCAGCTTTGGAATGTGTAGGCTTCCAAACAAGAGATTTGTTAGAAGCTATGCAATCAGACTGGCATGACGACGGTGAAGAAAAGCCAGTTCTGCGGGTTGATGGTGGGATGACATCAAGCAATTGGGCGATGCAGTTTTTAGCAGACATACTTAATGCTGGTGTTGACAGACCAAAAACGCTTGAAACAACGGCAGTTGGAGCTGCATGGCTTGCCGGATCAGCAGTCGGGTATTATCCGCCATTTGCCGAGTTTTCTAGATTATGGAAGAGTGAGTCGCATTTTACTCCAATTATGCAAGAGGAACAAAGAGAGCGGAAATACTCTGCCTGGAAATCTGCTGTTGAAGCCACAATGAGGGTCTAACTATAAGATTTACTGAAAAAATATAAAATAAACTGGAAATTACTAAAGAAATACTTGACCGCATCTGCCACTATCTTAGGCTAGGCTATGTTGCTTTTAAAAAAGCCAATTTAAAGGGAGATATTAAATGAAAAAATTCATAGTTGCAGCAATCGCCGCATCCATGGCGTTGCCGGTTTATGCTGCAGATTTAGGTGGTCGTGTTTTGAACATTGGTTCTGATACAACGTATCCTCCACACGAGTTCATTGAGGATGGTGTGGTAAAAGGTTTTGACGTTGATGTTGTCGCAGAAATATGTGAGCGAATAAATTGCACGCCAAACTGGGTAACAACAGCTTGGGACGGTATTTTCGCGGCACTTGCAGATGGTCAATTTGATATGGTTGTGTCGGGTGTTACAATAACTGATGAGCGCGATAAAATAGTAGACTTTTCAGATCCTTACATCATTGTTCAGCAGGGTGTATTGATGCGTGTAGAAGACGAGGGTGCAACTATTGATGCTTTTAAGAGTGGTGAGTTAAGACTAGCATCCCAGAATGGAACCACTAACGCAGCTTTGGGAGAAGAATTAGTAGGCAGAGATAATCTTCAGCTATTTGACTCTTTCAATAATGCGGTAATTGCTGTTCAAAATGGTGATGTTGATGGCGTAATCATAGACTCAACATCAGCTGCTGCATATGAGCAAGAATTTGCTGGAGAATTAACAGTTGGAATAACTGGATTGTCTTCAGATCCTCTGGGTCTTGTATTTCAGGAAGGCGATGGCATCCAAGACGCTTTTAATGAAGGTTTGGCGATGATCAAAGACGATGGAACATTGCAGAAATTGGTTGTTAAATGGTGGCCAAAATAATCTGAGTGAGAATACAGGGGAATTAGTTCCCCTGTATTCTGCTTGAAAGCAAAATAATGAGCAATTTGATAAGTGTTTTGCGCAACATGCGCGCAAGCTCTCTTATGTTTCTTCTGGTCTTTCCAGTGATAGTGTATCTGCTGGCAATATCCCGAAACTATGGTGCTGCTATTTATGAAGTCCTTGGCATAGAAGATAACGCCACACTTCTACTTAGTAATTTTATCATTTTTTGTTTTTCGGGAGCAGTAGGTTTCTGGGGTGCATTACAAGTTCTAAAATCCCTTAGTCCCGACATTTTACCTGAAGATAGGTCAAAATTTCGACAAAAGGCATTTTTTGCTTTTGTCTTGCAAGCGGCGATACTTTTATTCCTATCTCAAGCCGACTGGATAAATCCTTACATCAAATCTATAGCTGTGAATGCTTATGATCCAAGAAGCGTAGATTGGCTCATTATGGTCGATCAATCGTTTACATTGAGCCCAGAATTTGAAGTAGAGTTGTTGCGTTGGACGCAGAATGGCCTTTGGCAATTATCTATGGTTTCTGGGTTACTTGCACTTTTATCAATCTTTGGATCACGGATACTCGATTCTAATGTCGGTTTTTGGTTTGCATTGTTGATATTGCTATTAGAATTTGCTTTTCTATTTTATTTCCTAATGATAGCCCATGCTGGTTTTGCCGTAGGTCTAATGATTACGATTAGGGCGGCAATTTTTGCGTATTTAGGAGCATCTATTTTGGGGCTGGTTTGGGCATTCTTGTCTAGGCTAAAAGTATCGCTAATTGCCGAAAAGATAATCTTTTTAATAGGGGTGATCCTTATTATTGCCGCTAGTGTCTTTGTCATTCAACCTAAAAAAGAGATTGTATTGGTTGGCGATCTTTCTGGCCGAATTGGTATAGCCGCTGGTATACCCTCTCATATTTCGGACACGGTAAGATATGGTGATTTTTTAGACGAACCCCCGGAAAATCCATTTAAAATCCGCTCGCTAAAAAGTCTAGATCAGGCAGTAAAACTGCTCGACGAGGGTAGAATATCTGGCGCACTCTTGCCGCCTGACCTTGCAATTAATTACTCAAATGTTTGGAATGCGAAATATCTTACTCCCTTTTACGCTACTATGGCTAAAGTCTTTTACGTTTTGGGTGTTTTGAGTATTCTTTTAGTAATTGTTGGTCGAATGACGTCAGCGCATCCACTTGCAGTTTTATCGGATTTCTTTGTCGATACGCTTCGCGGTGTACCAATGTTAGTTATTATTTTATATGTTGGGTTGCCTCTGGCTGGAGCAATAAAAACTGCAACAACTGGGTATATAGATATCCAAATGATGACTCGTGGTATTGCTGCAATTGCGATCGGTTATTCTGCTTACATGGCTGAAATTTTTCGAGCCGGGATAGAGGCCATACCCAAAGGTCAAATAGAGGCTTCTAGGGCACTTGGATTGCGTGAAAGGCATATTGCCCGATTTATTGTTATACCGCAGGCAATCGCAATAGTATTACCAGCGTTGGGCAACGAGTTTATAGCGATGCTCAAAGACACCTCTCTAATATCAATTCTCTCCATTCGTGATTTAACCCAAAGAATGAGAGAGTTTCAGGCTCAAAGCTTTTTGGCTTTTGAACCTTTTAACTCAGCTGCTCTGATATATGTACTACTAACTTTAATTGCAGCCTCGGGCGTGAAAGCGCTGGATAACATTATTAATAAATCTCGCGAACGAGAATGAGCGGTATTTATTCAAGAACCTGGTACGATGACACATGTGTTTCGCCTAGTGAGCAATCCACGCAACAAATCCAAAACAAAAACTTTGAATTCTGTATTATAGGCGGCGGTTTAGCTGGGCTGTCATGTGCTTATCATTTAGCTAAAATGGGTGCTAGCGTAGTTCTGTTAGAAAAGTCTGCGATAGGTGCTGGGGCCTCTGGGCGAAATGGTGGATTTTGCTCAGCTGGTTGGGCTGCCAATACCTCACAAATCAACAGAATGATCGGTAAAAATAATTGTATAGAATTTGAAGAACTTGGGTTAGAAGGTTTGAGCTGGATGCGTCAACGTGCTTTCAGCCCAGAATATTCAAAAGCTGAAGCAGTTAATGGCGTAATATCTCTTGGATTAACAAAAAATCTTCCTGAAAAATCAAAAATTATAACTCAGAAGAATTTGGAACAATTTGTTCGTGGTCCTAGGTACCGTTGGGGCATCATTGATAAGAGTGCATTTCATTTCCATCCGTTAAATTTTTTAAGAATATTTGCGGGTGAGGTTAAAAAAATCGGTGTAAAAATAATTGATAACGTGGGTGATGTTCAAATAGATACGGCGAATGTGAGAACTTCAAGCGGTACCGATTTTCGTTGTAATCGGATAATTTGGGCAACGGGTGGATATGGTTTGGAAAGTAATTCAGTTCTAAAAAATTTAGTATTACCAATCCAAACATTTATTTGTGTTACATCACCGATGGGTGACATATTAGACGAATATATTCCAACAAATATGGCTCTTGGAGATGATCGAAGGGCTGGAAATTATTTCAGAAGATTGTCTGATGGAAGATTACTGTGGGGTATGGGTGTAAGCGCGATGCGGCAGAAATCTAGTCAACAAATTAGGTTAATGGGTTGGAAAAATATAAAAGCGCACTTTCCCAATATGGTTCAAGATATGGAGAAAGATAGAATCGTTATTGATTATGCGTGGTCTGGGCTAATGGCCTATGCCTCTCATTTTCTTCCAGTAGTTGGCCAAATAAGTGACAGGGAACTTACACTTTGTGGTTTTGGAGGTCACGGCATGAATACTGCACCTATCGTTGGAAAAAAAATGGCAATGTTTTTGAATGGAAATCTCAAAAGCTTAGATTTATTTTCCATAATTCCTAAACGAAAAACCTATGGTTTATTAGGTAGGCTTGCAGCCGAAATTGAATACCGGAGGCTTTCGTTTTTAGATATGGTAAATGAAAGATATTAGTGGCGGTAATCTTGGCTGGGGTGGTAGGATTCGAACCTACGGTACACGATACCAAAAACCGTTGCCTTACCACTTGGCTACACCCCAACACAAAAAATTGTTTACGATGGTGATTAAAAAACATCAAGGGGTAATGGTGTAAAACGGGTGTGATATGATAATTTATGTCTTTGTTCTGTCAATAAGCCTGTCAGCCATATATTTTTAGAAAAAAGTATTTTCTTTTTGTAATCTTCTTTTAAAGGGTCTAGATACCGCTCAAGCGACTCCGTAGCTCAACTGGATAGAGCAATTGACTTCTAATCAATAGGTTGAGGGTTCGAGTCCTTCCGGGGTCGCCATAAAAACCATTGCTTTCGTATTTGATTAATCGTGTATTAGCTGAAAAATTTCAGGCAAATTTAATTTTTGCTTTTAACGCTTTGCAATTTGACGGTGTTATCGTCATCGTTATCAAAATCTGTTTTAATCGATTTACTTGCCTTTGCTCCCAAGGCTTTTAACGAATCAACTTGAGAAATTATATTACCTCTTCCTTTCGAAAGTTGATTGAAGGCTTGTGAATATGAATCATGTGCTTGATCTAATCGCTCTCCAACACGTTCCATGCTTTGAACAAAGCCATAAACCTTATCGTAAAGTTTGCCAGCGCGATCCGCTATTAATTCAGCGTTTTGATTTCGCCGATCAACTGCCCAAACGTTTGCAATTGTTTTCAAAGCCATCATCAGTGTTGTTGGAGTAGCTATGGTTATATTTTTTTCGAGAGCATATTCTGTTAAAGCAGGATCCTCTCTGAGTGCTTCGGATAGAGCGCCCTCGATCGGTACAAAGAGAATTACATAATCTACTGTTGAATTTTCAGCTATCTGATACCCTTTTGAAGATAGTGCGTTAATATGGTTTTTAATTGAAGTCAGATGCCGTTTGCGTGAAGTTAATGCATCAACTTCAGTCTCAGCGTTAACAGAGTCACTATACGCCAAAAGAGAAACTTTGCTGTCGATAACTAAACTTTTACCCCCTGGAATTCGAACTACCACGTCAGGACGCAACCTTTCGCCGTTTGCTCCTATTCTGTGAGCTTGTGTTTCATATTCCTCACCATCTCTAAGCCCTGAACGTTCTAGTATATTTTCGAGAACCATTTCACCCCAGGCGCCTTGAACTTGAGTATCGCCTTTAAGTGCTTTAGTAAGGGAAATTGCTTCCTGAGAAATTGCCTCTGAACGTTTAGAAAGCTGAGAAATTTCTGCTTTTAAGCGTTCACGGTCTTTCACTGTTTCTTCATGAACTTGTCGAAGCTCTTTTTCGAAATGTCCTACATGTTCTTTAAGAGGTGTAAGAGTTGCCTCAAGTTTTTCTATATTTGCTTTAGAAAAGCTTTCTCCTTGTGTCTTTAGGGCATTTTCTGCCAATTCCTTGAACTGGACTTCCATATCACGCCTAACTTTGGAGAGCATTTCTATTTTTTCATTCGCCGCATTGTTTTCTGCTTCACGTTGTGCATGAATTTTTGCTATTGTGTTGGAATGTTCGCGCAACTGTATGTTTTGTTCATCAATTCTTTCTCGAAGATCTGACAGCTCACGCTTTAGTTGTTCAACTTCAAACTTTCGTTCTTGCGCTAAAGCAGTAAATTTTGCCGCTTCTTCTTTTGATTTGGCTAATTCAGAAAACACTTTATCGCTGTTAATAATCTGATTTTGGGATTGATCAGGTTTGCCAAAACGCTTGAATAGTATAAAAGCTGCTGACCCAAATATTAATAGAGACAAAATAACGAAAAGGTTTTCTTGTATCTGCTGCAATATTATATCTCCAAATAGTCTCTACAGTGAGTTTTGACTTTAGTTACTACCTTTTCCCAAAAGGATACCTTCCAAAAAGTCGCCTGCTGGACCGTAATTAAAATAGCAGTTTTCTATATTAGATAACCGACTTGTGATACTTATTTTAGGAAAACCGATAAACTGCATGTCTTTCACTAAAGTATTTATAAATATTTCATAATCAATAGTTTTCCTCATCCATTCATCTCGCATACGTAAAATTGCTAAACAGTCTGCTATACTTTCATTCATTAAATGTTCGTAGCTATTTCTTGGAGGATGAGGTTGATCTACATGGCCTGTCTGATGGTGGGCACATTCATGATAGTCCACGAAAATTTGAAATTCCGGAGGTGATTTTTCATAATTGAAGCGATAGATTATAGGTTTTCTGTCAGGACCTCTTATTGCCATTCCGGCGGTAACCTCGGAATTTGGGTTATTCTTTTGTAAAAAATTAACTTTCTCACCTAAATTGTTAAAGCAGATGGGAGGTTCTGCGATTGTAAAGGTTTCAGCGGATTCCTCGCCCAGAAGCTTACCAAATATAAAAATATGTATGATAAAAAAAGTCAGAGTGACATAAGTAATCTTTAAGTGTCGAAGTAGAATAACTAGTCTCCATTTTTACAAATTTATTCGTTGTATGTTACCGCTTCCATTCAAAGCGAATTTCTGGGATTCCATCTGCTCCAAGTTGATTAAATTCTTTTGTTACAAAACCCTCCCGCATATAAAATTTGTGAGCTTTTGAATTAAAAGAATGGCTCCACAATTGAAGGAATGACGAGTGGCTTTTAATATGATTAATTAATTGTCTCCCATAACCTTGGCCGGGGTTTTTACTATATAATGCGGCAATTGAATTATTGGGCCTGTCAAACGATAGATAAGCAAAAATTGGATCACCCACTACCCATATCTCTCTCTTTGGCACTCCCTCTTCTATTAATGTTTCAAGTTCTGCTAATGTGAAGCGATTTGGCATCCACGATGTGGCCTGGACCCATGAGTGAACGATTTCTGCGCAAGCATTAGCATCACTTATGTTTGCTTTACGAATATTTGCCATGAATTACCCCACTAAAATCTGCAGCCGCTTATTCATTTGATTAGGTGCCTAGAAATGGACAGCACATGTAAATTCCAAAAAGTATCATAAACTGTTTTCATAAAAATTGAATAACGCTTTTCGCGTACTAGTTTTGTCCGATATAGTGAAGGCTTGAAACTGGCTGTTACGCATTTTTTTATTTTACTGAAATCTCACAAATAGGATTTTATTTATGAAGTATATCGCTACCGTTGTGTTGTTATTATTTATTTCAGGCTGTGGGTTAAAGCCTTCTATAGATGATCCAAAGCTATCTGATGTGCAATTAGACTTAGAAAAGTTTTTGGTTGGTGATTTGGTAGCTTATGGACAATTTCAGGATGTTCTTGGAAATGTGAGCCGGCGTTTTGTAGTGGATATGACTGGTGAGTGGGACGGATCCAATCTTAAATTAACTGAAGATTTTGAATATTCAGATGGTACAACTGAACAAAGAATTTGGTATCTTAAAAAAGTGGGAGAACAAGGTTGGAGCGGTACAGCAGATGGAGTTATTGGCGAGGCCAAAGGCGTAGAGAATGGAGACACGTTCTATTGGAACTATACTATTGATCTACCGGTTCCAGACGGTACCATGCGTGTGACTTTTGATGACTACATGTGGCTCATATCTAAAGATAGAATGCTTAATAAAGCTTACATGTCAAAGTTTGGAGTTCCGTTAGGAGAAGTAACAATTATGTTCGAGAAATTGTAGAACGTGTTAGATTTAATTTAACGCTTTTCTGATGGTATGATCGCCTCTGATTAAGTATCTCTGGTAGCTTTGCGTATCAATGTTAGCTCCGCAGATAACTAATCCAATTTTTTTTCCAATTAATTTTTTGTTTAAAGGCCAGATAGCCGCAGCGACAACAGCACCAGCAGCTGGCTCAACTGCAAGCTTAGCTTCCTCTTGTAATAGGGATAAACCTGCACAAATTTGATCATCTGTTACTGTCACAAATTGATCGACAAATTTTTCACAAACAGAGTAGCTAAAGGGAAGTGCCATCGGTGGTGCGAGACTATCGGCGATGGTATCAATTTTGTTCAAAGTAACGGGCTTCCCTACTTTTATAGATTGTGACATGCTATTTGCACCGATTGGCTCAACAGCATAAACTTCACAGTTTCGATTTTTAAGTTTAACTGCCGCCGCAACTCCAGACATCAGTCCACCACCCCCCACAGCTACAACGACCGCATCCAAATCAGAATGATCGTCTATTAGTTCTAAACCAACACCGGCTGCGCCCAAGGTTGTGTTAATGCCTTCAAATGGATGGATGAATGTTCTATTTTCCTCCCGCATTAGTCTATCTGCCTCTGCAAAAGTCGCCACACCACCTTCTTTCATAATTATTTCTGCACCAAACGTTTCCGCAAGTGACACACGAAACGGGTTTGCTGATGCCTGCATGACCACTTTAGCAGATAATTTTTCAACTTTTGCAGCCCATGCAGCGGCGATAGCGTGATTTCCAGCACTTGCCGCTGTGATTCCAAACTTCTTATCTTCCTCGGTAATTTGTTTGGTAACCGAGAGGGCACCTCTGGCTTTAAATGTTCCTGAATGCTGAAAGCATTCAAGTTTCATATACAGCTCACTTTCTTTAATAAGATTACTTAAAAGAGGCGATGAGAGCTTAATTGTTGGGGTACGTAATATTGACGAGGATAGCTCAGAATAGCGCCTTTCTATCGATTTAATACTAATGGCTTGCAAGCTCGAGTTATCCAACTCAGTTTCCTTCCTAAATCAGTGTTAGCAACAATAATTTTGGTATATACGCTTAGCATGCATCGGCGTAAAATCCTTATTCGATGAGCGGTCACTTTAGTGTAAAAAAACAAATTTTCAAAGTTCATCGGTACGGATAATATAAGCTATCAGTAACACGGCCGTTAGCACTCCAAACAGTGCCGCATATTTTAAAAACCATAAAACTGGATCGATAGAAAAAATACTTACAAAACAGAGTAATAGATACAGAAAAGCAAAGAACAAAGGTGCTTTTTTCCCTCTAAATTTGGCTTTACTATTGCTGTGTGGTTTCATAAAATCATAAATTCTAACTACATAACTTTTGTTTAAAGTTAGTTTTTTGAATGCTTTCGTAAATATTGCCAAGCCATTTTTCCGCGTGCGTACCAAAAACAAATTTTGGAGACCTAATTATTTAGCTTTTTTTTAAATTTTATGTTATCGTACGGTTGTGGATGACGGCCTCTGCTGAACCGACACTACAGAAGATGACCTTAAAATGCTGCGTGGTCCAAGTACACCGTCATCCAACTTAACAGTAAAAATAATGTGGTTTTTGATTATTCCTGCCCGGGCATCGGATAGCCCCCAGCAGTTTTTGCTGCACTTATTGCCTTATCTACGTTCATTTCTGGCAGTATTAGTAGTTCATCCCAACCTCCAGAAAGCATCATAGTTGCATGTAAACCAGAAGCGGTTTCATAATCATCGACCTCGACATCCGCAATGACATCGAAAGGACCCTGTAGATATGTAACGGTCCCGAGTTTTCCACCTACCTTCTCAACCATTTTCTTCACGGCCGAAACTCTAGCGGTATAGGTGCTATTCATCATGCCCTGCATCCCAGCCGCACTATATGCTCCAAGAAAAAATACTTTCATTTGTGACTCCTATTTTCCCAACTTCGGGAAAGGTCGCAATCGCAAACCATTTTGTCAACAAATCTGATTATTGAGCCTTGGCAATTTGATTAGCAGCTAGCTTCCTCGAGAATAATATCTAGTGTGTCAATTATCATATCGATATCTCCTATTTCGATGGATAATGGCGGACGAATTTTTAAGACATTATCCATAGGGCCCTCACTCCCAATTAGGATCCTGAAATCGCGCATGCGATTTTTGACGAAACTACATAATCGCATATTTTCGCTACCAGTTTCGTCGATGAGCTCGATGCCGACGAAGAGGCCCATACCCCGTACGTCTCCAATCGATTGATATTTATCCTTAAGATTTTCTAGCCCTGTTTTAAGTTTTGCCCCCATTTTTTTTGCATTGGCCTGAAGCGCCTCCTGATCAACTACTTTTATTACCTCATTTGCAATCGCGCATGACAATGTCGAACCTCCGAAGGTAGAAAAAAACTCAATTCCGTTATCAAAATTATTTGCAATTTCCTTGGTAGTCGCAACAACTCCAATGGGATGACCGTTTCCAATCGGTTTGCCAAGTACAACGATATCGGGGCAAACTTCTTGATATTCAAAGCCAAAATAGTAATCTCCAAGGCGTCCTAACCCAGTTTGCACTTCATCCGCTATACAAACCCCACCATGTTCTCGTATTTGTCTATAAACTGCTTCTAAATAACCTGGCGGTGTAATAATTTGTCCCCCAACTGACGGAAATGTTTCTGCAATAAACCCGCATAATTTTTGATTTTTTGATTTCAAAACTTTTATTGCTTGATTTATTTGATTGGCAAATTTTACTCCACAGTTAGGATCATCTCTTTTATAGGTACCTCGATAGTCGTCGGGTATTTCTACCAACTCTAGCCAGTTGGGTTGTCCTACGCCATTTGGTTTATTAAATTTGTAAGCTGATAAATCGATAGCACCGGTGGTATTTCCAAAATAGCCATGATCTGTGGTGATCATACCTTTTGCTTTTGTATGTTCCCGAGCCAGACGCAGAGCTAACTCGTTAGCTTCTGAGCCAGAATTGACGAAAAAGCAAACCTTAAAGCTTTCTGGTAATTTTGACAGAATAGTTTCTGCTAAATCTGATTGGTTTGGGTGTAGATATCTTGTATTAGAGTTAAGCTTTCTAAGTTGTTCAGATGCTATATTTTGTATTCTAGGATGTGAATGTCCAACATGAGGAACATTATTATAAGCATCTAGATACGGTCTGCCCCATTCATCAAATAGATGAGTTTTCCAGCCCCTCAAAAATAAAATTGGATTATCATATGATAGCCTCAAGTTGCCTGCAAATTTTTCTTTTCGCTTGGCATATATTTCAGCTTTCTGTATCGGTCTAAATTCGACACGTTCATCGGTTAAATTTAAAATTGCTGCAGGGTTGGGGCAGATAGCATTAAAGAAGCCTAGGTCATCTGGATCTGCAACTCCTGGCCAGTCGTTTTCAAGGCCATTAATTGTCAGTGCAACTTGAAAATGTAAATGAGGGGCCCAGCCTCCATTTACACCAATGTCGCCTAGAACACAGAATTGTTCTCCTTTTTTTATTTTTGTGCCGACTTTATATTGCTTACGAAAATTTGGATCCAAATGCCCATACAAGGTGTAAAAAACATCGTTACAATCAGTTTTATGTTTGAGAATTATCATCCCACCGTAGTCAAGTGCGTTTTCGCGATTTTCTATGGCTAAAATTTCTCCATCCAAAGGTGCAAAAACAGGCGTTGCTGCAGGTGCAAAAATATCAACTCCGAGATGCACCGTACGTCGGTTGCTCGCTTTGTAAGGTCCAAAGCTAAATTCTCGAGCGGTATAAATTAGTCTTGGTTCGTTATAATATCCCAGAAATATTTCATTTTCGCACGTTTCAGCAGAACCAATTTCTTTTGCCTCGTGCTTTGATAATTTGAAGGGGTTCTTTGGAATAGAAGAATTTTCAACTGCCAAAGATACTAAAGGTACACTTGCCAGTGGCTTTCCAATAACCTGGGCAAAGTTACCACAATTTTTATAAATCCAAGATCGTATTCTTCTTTCATTGGGTACAAATTCCTGGCCGCAAGCTTTTCTAAGTCGACATATAAGGAGTTCTGCGTTTATTTTATGGTTTTCAAGAAAATCCCAGGCAGGCTTTTGTGATACAGTTACATATGGGTCATTCGGAAATTCTAATGCTAACATTGTAGAATTTACGACGCTCACTGCTAGACGCATCAATAGCAAGTCCCAAATCATGTCAATCTCTAGTTTTGTAAGGGGGCACGTCTGGTTAAACCCAGATACCAACGCAACTAAGGATTTTTCGGGACTAGGAGCGTCTAGGACAATGTATGCTCCAGCTATAGCAATTTCACAGACACGGGGTGCGACACACATATCCCCAAAATCAATTATGCCCGACACTGTTTTTTGCTCGTCATAATCACCAGCAATTATGATATTATAATCATTTGGGTCATTTTGTATGACTTGTCGATTTAACGATTTCAGCTCAGGTAAGCGTCTATTGAAATTGACTGAAATATTTTTAATTAGCTCGTAACGGTTTTTATTTTTAATACAAGTTAGGTGATCATCGATCCACCCAGATTGTAAAAGATTCCACTTAAAATTTCTATCAAGCTTTTTATTTTTATAATTGCTCAACGCTTTTGTAGTTGCACCCAGCGCTTCACCAATTTCTTTTATTAAACTGGGCGGTTTTGAACGTAACTTTGCTAAACACTTTCCCGGAATATACTCTAAAGTCCAAACGTATCGCAAATTTCCAGTTTTGTCAGCAACCTCTATACAGCTTTGTCCATTAAGGCTCAAAAAAACTGTAGGTGTGGTCGGCAAATTCGCAATTTTTCCTATGTGCTGCATCGCTGAAATTTGTGATTTAACTAGCCATTCAGGGCAATTTTTACGCATAACTTTAAAGATTAAAGGTTTTTTTGATGCGTTAATCGCTAAAAAATTTAAATCGTATTCGCCGTCTAACCTGGTTAGCTTTGCCTTTACACCCCAGTTTTTGCTTAAAACGGCAGCCCAATATTGAGTACTGTCATCAATTTTATTTGAAGTTGCCATCTGATTGCTTTCTCATGGGCTTGTTACTGTTTATAAAGTTTTTATTTTAGTCTACAGATTAGAATATTGGTACGTTTGTCACACCAGCTGTAGTGACGTACCACACCTGAAAATCGTTTTAAAATCGAAAATAATCATTTAGCAATAATGTAATTTAAACTGTAAGCGATTAGTTATCAAAAGCTATTGTTTGCAGTGCAAAATGAAACGTATTTTATTAGTAAGATATAGAAGAAAGATAATGACCTAGAAATTACAGTCACTGGTGTAATTGGTGTCTAATGCTGTTACTCAGTTTCTCTGTCTGCTTCACCTTTAGGACGCACTAAATTTATTAAGTTCCACCGGATCGCCAGAGCTGATAGTGCCAGCAGTAAGATCGCCCCACTTTCATACAGCAGATCTACTGTATTTATACCCTTGCCCTGCAAAATAATTAATCTGCATAGAGCCGTTATAGCTATGAAAATCGGAACCGTTATAGGGATTTTGCGGAATTTGTAAAAAGCAGCCACCATTCCTAAAACTTCCGCGTAGATAAATAATAGTAATAGGTCTGTTAACTTGACAGCACGTATAGAAACGACAGTAATTATTTCAACTACTACGGCATAAGTTGTGAGAAAAGCGATAATAACGAGGAGAGTTTTCTCCATCATTGTTATTATTTTATACCAGTCTACTGAGGTTTTTTCTTTTTCTTCCATAGCTGATAGGTAGGTCTAAAATTAAAAATGTCGAAAGTATTTAAATGCGATCTTTTCAAATTGTCTAAAATGCTTTTAACATTAGCTTTTTAATTTAATGTAGATAAGCCTGGTATAATCAATATTTGCATTCTTAACTTTTACTATTTGTTTTTCCTGTTAGATAAATAGATCATGTTTCGGTAGTGAGCGAATTGATGGCAAAAAAATTTCAAATTACTTTGGCCCAGCTAAACCCTACGGTGGGAGATCTCGAGGGCAACTACAAAGTTGCTATTGAAGCGTGGGAACAAGCACAAAAGATGGGTAGCGATCTTATAGCATTTACTGAATTATTTATTACGGGTTACAATACTCAGGATCTGATAAAGAAACCTTCTTTTTTCAAAGCAGCACAAGATCAAATTTTAAAATTGGCAAAAAACTGCAAAAATGGACCTGCTATAGCGATTGGTGGCCCAGCTTATCTTAAAGGAAAGCTTTATAATGCCTATTACATCTTAGCCGATGGTAATGTTGCTGATGTAATCATGAAGCATCATTTGCCAAATCAAAACGTCTTTGATGAAAAAAGAATTTTTGATGAGGGAGAAATATCAGGACCCTATCAGATCGGTCCAATTAGAATTGGAAGTCCAATATGTGAGGATGCTTGGCATTCTGACGTATCAGAAACATTATCAGAAACGGGCGCACAACTTCTGCTAGTGCCCAATGGGTCGCCTTATTATAATGGCAAAAATGATGTTCGATTAAACAAAATGGTCGCTAGAGTAGTAGAAACAAATCTACCTTTGATCTATTTGAATATGGTTGGCGCACAGGATGATCAAGTTTTTGATGGCGGCACTTTCGCCTTGAACCGAGGTGGGAGCTTGGCAATCAAACTACCTTTATTTGAAGAAGCTTTAGAGCATATAGTCCTTGAGGAAACAGATATAGGTTGGAACATAATTAAAGGTGACTTAGCCAAAGTTCCTTGTGACAAGGAGTCGGATTATCATGCTATGGTCATGGGCTTGCGGGACTATTGTAAAAAATCGGGTTTTGAAAAGGTGGTACTTGGGCTCTCAGGGGGTATCGATAGTGCCCTTGTTGCGGTAATTGCTTCCGATGCAATAGGATCGGCAAATGTGCGATCTATTATGTTGCCATCCCCATACACTTCGCAGACCTCGCTAATTGACGCTACCGATCTTGTAGAAAATTTAGGCTGTAAATCTGATACTTTACCAATAAATGATAGTCTTACGGCTATTGATAAAACGTTATCTAGTACGTTTGAGGGTCGTAAAATTGATCTTACTGAGGAAAATATTCAGTCACGGCTTCGTGGCTTATTGCTAATGGCTGTTTCAAATAAGTTTGGCGAGATGCTATTAACAACTGGGAATAAATCGGAAGTAAGTGTCGGTTACTCGACAATTTATGGTGACATGGCGGGTGGGTTTAACCCAATAAAAGATCTCTATAAAACAAAAGTTTTTGAAATTTCTAAATGGCGGAATAAAAACCATAGACCCTGGATGAAAGGGCCGCCCGGTTCTATAATTCCGGACAGCATCATAACCAAAGCCCCCACAGCTGAATTGCGTCCAAATCAAAAGGACAGTGATAGTTTACCTGATTATCCAGTTTTAGACGCAATTCTAACTATTTTGGTTGATGAGGATGGGTCGACGAATGATTGTTTGAAAGCAGGTTACAATAAAAGTGACGTAAGCAAAGTTGAGAAGTTACTCTATGAAAGTGAGTACAAGAGGTTTCAGTCGGCTCCTGGTACACGTTTATCACAACGTGCTTTTTGGTTGGATAGGCGGTATCCTATAGTTAATAAGTGGCGAGACAAATAGTAATTTTAGTTTTACTCTTCTTATAACATACTAGCCTTGGCGCTGACTCCACGGTTTAAGATATAGTAAAATTTTTGTTTGATTAGGTTTCTTATTGGAAAATCAAAAACTTTGTCGAAAGTGTTTTAGGCTTTTTGAAAAATTGGAACGATGCCCCAATTGCCGTTCTCCAATAATTATCTCGCACCCTGAACTGCTCTCCCTAAATATTGCTCACATGGATTGCGATTCATTTTATGCTTCTGTTGAGAAAAGAGATCGACCTGAGTTGATCGATAAGCCTGTTATAATTGGCGGGGGTAGGCGTGGTGTTGTTTCCACCGCTTGCTATATTGCACGTATCCGTGGCGTCCACTCAGCAATGCCTATGTATCGTGCATTAAAATTATGTCCAAATGCTGTTATATTAAGACCAAGAATGAAACTATATGCAGAAATCAGTCTCCAGATAAGAAAGATGATGCTTGAGTTGACACCTGCGGTCGAGCCTATTTCTTTAGACGAGGCTTTCTTAGATTTAACTGGCACTGAAAGGCTTCATAAAAAGCCACCTGCCGTCTTGCTTGCAGAACTCACTAGCAGACTAAAGAATGAGCTCGGGTTGACAGGGTCAGTTGGGCTTTCGCACAATAAATTTTTGGCAAAAGTAGCCTCAGACCTTGATAAGCCAAGCGGGTTTTCCATAATTGGCAAATTTGAAACAGAAAAATTCCTATCTACCAAACCGGTAAATATTTTGTGGGGTGTCGGCGCTGGCACTAAAGAGAAGCTTGCGGCAATGGGGATTAAAAACCTCAACGATCTGAAACGATGGGATGAGAATGATTTTGTAAGAAAGTTTGGCTCCTCTGGTAAAAGATTAAAGGCTTTGGCGTCTGGAAAAGATAATCGCCGCGTTTTGCCGGAAAGATCGATAAAATCTATTTCGAACGAGACAACCTTTGGAAACGATGTTGGCCAGAGCAGCATTTTAATTGGTCACTTATGGCGTATGTGTGAAAAGGTTTCAGATAGGGCAAAGTCTCGCGAAATAGCTGGTAAGGTAGGAGTGCTGAAGCTAAAAACTAGCAAACACCGATTGATTACTCGAAGATTAACTTTCAAAGAGCCTACTAATATTGCTGATAGATTATTTAGCGCTTTGGAGCCCTTGTTAAAAAATGAAATAAAAGAAGTACGATTTAGATTGCTTGGTGTTACATTGATGGATCTGTGTGATCAGAAGTATGCAGATTTGACTGGCGATTTACTGGACCCACATTCCAAGAATAGAGAACGGGCGGAGCTTGCGAGTGATCAAATTCGTAAAAAATTTGGTGGTAACGCTATTATTAAGGGCAGAAGTTTAAGATAAATTACTCTGCAGCAATTGAATTTAAACACGTATGGATTTGTGAAAAATCTCGCATGATATTTTGCAACTTGTTCTTAAGTTTGTGAAATTTCTCTAATTTTTGGATTTTGCGTTCATCCATATAAATTGATCGATCTATTTCTAGTTGGATCGCATGACGGTTTAATCCAGGACTTCCATATTTTTGAACAATGTAGGCGCCAGAAAATGGAATATTGCGACTGGCGCGCAGACCATTCTTAGATATTAACTTGATCAAATCGTTAATAATTTCGGGAGCACATGTAGCTCCATATCTGTCGCCTAGTACTATTTGACTGGTGCGAAAGCTAGAAGATGCATTCAAAATTGCCTCATGTGGCATAGAATGTGTATCGATTAAAATGGAATACCCAAATTGCTGTCGAGCTCGATCTAATAATTCTGCAAGTTTAGAATGATAGGGATCCCAGAAGTTCTCTAATCGCTCAATAGCTGCTTCTTTGGACAGCTTTCCTGAGTAAATTTCTTTCCCATTTGCAACTACTCTTGGGATAACACCCAATCCAGATATTACACGAGGATTTTGTCTGTTAGGTTTGATTCCTTCGATTATTGCTGGGTCCAGTTCATCTCTTCCTCTGTTTAAATCTACGAAAGCTCTTGGTATTTCTGAACAAATTAGAGGAATGCCTAGGGCTGGAGCAAAATCCATAAGCTCATCTACAAAGGCGTCTTCGGAACTTCGCAACGTTATAGGGTCAAGGATAGACTGCTCTTTAACTGATGATAGATAGTTTCGGCCTGAGTGCGGAGACGCAATCACTATTCCAGAGAGCAGTGCTACAGGCTCTATCAGTCTGTAAGATTTTGTTTCTAAACTTCTATACTTCATAATTAGACTTTAGCTCGTAATTTTTGAATCGAAAACCCCTTGAACAAACTTGTAAAACTTTTTATAGACCTCCCACCGGCGCGGGACCCCCGCCGCATTTTGGGCGGTTAGCTCAGCGGTAGAGCACTACGTTGACATCGTAGGGGTCACTGGTTCGATCCCAGTACCGCCCACCACGCAGTACCCACTTTGTGGGGTTAGATTGGCGCTTTTGCGCGTCTGAGTTTAAGGAGAGGCCTAATGAAGGTTAAAAATTCACTTCGCTCATTAAAGCAGCGCCATCGTGATTGCCGTGTGGTAAGGCGTAAAGGCCGAGTTTATGTTATTAACAAAACTCAGCGCCGTTTTAAAGCTCGTCAGGGATAACTAACTTCAGCTTTTGTCAAAAAATATTGGCTTGGGGGCTTCAAAGTTTTTAGTTTAGGTAAATTTAGAGCTGCCGTATATCGTCAAGTATTTTGACAGCAGCAAGCTTTTTGTTTTTAGCATTCACAATCGGCCGACCAATAACTATGTGATCTGCGCCATTTAATATCGCTTCCCTTGGAGTAGAAACTCGTTTCTGATCACCGAATTCTGTTCCTAAAGGTCTAATTCCGGGCGTGATAATTAACTTATTTTTTGAATTTGGAAGATCACGTATGCTTATACATTCCTGTGGAGATGCGATAACACCATCGGCACCCGCTTCAAAAGCTCTCGACGCTCTTTCAGAAACTAAATCCTTAATGTCTCCATTTTTGATCATGGAAGCATCCAAATCTTTTCTGTCTAACGACGTTAAAATGGTAACGGCCAGTATTTTTAAATTAGATCCAGCCGCACCATTCTTGGCAGCGGTTACCACGCTCGGGTCCCCATGGACGGTTAGGAAATCTATATCAAATTTTGATATTCCCTTAACTGCGGCCTCGATAGTAGCGCTGATATCAAATAACTTCAGATCTAGGAAAATGCGTTTGCCATATTCGCCCTTCAGTTCATTAGCGAGTGCAAGGCCTCCCGAAGTTAACATTCCCAAGCCAATTTTATAAAATGATACAGCGGTATCTAGTTGCTTAACTAATTCTAATCCAGCAATTATATTTTGAACGTCTAACGCAACAATTAGTCTGTCATCTGGCATAGTCAGTTCTTTCACTCGTTAATTAATATTCCCTTATCTATATGACAATGAATTTGGTCAACCGTTTATGAGTTTATTTGAGTTTAGAGTAATTTAAAAACGAGAGTTCTTGAAAATCACGAGACACCTAACCACATATAGAAGGAGGCCAAAATAGTTCTTGCTTCATTGTAAGGAGATCTGAAATTAGCTGGCGCTTTAAAAGGAGTTTGAGATGAATTTAGAAAAATTCACTGAGCGGTCGCGTGAATTTATACAAGCAGCGCAAGCGGCAGCGCTAGCTGCAGAACATCAGCGAATTTTGCCCCAACATCTTTTAAAAGTTATTCTTGAAGATGAGCAAGATTTTGCAAAAAATTTGCTCAAAAAGATCGGTGTAGACTCGCACAAAATATTGGTAGAAATAGATCTTTTGCTCGGTAAAGTTCCAAAAATTAAATCTGAAAATTCACAAATGTTCTTTGATACGCAGACTTTGCGTGTTTTGGAGCAAGCCCAAGCACTTGCCAAAAAAAATGCTGATAAATTCGTATCCTTGGAACGGATATTGTGTGCTCTAGCAACCGTAAAATCAGATGTAAAAAATATTTTGGATAGATCAGGTTTTTCAATGCCGGCCTTGGAAATGGCGATCTCTGACTTTAGAAAGGGCCGCACTGTTGAAAGTGTAAATGCTGAAGATAGTTTCGAGGCTTTAAAAAAGTATACGACAGACCTCACTCAAGCCGCCAAAGACGGCAAAATAGATCCGATCATTGGTCGGGATGATGAAATTAGGCGTTCAATGCAGGTTTTAAGCCGGCGAACCAAGAATAATCCAGTCTTAATCGGGGATCCTGGTGTTGGTAAGACAGCGATAGCAGAGGGAATGGCCCTAAGAATAATTAATGGTGATGTGCCAGAAAGTTTAAAAAATAAAAAGCTTTTGGCTTTGGATATGGGCGCCTTGATAGCAGGTACAAAATTTAGAGGAGAGTTTGAAGAACGGTTAAAAGGCATCCTGAGTGAGATGTCTGCTTCATTAGGCGAGGTGATACTTTTTGTAGACGAAATGCATACGTTAGTTGGCGCTGGGAAAACTGATGGAGCCATGGATGCAGCGAATTTGATTAAGCCTGCTTTAGCACGAGGTGAATTGCACTGTGTAGGTGCAACTACCCTTGATGAGTATCGTAAGTATGTAGAAAAAGATGCAGCTTTAGCGCGTCGTTTCCAACCAGTTATTGTCGCTGAGCCTACGGTTGAGGATACGATATCGATTTTGCGTGGGATCAAGGAAAAGTATGAACTTCACCATGGGGTTAGAATTGCTGATGCTTCTTTGGTGGCTGCGGCCACGCTATCGAATAGATATATCACCGATAGGTTTCTCCCTGATAAAGCGATTGATTTAGTAGATGAGGCTGCAAGTCGTTTGAGGATGGAAGTTGATAGTAAACCCGAAGATCTAGATGCGCTTGACCGAGAAATAATGCAAAAGCAAATAGAAATCGAAGCCCTTAGATTGGAAAGTGATAAGGCGTCAACTGAAAGGCTAACACGGCTCGAAGAATCTCTTAGCAAATTACAAGAGAATAGCTCTGTTTTGACTGCCCAATGGCAAGCAGAGCGAGATAAAATGGCCAACGCAAGGGTAATCAAGGAAAAATTAGAAACTGCGAGAGCGGAGCTGGATGCTGCAAAGCGAGATGGAAATCTCGCAAAGGCTGGTGAGCTGTCGTATGGAGTTATACCTCAACTTGAAAAAGAATTGAATCTGGTTGAAGTCGAAGACGGTGGGGGCCAAATTATAAAGGAGGCTGTAGCTCCAGAGCAAATTGCTCAAGTTGTTGAGCGCTGGACTGGCGTACCAACATCTAAAATGCTTGAAGGTGAGAGAGAAAAGTTACTTAAAATGGAAGAGCATCTCGAGGCTAGAGTTGTTGGGCAGGAAGAAGCTGTTCATGCTCTGGCTAATGCAGTGAGACGAGCGAGAGCTGGCCTAAATGACGAAAAGCAACCATTAGGTTCTTTTTTGTTTTTAGGACCTACTGGTGTTGGTAAAACAGAATTAACGAAAGCCATAGCAGAATTTTTGTTTGATGATGATAATGCCATGGTGCGCATTGATATGTCAGAGTATATGGAAAAACATTCAGTATCTAGATTGATTGGCGCGCCTCCCGGATATGTTGGTTACGATGAGGGAGGTGTGTTAACTGAGGCAGTTCGGCGAAGGCCATACCAAGTAGTCCTTTTTGATGAGGTGGAAAAGGCACATCCAGATGTTTTTAATCTTCTCCTTCAAGTATTAGACGACGGTATCTTGACCGATGGCCACGGGAGAGTTGTTGATTTTAAACAGACAATAATTATCCTTACATCGAACTTAGGCGCTCAAGCTCTGAGCGATCCAAAAACTCTTCAAAACATTGAAACTGCAAAAGCAAACGTGATGGACGCGGTGCGATCCCATTTTAAACCTGAGTTTATAAACAGGCTTGATGAAACTATCATTTTCAATCGGCTGTCAAAAGAGCACATGTCTAGAATTGTGGATATTCAACTTAAAATACTTCACGATCGTATTTCCTCTCTTAATTTAAAAATTGAGTTAGGGTCGGGGGCAAGAGATTGGATTGCGCAGCAGGGGTACGATCCAGTATATGGCGCAAGACCCTTAAAACGCGTTATTCAGACCTACTTACAAAATCCAATAGCTGAGTTGATCCTTGCAGGGAAGATTTCGGAAGGTAAGGTGATCGAGGTTACCGATGGTCCTGAAGGGTTGCTCATAGGTGAGTACGCATCTTCTAGACAGAATGTAAAACCTGATTCAGTGGTTCTTCATTGATTTTTGAGATTTTACAAAATGTTAGATTAGTAACTTAACTGGTTTAGCCAATGTTTTTATGGTAAATTATTATTGAAATTTTACTGCATCAGCAAAATTAAGCAGATTTTTAATTAAAAATTGCTTTTTTGCTAAATTAGGGCTTGCGACTCTAATTCATTGTGTCTAGAAGCCCCTTCACCGGGTGTGTTCAACGATACATTTGGTCGCTCTAAATAGAATTATAATTTTTAGAGTGTAAAATCTAGATTTGAGGAGCGGTTTGGTGCCGAGTTATTTTGGCGCAATCGTTTTTTTTGTCTGGAACGATATTTGACATTGATGGAACACTGAAGAGATATGCGGGCAGTTTGGTTCGTTGATCGATGGATCAGCCTTTGCATATCGCGCTACTAGGATTTAATCCGATAATGTAGTGTCAGCTTCACTGTTTGTCGGCTTTCGGTATCTTTTGATACTGATGCAACAAACAGTTTTGATTGGTTTGAACAGCCAATCAAGTGATGTGCAGAGGTTCGAACGTCAAGGATAGCATAGTGATATGCTTTCAACTTGAGAGTTTGATCCTGGCTCAGAACGAACGCTGGCGGCAGGCCTTATACATGCAAGTCGAGCGCATCCTTCGGGATGAGCGGCGGACGGGTGAGTAACGCGTGGGAATGTGCCCTTCTCTACGGAATAGCCACTGGAAACGGTGAGTAATACCGTATACGCCCTCAGGGGGAAAGATTTATCGGAGAAGGATCAGCCCGCGTTAGATTAGGTAGTTGGTGGGGTAACGGCCTACCAAGCCTACGATCTATAGCTGGTTTTAGAGGATGATCAGCCACACTGGGACTGAGACACGGCCCAGACTCCTACGGGAGGCAGCAGTAGGGAATCTTGGACAATGGGGGCAACCCTGATCCAGCCATGCCGCGTGAGTGAAGAAGGCCCTAGGGTCGTAAAGCTCTTTCGCCTGTGATGATAATGAC
>Ga0208127_1000238_pt1 | contig 28358 bp, 30 predicted proteins | sample ETNtaG_6_FD_185751 | JGI IMG/M metagenome (GOLD analysis project Ga0208127, IMG submission 185751) | Marine microbial and viral communities from oxygen minimum zone, Eastern Pacific Ocean - ETNP201306SV45 (SPAdes) (version 2) | ecosystem: Environmental > Aquatic > Marine > Oceanic ... | reverse complement strand
ACTGTCGAGATCGAATCACTCATTGAACAACGCAGAATGGCCCGAGAAGAAAAAGATTTTGTCTCAGCTGACCAGATTCGGGACCAACTAGCCGATATGGGGGTAACCCTTGAAGATACGTCTACCGGAGTGACCTGGCACCGAACATGACCGATATGGCGAAGATCCTTGAGCTTGAACCCCACGGTGCCGACGCGTTCGTTGGTGAAAGCCCAGCGTACGAATGGGGCCGCATTTATGGCGGACTAGTGATTGCACAGTCATTGTGTGCAGCCATGAGAACAGTTGATACCGAAGGGCATCATGTTCATTCTCTCCATGCTTATTTTATTTTGGGTGGGGACCCAAATGAGCCGGTCCGTTACGAAGTTGACCGGCTCAGAAATGGTCGAAGTTTCAGCACTAGAAGAGTGGTCGCAAGGCAAAGCGGGGGAGCAATTCTCAATCTGTCGTGCTCATTTCAACGCGACGAGGACGGTCCTGATGTTTCGACTTCGGCCATGCCTACTGACATTAAACCCCCAGAACAGTCAGAGAAAATAGAGTGGGGGATCGGCGTTGATGCCAGGTTGGCGTACCAGTCAACAAATCCAGCTTGCCATCGTGTCTGGGCCAGATTCACAGGAGAAATAGGTGAAACCGCCGACGAGCATTTCGCTGCTTTGGCTTATCTTTCTGATACCAATCCGATGGATGCTGTAGTTAGCGCTCACCCTGCGCAGGCTTTTGTCGGCAACCAATCAAGCGACACGACTTGGGATGACATGTATATGGCTGCTTCTCTTGATCACGCAGTTTGGTTCCACAGAGCGGTACGCGCCGATGAATGGCTCCTATTTGACCTTGCTCCTCATCAGATAAAGGGCACTAGAGGGTTGGCTACTGGAGATGTTTTCTCAGCTCGAGGTGAGCTGGTCGCTACCGTGGCCCAACAGGGATTAATTCGTTTACGGCCGAGTGTCGATTAATGGACACCTTGGCGTTCTAACCAATCCTTTATGAGCCAGCCTGCGATGGACATGCCACCTACTGGGCATGGTGGAAGATCGTTGGCGTGGAACCAGCCAGCCTCAATGATCTCTTCTTCTTGAATTTCGATTTCACCTGATACGTAATTGCAGTGAAATCCGCACATCAGTGAGTGGGGGAAGGGCCAAGGCTGACTTCCGAAGTAAGAGATTTGATCAACCTTTAGTCCTACTTCTTCCATTACTTCTCGTTCAACGGCTTGTTCGAGGCTTTCTCCGGGCTCGACGAAGCCAGCTAGGGTGCTGAAAAAACGACCTGGAAATTGTCTTCCCCAAGCGAGAAGGGCCTGATCTTCTTTCTCGACTAAGACGATCATTGCAGGACTAAGTCGCGGGAATGCCATGTGTTTGCATTTTGGGCATACCTTGCCTCGGTCATGTGAGTTTGTTTCGGTGGGTGTTCCGCAACGGCCGCAGTAAACGTGGGTTCGTTCGTAGTTGACTATTTGCTCTGCGCGTCCGGCTACTACCCATTCTTCGTCGGGTATTCGTCCATACAACTTTCTTAGGTGTACGGGTTCCAGATCACCTTCATCCGAGTTGTCATGTAGGTCGAGTGCGTAAACCGCGGTGTCATCCAAAACGCCTAGGAAAAGGTTGGGTGCTTCGATTGGGGCAACTTCGGCTCGTAGGAGTCCGCCACCAGGTTCGACGAATACTGTTCCTGAACGGATCGGAATCCATATTGATTCTGGTTGATCTAGGTTGGCTGGGGGATTAGGGGCAGGAGTAAACACACCTGCAGTCCATCACAACTACGGGTTAGCCGCTCGCGCTTTCGGTGACTTCAGCAAAAATGAAAGTTATAGGCGTCGCATGACCGTTACGACCCGACCAAATATCGCTACCTCAGCGGCGGGAAATACCATTGGTTCGAGGGCTGAGTTAGCCGGAAGCAAAGTAATGACGTCGCCCTTTTTGGTGAAGGTCTTGACTGTTCCTTCGTCGCCGGGGATTCCAGCTACTACTACGTCTCCGTTGGTTGCAGTGTTTTGGCGACTGACTACTACGAAATCTCCATCGAGAATTCCGGCTTCGATCATTGAGTCACCGCGAACTTTCAGCATAAAGAGTTCGCCATCGCCGGTGAAGTCTTCGGGAACGGGTACTAGCTCTTCGACGTTTTCTTGAGCTAAGACGTCAGTTCCGGCGGCGACTTCTCCGATCAGTGGCACATGGCGAGTCGGGCGACGCTCTGCGATCGCGCCTGATGATGCGTCGAAACAGACTTCGATAGCTCGCGGTTTAGTTGGGTCGCGCCGGAGGTAGCCGGCGCTTTCTAGCTGAGCTAAGTGGGAGTGGACGGTGCTGGGCGAGTTCAGACCGACTGCTGCGCCTATTTCTCGAACGGCTGGGGGGTACCCGCGTTCGCGCATTGTTACCTCAATGAATTCGAGAATGGCTCGTTGGCGATCAGTAATGGTGTGGTCGGCCATGTAACTAAAATCCTTCTAGGTTCACGAACACGTGTTCGTTTAGACGGTACCAGCAGGTCGACAAGCAGGCAAACATGTGTTCGATTTTTACTTGACGTCGAACAAATGTTCTGGTTTAGTCGAACAGGTGTTCGTAGACTACTTCTGACGGACTGTCATTGGGTGTCACACCCCAATTGAACAATTAAGTAAATGGTCGATGCGCAGAAAACGGCGCAAGTTGTAAGGAAATCTAATGGTTGCAGTACTACAGGCTGAGGTAGACGAGCTGGATGCGGTCTATGTGAAGTACCACCAACGCCCGCAGCTGCGGTTGGTCGCTGGCATGCCCGAACCAGTCAGCGCGAGCCCAGAGACACCGTTGGTCAGGCGACCACAATCAACGTATTGGCGTCGCCGGCTTGCATGTGTAGCGGTCTTTGTTGGCGCTGCCTGGCTGATAGCAAATATCGCTGGAGATCTGCTCGGAGTGGCGGCAGTTGAACGGCCTTTGACTCAACAAACTATTTTCGAAAGTGCGGCGGACGAAAGACTGACGGCGGGACAAATAGTGACGGTGCAACCGGGTGACACGCTTTGGTCCATAGCTCGACGATTGCAACCCACTGGAGATCTTCGCCCTTTGGTAGATCGAATAGCGAAGATGAATGATGGTCATTCTTTAATCGCTGGCCAAGCATTGCTTCTGCCGTAGGTCAGCGGAGACCCGTCTATTGAGAAGCGTCGCGGTGAGATGCTTTGGTGTACCTAAGGAATAAGAAATGGTCCTCGGTGAGAACATGTTGCAGCTCGAGTTCTTCTATCTGAGAAACGATGTCGCCTCGAGCTATTCCGCGAGCCTGACCACCGCCTAGAAGAGGTGCAATCGTGATGAAAACCTCATCAACTAAACCTGCAGCGAGAAGTGCTCCGTTGAGTGAAGGTCCACCCTCGGAAAGTACCCGTTGAACGCCGAGATCAGCCATTTCTCTCAGTGCTTGAGTCAGGTCGACGGAGTCGACGCCGCATTGAATCAAATCGGCTATCTCGGCTATCGGGCCCATTTTCTTGGCATCGGCATTGGTGGTAGTAACGACGATGGGACGTTGGGAAGGGCGATTAAACATTGGCAATGTGAGATCGAAATCAAGCTGAGCGCTGACCAAAGCGATACGAGCCACCGGCCAAACCCCGTTTGTCAGCCGCCTTGCCTTTGTGCTGACGCTGGTCGATGGAGGGTTGTACTGTTCGGCGACTGCTGTATTGCTGCCAACCAAGATGATGTCAGGCAGTGTCCTTATCGTTCCGAAAATATCCTTATCACCCGGGCTCCCCAAAGGACCAGAAACTCCTTCGACTTCGGTGACACCGTCAACTGTTTCGATCATGTTGATCATCAGCCATGGAAGGCCAGAGGCGGTAGCTCTTTGGTCGCGGTAAATGTCGTCAGCCTCGACTTCAGAAACGGGTGGGGGGAACAATCGATGCACTCCACGATGTTGACACGGGTAGCTGGTCGGAGGGGTCTCATACCCTCAAATCAATGCAAAGAATCTCTTCACCACAATCAGTGGTTCTCCACAGGCATTAAAACTGATTGTGTGTTTGGGTCGACAATATGTTCGCCTCGTCGCGCTGCCTGCTCACCAACTCTGAAAGACAACCCGTGACGTTTTCCCAGTTCAGGGCCTTAAGGGCTCTCGTGGGTTGCTTTGCAAGCATTCAGAAGACATTCCAAATGCGTGTAATGGATAACCACACCGAGTGTCGATCTTTTTGCATGTGTAGAACTCCCCAAAGAAATCCCCAACTCACCCACAGAACTAATTTGTTATCCCTCTATCGATCCACAAGCGATTGTTCCTACATTCAAAGACGCGGCGGGTTGGGCGACCAACTGGCGGACGGAGTGCAATGGTTGTACGGGGCGCTCTTAACGAGTTCTCCGTTTGCATCGCACTATGAAGTTTCGATCTTCGAGGTCAGGGCGAAGCGGAACGACACCCACTGGGTTGGCCTCCAGCCCGCCGCAAACTTCTCATTAACTATTGAGCACTTCCGGAGAAAAGATGACCCTCACCTCTGATCAAACGGCGTCCCTTTCCCTTGACAGAATTAAACGTCACTTCTCTGAGGTCAGTGTCGATCCTTATGAAACAGTTCAGTGGGAACGGCGTGATGCCAAGTTGACTAACTTTCTTGACGGGTCGATCAGTTTTCAACAGGCGAATATCGAATTTCCAGTCACATGGAGTGCTACCGCCTCAAACATCGTCGCCCAAAAATACTTTCGCGGTGCGTTGGACACGACAGGGCGCGAATCTTCGCTACGACAAGTGATTCAACGTGTCACCTCAACGATTCGACAGTGGGGCGAAAAAGACGGTTACTTCATTGATGCTGACGAGGCCGAAACGTTTGAGTCTGAACTTGCGTGGCTGCTCCTGCATCAGCGTTGTGCCTTCAACAGTCCGGTTTGGTTCAACATTGGAGTTGAGGGTGTGCCACAGCAGGCCTCTGCTTGTTTCATCCTGGCGGTCGAGGATCAAATGGATTCGATCCTTAACTGGTACGCAGAGGAAGGCCGAATCTTTAAAGGCGGATCCGGTGCAGGAGTGAATTTGTCGCGTATCCGAGGTTCAGCCGAGGCACTTCGCGGCGGAGGCGAGGCAAGCGGACCAGTTAGCTTTATGCGCGGCGCGGATGCGTCTGCTGGAACCATTAAAAGCGGTGGCAAAACACGGCGCGCAGCCAAGATGGTGATCCTCGATGACGACCACCCTGATGTTGAAGAATTCATATGGTGTAAGGCATTGGAAGAACGCAAAGCACGGGTGTTGCGTGACGCCGGATTCGACATGGACTTAGACGGAGCCGACGTCCATTCGGTTCAGTACCAAAACGCAAATAACTCGGTACGGCTTAGTGACCAGTTCATGGAAGCGGTCGAACAGAACAAAGAGTGGGAACTAACAGCTCGAACTGATGGCTCGGTGATTAGCCGCCAGCCAGCCCGAAAGCTTTTCCGTCAGATCGCCGAAGCTGCGTGGGAATGCGCTGACCCAGGAATTCAGTTCAGTACCACTATTAACCGTTGGCATACGGCCCCGAATACGGGACCGATCAACGCGTCAAACCCGTGCAGCGAATACCTTCATCTCGATAACTCTGCGTGCAACCTTGCCAGTTTGAACCTCCTACAGTTCCTCGACGTCGAGAACGATGACCAATTCGATCTCGAAGGCTTTAGTCACGCAGTCCGCGTCCTTTTCACGGCCCAGGACATCCTGGTCGGAAACGCTGACTACCCGACCGAAGCCATTGGCCAGACGTCAAGAGATTTTCGCCAACTCGGACTGGGTTACACCAATCTCGGAGCGATGTTGATGGCATTAGGTCTCCCATATGATTCAGAACAGGCACGAGCGTGGACAGCGGCTGTGACAGCGCTAATGAGCGGACATGCATATGCGACCTCAGTAGATCTTGCTCAGAGAGTCGGAGCCTTTGCGGGGTATTCCGCCAACAGCGAAGCGATGCAACAAGTTCTCGGCAGTCATAGAGAAGCCTTGAAATCCGTTCCAGAGTCGGCGCCAAGTGATCTGATGACAGCTGCTGAGAAATCATGGGATGAAGCGGTAACCGGCTGCCAACAACACGGAATCAGAAACTCCCAAGCGACAGTGATAGCCCCCACAGGGACTATCTCATTCATGATGGATTGCGATACGACCGGTATTGAACCTGATTTAGGGCTGATCAAATTCAAAAAACTGGTTGGTGGTGGTGACCTGACAATTGTGAACAACACCGTAGAACGGGCGCTTCACAAACTCGGCTATGAAGCTGAACAGATCGCAGATATCGAAAAGCATTTACTTGACGGTGGGGGTATCACTAGCGCGCCGCACCTTCGCGACTCAGATCTGCCAGTGTTCGCATGCTCAATGGGAGACAACGTCATCCATCACGAAGGGCACCTTCGAATGATGGCAGCAGCGCAGCCGTTTGTCTCAGGAGCGATCTCGAAAACTGTCAATCTGCCCGAGAGCGCGACAGTGGGACACGTAGAAGATTTGCACCTGCTGGCATGGAAACTCGGCTTGAAAGCTGTTGCGATATATCGAGACAACTGCAAAGTCGGTCAGCCTTTGTCGACTGTAAGAGACGAGGAAGAGCGCATTGGTGAAGCGGTAAATGCCGCAATTGTTGAGGTGCAATCAATACCGGAAAGAAAAAAACTGCCCCGTACCCGTCGATCAAAAACGTTTTCATTTCGGGTGGCGGACTGTCACGGATACATGACAGTTGGAGAATATGACGATGGGCGCCCAGGGGAGATGTTTCTTACTGTGGCAAAGCAGGGTTCAACCCTTGCCGGCATCATGGATGCCTTTGCGATATCAGTAAGCCATGGCCTCCAATACGGCGTTCCGTTGAGGTCATATATTGAGGCGTTCACAAATGTTCGGTTTGAACCAGCGGGAATTACAGACGATCCCGAGCTAAGGATCGCAAGCAGTTTGGTTGATTACATTTTCCGACGGTTGGCATTGGAGTATTTGTCACCAGAAGATCGTCATCTATTAGGCATCTTGTCGAGTGAAGAACGGATAGAGCAGCACCTCCCAGGATTAGAGGAAGCGACGGTTGAAACAGCTATTGGGGCTGAACCAGTTCCGGACCCACCTTCTTCGAATTCGACGCTGTTCAGTGACGCTCCGCTGTGCTCTACCTGCGGAGACCAGATGATCCGAGCGGGCTCCTGTTATAGCTGCAGATCATGCGGCAGTACAAGCGGTTGCGGGTAAGTGACGTCATGAAGCATCACATCTGTGTAATTTGTTGACCATGGGACGTCTGCGATTCTCTTTTGGGACTATGTCATCAGGTAAGTCGACCTTGGCGTTGCAAATTCACCACAACCTCTCTGCGACGAGCACAGGGTTGTTGTGCAGCATGCATGACCGGGCAGGGGCACATGTTTCTAGCGCGTTAGGAGTTTCAACGCCTGCTGTCGAAGTTCGCCCTGACCTAGATTTTTTGTCCCTAGCCAAAAGTCACCAAGCTGCTCATGGAGCATTGGATTACCTCGTATGTGATGAGGCTCAGTTCTATACGGATCCACAAGTTGAACAATTAGCTCAAGTTGTCGACGAACTTGATGTTGATGTCTATGCGTTTGGGCTACTCACCGACTTCCGGGGAAAACTCTTCCCCGGCTCGGCTCGGCTGCTTGAAGTCGCTGACGAACGAATGGAGCTTCAGGTGCAGGCCCGGTGTTGGTGTGGGGAACCTGCTACTCATAACGCTCGGCTGCACGATGGGGTACAGGTATATGACGGCGATGTTGTGTTGATAGATGACGGCTCCACAGCCCAAGTTACCTACGAATTACGATGCCGGAGTCATTGGATTTCTGGTGAGTCTGGTCCAGTAGCGGACCGGTTTAAAGCAGCTGGTTAGTTCAGCGACCCGGACGGGTCGGGGCTGGGCAACAATCAAGAAGGCATGTGTCGGGTCTAGGGCCAGAACTCCCAAGAGTAGGTCGGTCTTCGCGTAGTCCAGCGGCTTCCTCGATGAGGTCAACCAGCATGGCCACGAATCGCGGATGTGTTCCCACGGTAGGGGTTCTGACCATCGTTATCCCGGATTCTTTCGCGACGCCGAAAGCTTGGGTGTCTAGATCAAAGAGCACTTCCATATGGTCGGCAATAAAGCCAAGAGGATGAACGAGTACCTCAGATATGCCGTCGGCGGCTAACTCCTGAAGCCGAGTTTCAATACTTGGTTCGAGCCAAGGAACTGAAGGCGGGCCACTGCGACTTTGGAAGACAACCTCACTAGGTCCTTGCATTCCAGCGAGCTCGCTAACGATTTCTGCAGCTTCGTTGAGCTGAGCTTCATAGTCAGAATTAGCGGCCATAGAAAGAGGCAGGCTGTGTGCAGTATGTAGGACTGGTGTCTGTGTAGAAAGGTTGGCGTTCACGCGACTTTCGGTCAGTAACTCAGCTGCAGTTTCAAGGAAGCCGGGATGATTCCAAAAAACTCGCACCCTTTCTATCGCGGGCGGTTCCGATAATGCTGCGCAGGCAACCTCTAAATCCTCGTGGTATTGCCGACAACCTGAATAAGAACTAAAGGCGGAAGTCACCAAACAAACAGTCGACTTGTGCCCATCGGATTTCAGTTGCTCTACGGCATCGGAAAGGAATGGATGCCAGTTCCGGTTGCCCCAAAAAGTCGGAAGCTCGTAGCCCCGAGAGGTGAGCTCATGGTTAATGGAATCTAGGAGCCCTCTGTTGAGATCGTTTATCGGACTTTTGCCGCCGAACAATGCGTACTGATCGGCTACGACTGCCAGTCGTTCATCTGGAACTCCCCGCCCCTTTGTGACATTGCGAAGAAACGGCATCACGTCATCGGGACCCTCAGGGCCCCCAAATGACAGCAGTAATAGTGAATCAAACCTGCCGATACCCATATGTGCAGACTAGAGGCCAAATAGCGACATAATCACTGTCATGAAAGATGAAGAAATTCTTGAGGGTGAACTGGTCGAAGGCGAAGCCGAAGAGGTGCTCACTGAACAAGCGCAGGCTTTGATATCAGCCGGCTTGGTTTCAGAAGAAATCGACATTTTTGATATTGCAGCGACCGACGGTCCCGCATACGAACTTGATGAGTTGAGTATCGAACAAATTGCTGAGTTGACCAGGCAGCTTGACGCACGGGGAGTGCGTTGGGCGATCGATGGGAACCCCCAACTGCTGGTTCACCGCAATCATGAGCGTAAAGCAGATGAGGTTTTCGATTTGATCTTCGGGCCAGATGAGTGAGAACTACCATCACTAGAGAGGAAGGGAAGCACCATGACGATGATTGAACTTGAACCTAGCGCAGTACACCGAGGCGAGGATGACTTGCCGTGGATCGATAGCGGACGGGGTAACCAAGTCAAGTTACTTACGGCAAAGATCAGCGAAGGTTTATGGATTGTGCGAACTAGGTTCCAGCCGGGCACTGCGGTGCAAACTCACCGCCATACGGGGCAGGTCTATGCCTACACCATGGCTGGCAGCTGGCATTACCAAGAAAGCGAATACGTTAACCGGGCAGGATCCTTCCTGTATGAGCCAGCCGGGTCAGTACATACCCTCCTCGTTCCAGAAGACAACGTTGAAGTGACCGATGTCTGGTTCCAAATTTATGGAGCCAATCTCAACTTAGATGAGGACGGCAACGTCGAGTCCGTTACAGATGCCGGGTCCATACTTCAGTGGTACATGGACGGGGCAGCAGCTATTGGTTGGGATGACCCCCCAGTCCTTATCGACGGATAAGGCTCATCCCGCCCTGGCTGGAAGGGACGAGCCAGGCGCTCGCTTGTGGTCGTTTCTCTTCGGGCTCATCCATCGATTGGCTTGGCGGAGGCGTAGATGGGGCGGCAGCGCGACTAGCAGCTATTAGAAGTACAAGTGACACGCCACTTAGAGCAATGGCCAACCCAATTGCTGTTTCATAGTTAGTGGCGTCTATCACCACACCAATGATCGGTGGTCCGACAAGGCCACCAATGCCAGCTGAGGTGTACAGGGCACCCAAAACCCCACCTAATCCGACGGGGCCGAAAAGGAATGCGGTTACCGCAGGTGACAAAGCGATCCAACCACCGTAAGCGGTGCCCATGCAGATAGCGAAGACGACCAGTGCAGAGTAGTTCGCCCCTGCCAGCATCCAAATAACGTAACTAGCGCCTAAAGCCACAACACAAATCTGGTAAAGGCGCATCAGATCAACTTTGGAAGCGACCGCCCCGAGGGCTAACCGTCCCACTACCGACGTTGCCCCAATGATTCCGATGAGGAGAGCGCCACCTGTCCTGCTTTGAGACTCCAAATAATCGTCCAAGTACACCATTGGGATGAATAGGCCCGAACTGAGAAACGTCATGGATGCGTATAGCCAAATGAATCTGCCGTCTTTCAGTAAGAGCCGCAAAGGAGGGGGAGGTTCCTGAGTTCCCGATCCCGGTGGCCTTCGCGCCCCTAACGACGCTAACGCTAGGAGAGCAGCAGAGCTCACACCAAGAACCACGAAGGCGTTTCTCCAGCCGAAAGAAATCACGAGCTGTTTCGCTAATGGCGCCCCGACCAGAGTGCCTACCCCGATACCGGCGACAGCTACTCCCATAGCTTTCGTTCGATCCTTATCGAACCAACCACCGACCGTAGCGACCATCGGAACATACGCGCATCCAACGCCAATACCTACTCCGACGCCATAGGTCAGATAGCCAAGGATGATGTTGTTCACCAACGACGTTAGGAACAGTCCTAGCCCTATTGATAAAGCGCCCGTAAGCAGTATGGGTCTGGGGCCATAGCGGTCGGCTAATCGACCTGTAAAGACGCCCACAACGAAATATATGAAGGTCGTGATAGAGAAAAAGAGTGCCGCTTGACCTTTTCCTACGCCGAATTCTTCTCTAATCGCGGTGAACACGGCGCCGAAGCTGTATGTGACACCAAACACGGCGAAGGTAGCTGTAGCCGTTGCAGCAACAACGAGCCACCCCGCAGCAGAGTCAACTCGGTCACTGCGATCAGCCACTTTCCCCCCATATGCTGAATAGGTCCTCCACCGCACCATATCTGACCTGAACTGCCTAGAGTATGGGATTGAAATGTCTGACAGCACTGTCCTAGATCAAAGATCAGAGAATCTTCTTGACGATGGTGACCATGAACGGTTTGCCCACTACGTCAACAAGACCGACATGACTCGTTCGGCTGTAACCGGTAACCCGGTCAGGGCGCTTTGTGGAAAGAAGTGGGTCCCGAATCGGAATCCAGAAAAGTTTCCAGTTTGCCCAGAATGCAAAAAAATTTATGAAGACCTGAAAGCAATCGGACGATGAACGAGCGGCAACAAGAAATCACGGTTTACTGGCGGCCAGGTTGCGGCTTTTGTATGGCTTTGGAACGTCAACTCGCAGATAGTGACCTCACAATTCAGTATCGCAATATATGGGAAGACCAAGATGCGGCCGAATTTGTTCGGTCTCACGCCAATGGAAACGAAGTGGTTCCCACCGTTCAAGTAGGTGAAATGGTGATGGTAAATCCAACAGCTGGTGACGTGTTGTCACTGGCTCACCAGAGCGACAGCTAATTGGGACAACAGATATCGAGCTAAATCTTGAAAGTTAGCGATGCTGTTGCGAGAAGCTTCCCATCGGTGGTTTGGACGACCGAGTTGCAAAAAGCGATTGATTTGCCGCGCTTGGTGACCCAACCGACAGCTTCGAGGTCGGTTCGAGATGCTCCCGACAAAAACTGAACCTGCATAGAAATCGTGCTGTAGGGACGAGCCTTGTCGAAACCGCTGCCTACCGCAGGCACGCAAGCAGTGTCCAATAACGTCGAAATGACTCCTCCGTGTATAGACCCACCCGCTTGAAGGAGGTCTTCTTTAAACGGAAGCGACAGCCGGCAATAGTCATTGCGGACTTCTTCTACCTTCACGCCAATTAACTGAACAAAAAGCGGATCCGTTCCCGATCCGTATCTACCCCACAAAGACTTTTTGTTGTCGGGTAGTTCTTCGAACGAGGAAGGATCTGGTAGCAACACGTCATAGAGGCTAACGAGGACTACGGTCATCAGTGTGTCGGACAGTTTTCCACGTCAATACGCGCGAACTCAACGCTTCAGTTTGGGTTCACCGCGCAACTTTTCAGTAGTCAAAGACGGTGACAGTGTCCTGTTTTTGCGAAGTGCGGGTCCCGAAGACAGTGTCAACGCGCTTTGGGCGATCAACACCACGACAGGAACGGAACGCCTCATAGTCGACCCTCGCGAAATTAATGGCGAAGCACAGGGCAACGTTCCAGCAGCAGAACAAGCACGACGAGAAAGAGCTCGGGAAAGCGCTGGAGGTATAACAACCTACTCCGTGGACCAAGGCGGTTTGTTGGCAGCGTTTACGCTTGAAGGTGAGCTATTTATTGCCGACATTTCCTCAGGGTCGCTGAAGGTGATTGAGAACTCTAGTGGAGCCTTTGACCCTCGAATATCTCACGATGGTCAACTTGTCTCATTCGTAGTCAATGACAGCGTGTATTTGGCTCCGACGGACGGCTCAGCAGCGGCTCACTCAATCGTGATAGGTGATGGAGAGACGGTGAGTTGGGGGAGTGCAGAGTTCGTCGCAGCAGAAGAAATGAGACGGAGTCGAGGTCATTGGTGGGACCCGACAAGCGCGAAGCTGGCGGTAACCCGTGTGGACGTCAACCCAGTCGCCATATGGCATATAGCCGCGCCTAACGAGCCCAGCAGAGTGCCCCAGAAAATCAGGTACCCGGCCGCAGGAGGATCTAACGCCGATGTTCAGCTCTACATCGTCGGTACTGAAGGCTCCTCACCGATAGAAGTCGTATGGGATCGGGCAATGCACCCCTACCTAGTAGATGTGACCTGGGAGGAAAACGAGCGCCTGACGTTGGTCGTGCAGAGCCGTGACCAACAATCCATGAAGGTACTCGAAGCTGACGAGAGCACCGGTGAAACCGAAACAGTCACAGAAATTACTGATCCTCACTGGGTAGAAATTGTCCCCGGAACGCCGCAAAGGTGGCGAGATGGATGGTTGACCATCCAAGAACATGAGCAAAACCGTTCACTTCTGTTCAATCAAAAGCCGCTGTCTCCGCCTAACCAATGGGTTCGTTCCCTCGTAGCCGCAGACGAATCCAAAGTTCTCTACACAGCATCTGTGGACCCCACAATTATTGACCTCTGGTCCCACGATGGGGAACGTGTCGAGTGTCTAACCGACGCCACTGGTGTTATCCAAGTAACGAGTTCATCGTCGGTCACTGTGTTAGAGCGGACCTCAATGGATCAACGAGCAGAAACGACAGTGCTTAAAGGTGAAGCGAGTTGGACGGTGAAAAACCTTTCGGCGACACCGCTAGTGACACCGCAAGTTCATTTCCACGCAACAGGAACTCTCGACGCTCATTCAGCCGTGCTCTTCCCAACAACGACGACACAGGGTTCGCTTCCTATTGTGCTGGACCCATATGGAGGGCCTCACGCGCAACGAGTAATGAAAAGTCGCAATGCCTTCTTAGCCTCTCAATGGCTTGCTGACCAAGGTTTCTGTGTCGTTGTTACCGACGGCCCAGGAACACCCGGGCGAGGAAATGGTTGGGAGCGAATGGTTCGGGGAGACCTAGCTGAACCAGTTCTGCAAGCACAGATCGACGCGCTCACCCACATCGGAGAGTTATACGGCGACAAAGTAGATCTATCCAGAGTTGGTATACGGGGCTGGTCCTTTGGTGGTTATTTAGCTGGACTTGCCGTTCTCCGACGTCCAGACGTTTTTCATGCCGCAGTGGTGGGCGCGCCGGTGACTGACTGGCTTCTCTATGACACCCATTACACAGAACGATATCTAGGTCACCCCGACCAGGAACCCGACAACTATAAACGGACCTCGCTGCTCACCATCAGAGCTGATGTGCAGCGACCCCTCATGCTCATCCACGGGCTAGCCGACGACAACGTCGTTGCTGCACACACGCTTCAGCTCTCTTCTGCGCTTCTAGAAGCCGGTCACCCACACGAAGTGTTGCCGCTATCAGATACAACCCACATGACCCCCCAAGAAGAGGTCGCAGAAAATCTGCTGCTTTTACAAGTCGACTTTCTAAAACGCCACCTCTAAAAACCAGCAAATCAAGCTTCGGGATGCTGTTCTGAACAGAAAACTTGATGACTCAAGCTTTTCGTTTCGTAATTCGCCATCGCGACAAGATCCAGCGGCGCTAGCCTCATGTCGTAGTTCGCAGTCGCAGGAGCGGATTTGAGCGACACCCAAGTCAGAATTCACGTACCAGGCAACCACCTCATGGTTGGCGTTTTGGGTCAGCGAGATGAACATCTACGGATCGTTGAAGAGCACTTCAACGCCGCAGTGATCCATGTGCGCGGCAACGAAATCACCGTTGAAGGACCAGAAGCATCGATCGTCGGCCAAGTTTTCTCCGAACTGGTCCAAGTGCTTGAAGGAGGGCAACGACTCGGCGAAGCAGAAGTCACGCGAATGATCGACATGGTCAAATCAGATGAGAGCCCGAGCGAAGTTCTTTCCACTCGTATCTTGAAAGCTCCAAATGGACGCATCATTCGCGCAAAAAGTTCCGGCCAAAAGTCCTATGTGGAGCAGGTGAGGAAGAACATCGTTACCTTCGCGATCGGTCCAGCTGGCACAGGTAAAACCTGGCTCGCAGTAGCGTTAGCAGTTGAAGCGCTTATGGCGAAACAAGTTCGTCGGATTGTGCTGACCCGACCCGCCGTCGAAGCAGGCGAACGCTTAGGTTTCTTACCCGGAGACCTGATGGCCAAAGTTGACCCGTATCTGCGACCGCTATATGACGCTCTGTATGACATGTTCGACGTTGAGGCAGCTGAACGTCTTTTTGAGAAAAACACTGTTGAAGTGGCGCCTTTAGCGTTTATGCGAGGACGAACCCTCAATGACAGTTTCATCATCCTTGACGAAGCGCAGAACACCACTCCTGAACAAATGAAGATGTTTTTGACCCGTATCGGGTTTGGATCACGAGTGGTTGTGACAGGAGACGTCACCCAAATTGATGTACCCGGAGGCAAAAGTGGTCTACGAGACGTCGAAGGAACTCTGAACAACGTGCCGGATGTGGCATTTGCACGTCTTGAAGGCCGCGACATTGTTCGCCACCGCATAGTCCAAGCAATTGTCGACGCCTATGAACAACGCGACTCAAAACCCAAAAATACGTGACTCCTTCTGAATCTTCGATGTCGGCAGGAGCTCAGCCGGAACCAGAGATACAAACACAATTAGACGTCCGTATATTCAACGAACAAGAGGACTTCGAACTCAGCCTGGAAAGGTATCGACAGTTAGCGATTTCAGTGCTCATCGGTGAAGGGGTTGTTGGTCAAAGCGAACTTTCTGTGAGCTTTGTTACGGCTGAAGCGATCAGGGTGCTCAATGAACAGCACATGGGTCACGAAGGCCCAACTGATGTTTTGGCATTTCCGATTGATGAGCATGGAACACAATCAAGGCGCCTGATGGAGACACCCTTGATGCTTGGCGACGTGGTCGTTTGTCCATCTGTCGCGGCGGAAAACTGTTCAACGAACATAGGTTCATATCCGGGACACCAAGGATCCCTTACAGATGAAATCGACTTGCTAGTGGTTCATGGAATACTGCACGTGTTGGGTATGGACCATGCCGAAAGCCAGGAACAACAACGAATGCAAGAACGAGAACGGGTGTATCTCGCCAGCTTTACTGAACCGGGTCTCTGATGGGAGGCGCCGTCGCTGCCCTTTTGTCGGTTGCCTTGTTAGTGGTATTGGTAATATTCCGCTTGATTGAGGTGACTTTTGTTCGCCTTGGTCGCGCTCGCGCAGCTGGCCTAGATGAAACAGCCGGAGACAACCTCCAACTAGATGAGCTCATAGCTGACCGGGAAGTCCTTCTGACCCCAATCACGATCGTTCGAGTTGCCTGCCAGGTCGGCTCGATAGCTCTCGCCGTTTCGATCGGAGAGTCAATAGGCAGCACTTGGATAGCAGTCGTCGTCGCTGCGCTCGTCCTATTCCTATTCGGAGAAGCGATTCCTAGGAGATGGGCCATCGAAGCAAACGACGATATGGCCAAACTCTTAGCACGCCCCGCTCGACTTATCGCCAGGTTTGTTCCGCTGCAATGGTTAGCGCTCCCGCTTATCAACCTTGTGCGCCGATGCGGTCCACGGCCGAGAGAAGAGCTAACCGATGCTGTTGTTGAAGATGAACTTGTTGCCCTCGCTGAAGCCGCTGCCGAAGCAAGCCTGATCGAAGATGATGAAGCTCACTTAATTGGCTCGATCATCGAACTCGGGGACACAATTGTGCGTGAAGTGATGGTGCCTCGACCAGACATGATAACGCTCGCCCGCGATCTCACAGTTTCTGAAGCATTGACCGTTGTCGTGGACACAGGCTTTACCCGGCTGCCTGTTGTTGGGGACACGGTCGACGATGTCATCGGCCTGGCACTATCGAAAGACCTGGTCGCAGCCCAGTTGCAGAACTCTTCGAACGCTGACTTGGAACCACTTATACGCGATGCAGTTTTCGTCCCTGAATCAAAAAGAGTGGTCGAATTGATGCGAGAGATGCAGGCATCAAAATCGCACCTCGCCATAGTCATCGATGAATACGGTGGAACGGCAGGACTGGTCAGCCTTGAAGACATCCTCGAAGAGCTCATTGGTGAAATTGTTGACGAGTTCGACCGAGAAGAGTCTTTAGTTCAAGAGGCGGCTGATGGCTCCCTTTTACTTTCGGGACGGCTTCCAGTGGATGACTTCGAAGAGCTCACCGGAATCTCAACAGGAGATGGTGATTGGGACACAGTTGGCGGTTTCGTCTTCGGGTTACTGGGGCACGTACCCGAAGTCGGTGAAAGCATCGTCTATGAAGGGTGGGAGTTAACGGCTAAAGAGATTGAGAATCGGCGAATCAACATAATTGGCGCCCGGATCAAGGTCATCCAATGAAATCTGGTTTCGTGACCTTCGTGGGGCGACCCAACGCCGGAAAATCAACGCTCATCAATCAAATTCTTGGAACCAAAGTCAGCATCGTCTCGGACAAGCCACAGACCACCAGGCTTCGGGTTATGGGCGTACTCCATCGCGAAGAAAGCCAAATCGTGTTCGTTGACACCCCCGGAATCCACAAACCAGTCACCCAGCTGGGAGAACGGCTCAACGACACAGCACGCTCAGCTTTAGCCGATGTGGACGTAGCATGCCTCGTTATCGACGCCACGGCCCCAATAGGGCGCGGAGACCAGGTCGTAGCTGAAGCGCTCCCACCCAAATCAGTTGTCGTAATCACCAAATGCGACAAAGCCCCCAAAGATTTGATTATCGAACAGCTCGCCGCATCATCAAAGTTCGAGGCAGAGGAATATTTCCCGGTATCAGGCACCACAGGCGAAGGCGTTGAACCCCTAGTGGCTTATCTCGAGAGTCGCATGAACGAAGGACCTGCATACTTCCCACCCGACCAAGTAACCGATCTCCCAGAACCATGGTTTGTCGCCGAACTTGTTCGAGAACAACTCCTCGCCATGTTTCGCGAAGAGCTCCCGTACAGCATCGCGACGCGGGTCACAGAATGGGAATGGCCACGTATTCGGTGCGAAATCCTGGTCGAACGCGAATCACAAAAAGGAATGGTGATAGGCCGAAATGGAGAAGTGCTGAAACAAGTCGGCATAGCGACACGAAAGCAGCTAGCTGACAACGGAAATGGAGTGCACCTCGAACTACATGTCAAAGTCGAAAAAGACTGGCAACGTCGAACAGAGTCGCTCGACCGGCTCCTCGATTTCCACGAACCGGATTAACCTGCCAGTTGTGATTCCTTCAGCACTTGACCTCTCTTCAGTTCCGCGACACGTCGCGTGCGTCATGGACGGCAACGGACGTTGGGCACAAGCGCGGGGCCTACCTAGAACTGAAGGCCACGCGGCAGGAGAAGATGCCCTCTTCGATGCCATCGAAGGTGCCAAAGAAATCGGCATTGAATGGTTTACCGTGTTCGCTTTCTCAACAGAAAACTGGAAAAGACCAGCAGAAGAAGTGAAGTTCCTCATGAACTTCAACGAGTCATTGTTGGTTCGGCGATCCCAAGAACTGAACGAAATGGGCGTGCGCATTCTGTTCTCGGGAAGAAAGAATTGGCGGGTTCCTAAACGCGTTCTGCGACGTATGGAAGAAGCAAGGGACCTCACGAAGAACAACACTGAGATGAGTCTCACCATTGCCTTCAACTACGGGGGACGAGCCGAAATTATCGATGCGGTCAAGCAGATGTTGGAAGACGAGATTCCGATAGAGCGCATAGACGAACGGAAACTGGCTCGCTACCTCTATGAGCCCGGCATGCCAGACGTTGACCTACTTATCAGAACCTCCGGCGAACATCGGTTATCAAACTTTCTTCTGTGGCAAGTCGCATATAGCGAACTGCTGTTTACCGAGACCTTGTGGCCAGATTTTCGACGGGCTGACCTATACGAAGCCATTTTGGAATACCAAGCTCGAGACCGTCGTTTCGGTGGGCTTAATAGGTAGGCCTGACTGATGGCGCACTACCGAGATAGCGGCGTCATTGTCCGTACCCACAAACTCGGTGAAGCAGACCGAATCTTGTCGATCATCACAGAAAACAATGGAAAAGTTAGAGCCGTCGCAAAAGGGGTGAGGAAGACTCGAAGCCGTTACGGAGGGCGCCTCGAACTGTTACGGCACCTAGATTTGCAGTTCTACGAAGGACGCGGCGACCTCGATATCGTCACTCAAGCTGAAACTAGGGATCATTGGCCAGAGATACAGGACGATCTCGATCGCCTCGGAAAAGCATTAACGATTGCTGAAGCTGTCGACCAGGTAGTCCAAGATAAACAGCCGAACCGAGAGGCCTATCGCATGCTGTGTGGAGCACTCGAAACGCTACGGAAAAGCGATCCCGTACTGATTGTCCCGGCGTTCATGCTCAAACTCCTTGCGCAGGAAGGTGTCGCACCAGCCATGGATGAATGCGTTGTTGGCGGTGAGGTAGCAGGCCTCGAGTTTTTTGATCCACGAATCGGAGGTGTCACATGCGCGGCGCACCAGCGAGGCCGTCGAATTTCATCCTCCGCGTTGGAGTTGATGAGAGCAACATTGGGAGGCGCCTTGGCGGCAGTGTTAGAGGTCCAACAAGCACCGCATACAGATGAAGTATCTGCGCTTACTCATCGACTTTGGGAATTCCATATTGAACGACGACTTCGCAGCACCGAATTACTGAGTTGACCCAGAAGCCGACCACAAAAAACTAATCGAGCATTCCTTTTGGTTTACCCGAAGTACTTGCATGTAATCGTGCGAACTTTTTCTCAGCTCGAGCATCTGCGGTGGATCGCCACCACAAACGGCCCTTCCAGACCGCTCCAGCAAGTGAGAAAAAGCCCAGCACAAGCTGGGTTCCGTTGAGGAGTCGACACTGAGGGTGTTCACTTTTGACCATCCCATCAGAAGTTTCAGCCAACTGGGTGCGGACCGTATCTAAATCAACGGAATCGGGAGAAGGGGAAAGAATCGGACGAGGACATGACCACTCCATTCGATCATTGTCCACACCGTCAAATTCGGTGTCGAAAAAAGTGATCGGTGTCGACCAGATGAGACCGGTCAACAGCAAACAGATGAAAGCAACAGTTCGATCTCGCAACATAACAAGCCAACCTTAACCGACTTTGGCGCCGCTACTCGGTGAAGTACCCACCATCAGGGTGCAGTATCTCTCCAGTAAAGTAAGAGGCTTCATCGCTCGCAAGGAACAGTGCGGTGTTAGCGATCTCATCAGGGACACCTTTTCGGCCCATAGGGATGTTTGCAAAAAATTGGGTCAACCGTTCCTCGGGAATCAAGTCGATCATCTTGGTCATATGGGTGTCTACATAGCCCGGTCCAATTGCGTTCACCCGAATACCTGAAGAAGCCAAGAGGCGAGCCATCTTTTTGGTCAACATCCACACAGCTGATTTGGAACAAACATACGGAATTGGTCCAGCATCAGGATGTTTCGCTGCGATTGAAGCGATCGTCACGATGGAGCCCCCGTTGCCTGATTCCACCATAGGAGCGACACAGGCTTGCGCAGCTAACAGCGTCCCGTCCAAGTTGATCGCCATTACTTGCCGAAAGTCTTCTAAATCGAGGTCCAATAATTCACTGGCAGGATTTTCAAAATAGTCCATGCGCTTGGCCCACCACTTCACACTCGCGTCCTGGTCTCCACTCTTGTATCCGGGATGGCTCACACCAGCCGCTGTCACCAAAACATCGACAGCTCCATAGGTTTCAAGAGCATGAGAGGCCATGGCATGGTTGTCAGGAGCACTGACAGCATCGCAATGCACAAATGAGGCAACCCCACCATCAGCGACAACCATCTCGACGGTTTCTTCTCCCAAGTCATCGATGATGTCGGCTACGACAACTTTGGCTCCTTCGGCTGCAAATCGTTGAGCCGTTGCGCGACCCAGACCGTTACCGCCGCCTGTTACAACTGCCACTTTTCCTTCTAAACGCATACATCCCCCTAAGACTCAAAAGCCCTGATCGAACAGTTACGCAAACATAGTCAAACAATTGCGTGGCCAGAGAGGGTAAGTCATAGGTACCCTCGGCGCCATGGCTTCGCCCGATCCAACTCTCTTCGACAAAGTTGTCAACCTCTGCAAACGACGGAGTTTCGTTTTCCCGTCAGCGGAAATATACGGAGGCTTCCGTAGTACCTACGATTACGGACCGCTCGGCGTCCTCATGCTCAGAAACGTTAAAGACGCATGGTGGCGATCGATGGTTCAGTTGCGAAGCGACGTGGTAGGTCTCGACGCCGCCATATTAAGTCCTCCACAAGTTTGGGAAGCCTCAGGTCATCTTGAAAACTTCAGTGACCCCCTCGTTGATTGCACCGAATGCAAAACCAGACATCGAGAAGACCAGTTAGAAGACCCCAACACCTGTCCATCTTGCGGCAAATCTGGGACCTTTACAGAAGCTCGCGCGTTCAACCTCATGTTCAAAACCCAAGCGGGACCCGTCGAAGGTGCAGGAGCTGATGTCTACTTACGCCCCGAGACAGCGCAAGGAATGTTCATCAACTTTAAGAACATTCTTGAAACAAGTCGCAAGAAGCCACCCTTTGGTATAGCCCAAGTAGGCAAATCATTCCGAAACGAAATCACTCCAGGAAACTTTGTTTTCCGGACACGTGAGTTCGAGCAAATGGAACTCGAATTCTTTGTTCCGCCCGAGGACGCAAATGAGTGGTACCAGTACTGGATGCAAGAACGACACCAGTGGTATCTCGATCTTGGAATTCCCGCCGAACAAATCCGGATGAGACCGCATGACGAAGATGAACTCAGCCACTACTCATCTGGCACGAGCGACGTCGAATTTTTGTTCCCCTGGGGTTGGGGTGAGCTCGAAGGTATAGCTAACCGAGGAGATTTCGACCTACTGCAACACGCACAACATTCTGGACAAAAACTTGAATACTTCGATCAAGGGACAGGCGAACGCTATGTTCCGCACTGCATCGAACCGGCGGCAGGAGCAACGCGTTCGATGATGGCGTTCCTCATGGCTGCCTACGACGAAGAACAAGTCAACGATGACACTCGAACAGTTCTTCGACTCCACCCGCGTCTAGCCCCATACAAAATCGCAGTGTTGCCGCTGTCCAAGAAAGACACGTTGTTGCCCAAAGCAGAAGAAATTCTTCACATGCTGCAACCGCACTTCATGTGTGACTACGACATCACACAAGCAATTGGAAAGCGGTACCGACGCCAAGACGAAATCGGTACTCCGTATTGCGTCACAATCGACTTCGACTCCCTGGAAGACGATGCCGTAACGGTCCGCGAACGAGACTCGATGGAACAAACACGCGTCTCAACTGGCGAATTGGTTACTTACCTCACGCAACAGTTAGCGCTGTAAAGACGAGGCAGAGAGAACTAGCCTGTAACCGAGGGGAGCAACGATGAGCTACACCATCGCGTTAGGAACAGTCGGGGGCGGCCTATGGGTCGGGTATGACGGCGGTGAAAAATGGAGACAAATTCAAGGGCCCATGGACCCTGAGTCGAACGTACGCGCCCTAGCGAACAACCCCCAAGACTCACAACACCTACTTGCCTCGGTAGATGGAGACGGTGTCTACCAGTCATATGACGGCGGTAGCCATTGGGAACAAACGGCGGAACTCGCAGATCGACCAATATGGTCGCTCGCCTTCGACCCGCACGACCCGCAACGGATCTATGCCGGTACTAGGCCAGGGTTGTTCGTTTCAGACAACGGGGGTGCCTCATTTACCGAGATGAGTACAACCATGAGTGATCGCTGCCCAATCGGAGTGCCACGAACCACCAACGTCGTGGTCGATCTGAATGATCCAGCCACCATTTACGCATCGGTGGAAATCGATGGTCTGCACCGCAGCCGTGACCGGGGCAGCACATGGGAATCTCTCGGGGCGTTGGGCCCATCAGAATTTTACAACGACGTGCATGGTTTGACTGTTCGCAACAATGGAACGGGAACTGAACTCCTCGTCACGTCACCATTCGGGCTCGGGCGAAGCAATGACGATGGGTCAACTTGGGACTGGCACGAATTCCGCCCATTCGAGGGATCGAAATTTGAGTTCGCATACTCGCGATGCATTCGTGCCCCCTGGGGGAACGACATTGTCGTTGTGTGCGTCGGAGACTACATCCCAGGCCGCACAGGAGCGATTGAGGTCAGTAGAGACGGCGGGAAAACGTTCCAAAGGGCCGAACTACCCGAAACACCTAAAGCAACCATGTACTGGCTTGCTACACACGAAGACCTCCCCGGCGTTGTGGCAGCTACCTCGGTCTACGGCCAAATTTATGTGAGCGACAACTTCTGCGAAACATGGAGCAAACTCGAACGTGAACTTGGGGAGATTCGTTGCTCGGTCATTGTGCCAACACAATGACCGCAGCAGATACACCAGCTGAGGTAGCCGCAGCTATAGCTGACGCAGTACAACGAGCATCAGGGCCTAACGCATCAATCACCAAAAAAGAAGCCTTACTGCAGATTGACCCCCAACAACTTGACGCAGTACTCCACACAGGTTTTGGTCACAGCAGCCGCGATGTTCTCACCAGCGGCCTTGGAGTATCACCAGGAGCAGCAGTTGGACGCATAGTCCTAACAGCAGATGAAGCGATGATGGCCACTGACGACGTCATTCTCGTCAGAGACGAAACTTCTCCAGCGGACGTTCACGGAATGCAAGTAGCTGTAGGCATCCTGACTACCAAGGGTGGATTAGCAAGCCATGCGGCAGTTGTAGCTCGAGGTTGGGGCAAGCCTGCGGTATGCGGAGCCGAAAACATTGAAATCAGAACTGACCATATTTTGATCAATGGTGAACGCATCGATGCAGGGCAGACACTTTCTATTGACGGAGGAAGCGGGGAGGTCATCCGAGGATCCCTTCAAATGACAGCAGCTGACCCAATCCCAGAATTAGCCACTTTGCTGCTATGGGCCGATGAAATCCGTCATCTAGCTATCCGAGCCAACGCGGACACAGCCTCCGAAGCCCGAACGGCTCGTGAGAATGGCGCAGAAGGTATCGGCTTGTGTCGAACAGAACACATGTTTCTCGATGAGCAACGGTTACCGGTCATCCGAAAGATGATCCTCGCTGAAACTCCAGAACAAGAAGCAGAAGCACTGAACGAGCTGCGCGAGAGCCAATACGGCGACTTCGTTGAACTATTAGAACAAATGGATGGGTTCCCAGTAACCGTTCGGCTGCTCGACCCACCCCTGCATGAGTTCCTACCAAACATCGACGAGCTCATCGCGACCGAAGCACGAAACGACCTCGACGAGCAAGGCAAAGCACTACTAGCCGCAGCACAAAAATGGCGCGAACATAACCCAATGATCGGAACCCGCGGTGTCCGATTGGCATGGCTCAAACCAGGGCTTTACGAGATGCAAACGCGAGCGCTCCTTGATGCAATCTCTAACAGAATCGAAGCAGGAGGCTCACCATCTGTCGAAATTATGATCCCACTCACCGTCAGCGGCAAAGAACTGTCAGGGATCCGCGAACAGATCGAGGCTGTTGTAGAAGAGCATGATGTCGTGACCTCAATCAACATCGGAACCATGATCGAAACCCCCAGAGCAGCGCTGGTCGCGGGCGAACTCGCCGAGCATTCCGATTTCTTCAGTTTCGGAACTAACGACCTGACCCAACTCGTTTTTGGGTTCAGCCGCGACGACATTGAGAGCAGAATCATGGCCCTCTACCTAGACGAAGAGCTCTTGAATGCCAACCCGTTCCAACAACTGGATTCTGCAGCTGTTGTCGAGCTTGTTCGTACCGGTATTGAACGAGGCAGAAACACTAAAGACCAGCTAACAGTAGGTGTTTGCGGCGAACATGGCGGTGACCCGATCAGCATCAAGCTGCTCGCAGACGTCGGCGTCGACTACGTCTCGTGTTCTCCGCCACGAATTCCAGTAGCGCGGCTCGCTGCTGCGCATGCAGCGATAACTGGCCGCGGTTAGATCTGAGTGATAACGAACCCCATACGCAGGCACTAGCGTCAACGGTTGATGGGCATACACGACGAAGATCTCCAACGCGTCAAGGTTGAATCAGACCTTGTAGGAATCATCTCGCAATATGTCGCGCTTAGAAAGGTAGGGCAACGGTTCAGTGGTTTATGTCCGTTTCACAACGAAAAGACCCCCTCTTTCTCGGTAAACGCTGAAGAAGGATTCTTTTACTGCTTCGGGTGCCAAAAAAGCGGTGATGCAATCACGTTTGTGCGAGAGATCGAACACCTTGATTTTGTCGGAGCCGTCGAATGGCTAGCCAATCGTATGGGCATAGCACTCCGATACACAGACGCTTCAAATGGCGCATCCCACAAAGAAAAACAAGAACTCAGCGAGCTACTCGAAAAAGCCGCAGAGTTCTATCACCAAACATTACGCACGGGAAAAGAGGCCGGAAAAGTACGGGCCTACCTGCGCAGCAGAGGCTTCGATTCTGAAACAGTTGAACAATTCCGAATTGGTTACGCACCTGACAAATGGGATGCTCTCGCCACCCATCTAAACGTTCCCACTGAAAAGCTAGAAGCGGCAGGCCTTGGTCGACGCGGCCAGCGAGGCACACCCATCGATTTCTTCAGAGATCGAGTCATGTTTCCAGTGGCTGACGCCAGCGGGATAGTGGTGGGCTTCGGCGGACGAATGCTGCCAGAGGGCCAACAACCCAAATACAAAAACACAGCCCAAACCCGTCTCTACGACAAAAGTAAAATCCTCTACGGCCTCCACTGGGCAAAAAAACAAGTCGTCGCCGAAGACGAAATCATTGTTTGTGAGGGCTACACCGATGTCATTGGGTGTTTCCGAGCAGGACTTGACCGAGCAGTAGCAACTTGTGGCACGGCCCTCACCGACGACCACGTCAAAACCATGGTTCGCTTTGCCAAACGCATCGTCATTGCATTCGATGCTGATGGGGCAGGAAAAGCAGCTGCAGACCGTTTCTACGAATGGGAAGACAGGCACGAAGCCGAAGTGTTCGTCGCTGCCATCCCCGAAGGAGCAGACCCCGGCCAACTCGCCGAAGAGAACCCCGAAGCACTCCGAGAAGCAATCCGTTCCGCTGAGCCATTTCTCAGTTACCGCATCAACAGAGTCCTTGACCGAGCAGATCTAACGCACGTGGAGGGTCGGGCACGTGCCGCTGCCGATTCGGGAGCAATAATTGCCGAACACCCCAACGAAGTTGTCCGAGACCAGTACTTGGTCGAAATAGCACAAAAAGTGCGGGTAGATATCGAGCAAATGCGACGGCTGATCGTCAAACGGCCACCTAACCAACATCAAACACAGGTCCCTCGAACCCGAGACCATCAACTCGATGAACCCACACCGGCCGAGCCGATTAGAGAAATACCCCAAGTTGAACTGAACCTGCTTCGAGTGCTGATCCACAACCCAGAGACCGTGAAACCATTAGCGCTGCAGCCTATGTTCACCGACCCAGTAGCTATTGAGACCTTTGAACTAGTTGTCCAAGACGCGTGGAGAGATCGAATGCACGCTTGCTCAGAGGCGGTGACTGGGCTCATCGGGCGGTTGCTGGTCGAAGAAGTAATCGGCGACCCAATTGAATTGGTTTCTCGAGCATTAGACGCGGTTATCGGCAGGTGGAACACAGAACTGCGCTATGACGTCAACGACATCGAACAATTACGCAAATATCAACCGACCGTTCAATGGTTGGCGCAACGCCAAGAAGAAATGCATCAAGAAGAAACGCGACCTGCAGCTGTCGAAGCTGTCGTTGAATGGCTACGAAAGCAAAACCAAGAAGAACAAGCGAATTCGTAGCTTTAGCTCGTTTAGTTCTATGCGATTTTTTTGGCTCCGGGGGTGGGGATCGAACCCACGACAAACGGATTAACAGTCCGCTGCTCTGCCAGCTGAGCTACCCCGGAAGGCAGAGGACGAGGATATCAACCTCTGAGGCTAATTGGATGGTGGGCCGAGCGGGGATCGAACCCGCGACCGAGCGATTATGAGTCGCCTGCTCTAACCACTGAGCTACCGGCCCGCTCTGAGCGTAGGCATTTCAAGCCCATATCGCTATTCGAAAGCCCGGATTTATGCGACCAATGTTGACAGTGTGAAGCAAATTTTATTTGGCGAGCAGTACCGAACAGGCTCAGTCATACCAATTTTCAGCTAATTCTAAAAGATGCCGACAAATCTCATTACAGCGGTCAAGAACAGCGCACATTCCATCCTCACCATTGAGGAGACCTCGTAACGAAAGATCTAGTCGAGCGACAATGGTTAACGTGCGTTGTGCCGGGTCAGTTACCGATGGAAACGAATCAATAGCGGAAACCTCGACAGGCAACACTTGACCACCCAGACCAGCGAGCTCTGTGGCAAGTACCAACAAATCTGGTTCGTTGTCTAAGGGCGGCAATCCCCAGGTGAATGTAAGCGGAGCCCAAAACTCATCTGGGGGTAACTCTCCCTCTGGTCCGGCTAGAAGGACATCTTCTAACGCCAGCATCGTTCTAGGATCTGACTCAAGAGTTAAATGAAGATCAAGCGGACCTCCACAAGCCTCCTCTGGATGCAGGTCGACTTCCCATGCTTGTCGTAGCCCATAAGTTTCTAAGAAATGGCGTTCGTCATGAATGTGAAAACCATGCTCAGCCGCGTGTTCTTTTAGATCGGCTACGTAGCCAGCCATGTCGATTACAGCCATATGAGACCTTTCAGCGACGGCGAGGCTAGCCGGTCATCGGAGCCGTTTACAGGTCAAAGCGCTACCGTCCTAGCCGTGACCTCCGATTCGTGGATCAAGCTTCTCGACGAAACCGCTCAAGCGGTAGTCAATGCGCTAGCAACTTTTGGTCGATGGAGCGATGGAGGGGATCGGCCAGACCAGTATGCGCTTGACCAGGTCGCTGACGCAGCAGCCATAGAAGTGCTACAAACCAGCGGAGTTTCGATTCTCAGCGAAGAGTCTGGGTTCTTGCAAGGCGAAAACAGTGAGCTAATCATTGTTGACCCTGTCGACGGATCAACTAATGCCTCACGCCGAATCCCGCACTATTGCACCAGTCTGTGCGTGGTAGACGACCAAGGCCCTTCGGTGGGGCTTGTGTTGAATCTTGCTAACGGAGAACGATTTCATGCAACAAGAGGTGGTGGAGCCTTCCTCAACGATCAACCCATCGGACCCACCAAATGTCTGCAAATGAGTGAATCGATTATCGGAGTCGCTGGCCCTTTACCGGACTGGATTTCACCGTCCCAGTACCGGTCATTCGGCGCAGCTGCATTAGACCTCTGTTCTGTTGCTGCTGGTCGATTAGACGGTTATATAGACCCGATAGCGCATCACGGAGTGTGGGACTACGCAGCGGGCGTGTTGATCTGCCGAGAAGCAGGAGTAGCCGTTGGAGAACTTCAAGGCCGGGAACTAATTCACTCAGATCACTCGCTGCGGCTAGGGCCGGTAGCCGCAGCAACGCCAGAACTCTTAGGTCAACTTGGTGTAGAGCGGCAAATAGACCGTTAGTCTCTTTCCAGTCGGGCGCTTAGCTCAGTTGGCTAGAGCACCTCCCTTACAAGGAGGGGGTCACAGGTTCGAGTCCTGTAGCGCCCACACCTCAACATGTGAAGAGCTTT
>Ga0208127_1000237_pt1 | contig 28426 bp, 24 predicted proteins | sample ETNtaG_6_FD_185751 | JGI IMG/M metagenome (GOLD analysis project Ga0208127, IMG submission 185751) | Marine microbial and viral communities from oxygen minimum zone, Eastern Pacific Ocean - ETNP201306SV45 (SPAdes) (version 2) | ecosystem: Environmental > Aquatic > Marine > Oceanic ... | reverse complement strand
TTTTTGGGGGAGGCTATCATTTCCATCGGAATTGTTGCGCTTCCTTCTAAGTCTTTTTTTAGGCGTAGCCCCACGACACTCATCTGTTTGCGTACCCAATTGTCACTTAGCTGGGTAAAGTCATAGGCGGTTTTCACTTCGTTAAGTGCCAATCGGCGTGCGTGCTGACGGCCAATGCCCCAAACATCTGCAATGGGTAGCCATTTGAGCGCCTTAATGCGCTTTTCTTCCGAGTCAATTACATAGACGCCTTTGGTTTTTTCAGCGAATTTTTTGGCCACACGGTTGGCTACTTTAGCAAGCCCCTTGCTTGGGCCTAGTCCAATGCTAACGGGCATACCAGTCCATTTGCGCACACGCTTGCGTATTTGTTGTGCATAGGTTTCCATGTGATAGCGGTCAAAGCCGTCAAAATGTAAAAATGCCTCGTCAATGCTGTATACTTCTACTTCAGGTGTAAATTGACGCAAGACATCCATCACACGCTGGCTCATATCACCATAGAGTGGATAATTGGACGAAAAAACCTGAACGTTGTGTTGTCTAAAAAAAGACGAAAACTTGTGTGCAGGCGCCCCCATGGGTAGTCCAAGGGCTTTGGCTTCGTTACTGCGTGCAATCACACAACCGTCATTGTTGGACAAAATAGCAATGGGCTTGTCGTTTAATGTGGGTTGAAAAATGCGCTCACAAGAAGCGTAGAAGTTATTACAATCGACTAAAGCAAACACATCCAAAACTACATTTTTTTACTGTAGTATTAAATAGTTTTTTTCAACTAAATCCTGCGTTAATAAACGCAAATACAGTACATTTGTTTAGTACAACCACTCCTAGATGGACAAGTATTCGTTTCTCAATGCAGCCCATACGGCTCATTTTGCGCAGCTTTACGACCAATACCTCATAAACCCTGATAGCGTAGAGCCTAGCTGGCGTGCCTTTTTCCAAGGATTTGACTTTGGTGTAGAAAATGGTGCTGAATATACTGACGAAAAGGTTCCACAGTCTGTTCTCAAAGAATTCCGCGTCGTAAAACTTATTGATGGTTACCGCGGAAGTGGACACCTCTTTACACGGACCAACCCTGTGCGAGAGCGTAGAAAATACAAGCCAACCCTTGCTATTGAAAATTTTGGATTGACCCACCAAGATCTGGACACAGTATTTTCAGCTGGTGAAATAATAGGTATTGGCCCGGCAAAACTGGCTGATATCATTGTGCACTTGGAGCGTATCTACTGCGAATCCATAGGTTTGGAGTATATGTTTATCCGTCATCCGCAACGCGTAAACTGGATTCAAAAATGGATCAACAAGAACGGTAATCATCCATCATTTGATGACAATCAGAAAAAACACATTCTTAAAAAACTGAATGAAGCTGTTGCTTTTGAGAGTTTCCTACACACCAAATATGTTGGACAAAAACGCTTTTCTTTAGAAGGTGGCGAGTCCTTGATTCCGGCCTTAGATGCTTTGATTGAAGGCGCTGCAAAAGTCGGGGTGGAGGAGTTTGTGGTTGGCATGGCGCACAGAGGCCGTCTCAATACGCTGACCAATATTTTTGGTAAGCCCGCTCAAGACATTTTTAGTGAGTTTGACGGCAAAGACTATGAAGAGGAGGTATTTGACGGAGACGTTAAGTATCACCTAGGATGGACCTCAAAACGCCTCACAGATGCAGGCTATCAAGTAAACATGAATATTGCACCCAACCCTTCTCATTTAGAAGCAGTGAACGCTGTAGTGGAAGGTATCGCACGTGCGAAACAAGATAATAATTACAGTGGCAATACCCGAAAAGTAATGCCCATTCTCATTCATGGTGATGCTGCTATTGCAGGTCAGGGGGTGGTATATGAAGTGGTCCAAATGGCACAACTCGATGGCTACAGAACAGGCGGTACAATACATATTGTGGTCAACAACCAAATAGGTTTTACCACCAATTACCTAGACGGGCGTTCAAGCACCTATTGTACAGATGTTGCCAAGGTTACCCTTTCACCTGTGTTGCATATAAATGCTGATGACGTAGAGGCTGTGGTTCATGCCATGCATTTTGCTTTGGCCTATCGCAACCGTTTTTCACGTGATGTATTTATTGACTTGCTTGGCTACAGAAAATACGGCCATAATGAAGGGGACGAACCACGATTTACGCAACCTAAGCTCTACAAAGCCATAGGTAAGCATAAAAACCCACGAGATATCTACGCTGCCAAACTGATGTCTAAAGGTGTTATTAAGCAAGTTGATTTGGACCAGATGGAAGCCGATTATAAGCAAACACTTGAAAAAAAGCTCGAAGATGCTCGACAGGCTTCCAATACAATTATCACACCATTCATGAAAGACGAATGGACCGGATATCAACGTGCCAAGCAAAAAGACATGCTGCAGGCTGTTGACACCACCATAGAGCTCAAAAAATTGGATGCCATTGCAAGTACACTAACCGAACTGCCTTCAAATAAAAAATTCTTGCGTAAAACACAGCGCTTGGTAAAAGACCGAAAGGCCATGTATTTTGAGCGTAATCAATTGGATTGGGCTATGGGCGAGTTGCTGGCATACGGCTCCTTACTTTCAGAAGGGCATAACGTACGTATTTCTGGTCAAGATGTTGAGCGCGGTACATTCTCTCATCGCCATGCCGTCATGAAGGTCGAAGATTCTGAAGAAGAAGTAATTCTTTTAAATAGTTTGGACAAATCTCAAGGTCGCTTTAACATCTTTAACTCTTCTCTTTCTGAATATGGCGTTATGGGATATGACTATGGTTTTGCCATGGCCAGCCCAAGTGCCTTAACTGTATGGGAGGCGCAGTTTGGTGATTTTAGTAACGGCGCACAAATTATGATTGACCAATACCTTTCATCTGCTGAAGACAAATGGAAAATGCAGAATGGTTTGGTATTGTTCCTCCCCCATGGCTATGAAGGACAGGGTGCCGAGCATTCTTCTGCTCGCATGGAACGTTATTTACAGCTTTGTGCCAAAGACAATATGTTCGTGGCTGACGTAACTACACCGGCCAATCTATTCCATATGTTACGGCGGCAGCTTAAATCGACATATCGAAAACCATTGGTGGTATTTACACCCAAAAGTTTATTGCGACATCCAATGGCCGTTTCTTCCAAAGAATCGTTGGCAAAAGGTCAGTTTATGCCTTTAATTGATGATGACACAGTTAAGCCTAATAAGGTAAGGACACTTGTATTGTGTACAGGAAAGTTTTATTACGACTTATTTGATGCCCGCGAAACCAAACAGCGTAAAGATGTGGCATTGGTTCGCCTTGAACAATTATTCCCCTTGCCTAAAGATGAGATAGCTGCGGTTATGAAAAAGTATACCAAAGCAGAAGTGGTGTGGGCACAGGAAGAGCCACGAAACATGGGCGCATATGGACATTTATTGTTACATCTTCCGCAAGCACGGGATTTCCGTGTTGCATCTCGCCGTTTTTACGGTGCCCCTGCAGCCGGAAGTTCAACACGATCCAAGCGACGCCATAAAGAAATTATTGAGTACGTATTTGATAAAACCAAAGACAATATGCGCTAGAGCAGCGCCAAAACAGGAGTTATGATTTTAGAAATGAAAGTGCCCTCTCCGGGCGAATCAATATCAGAAGTAGAAATAGCCGAATGGTTGGTTAGTGATGGTGATTATGTAGAAAAAGATCAAACCATTGCCGAAGTCGATTCGGACAAGGCTACCCTTGAGCTCCCCGCGGAGGAGAGTGGAATCATTACACTTAAAGCCGAAGAAGGCGATGCGATTGCTGTAGGCGCCGTAGTATGTCATATAGACACTGCTGCAATCAAGCCAGAAGGTCTGGATATAAAACCTGCTCCGGTCAAAGCAACCGTTTCACAAGCTTCAACAACAACAGCTCCCGCGCAAACTTCTTATGCTACTGGCACAGCCTCCCCAGCAGCTCGAAAAATTATCGCTGAAAAGGGAATAGATAAAGCTGCTATTCCAGGCACCGGTCGTGACGGCCGTATCACAAAAGAGGATGCCGTAAATGCTGTTCCTTCAATGGGAACCTCAGCAGGCGACAGGCCATTATCTCGCAAGAAAATGTCCATGCTCCGCCGAAAAGTAGCTGAACGCTTGGTTGCTGCCAAAAATGAAACAGCCATGCTTACTACATTTAATGAGGTCAATATGTCACCCATTTTTGACTTGCGGGCCGAGTATAAGGAAGCCTTTAAAGCAAAACACGATGTTGGACTTGGGTTTATGAGCTTTTTCACCAAAGCCGTGGTTCGCGCATTAAAAGAATTCCCAGACGTAAACTCCATGATTGATGGTAACGAACAAATATTGCACGACTACTGCGATATCAGTGTAGCCGTTTCGGGACCTAAAGGGCTTATGGTTCCTGTAGTTCGAAATGCTGAAGCCATGGACTTTAAGGATGTAGAGACCGAAATTAAGCGTTTAGCAATCCGAGCACGTGATGGACAAATCACTGTTGATGAAATGACAGGTGGGACCTTTACCATCTCCAATGGAGGGGTGTTTGGGTCTATGCTTTCAACACCAATCATTAATCCACCACAATCAGCTATTTTAGGCATGCACAATATTTTACAACGTCCAATTGCTGTTGATGGTAAGGTTGAAATTCACCCTATGATGTATGTGGCGCTTTCTTATGACCATCGAATTATTGATGGACGCGAAAGTGTAGGATTTTTGGTAGCTGTAAAAGAAGCACTAGAAGACCCCGTTAACTTACTGATGGATGGTAATGTCAAAAAAGCATTGGCACTTTAACCATTGATAGCCACCACTTGCTCAACTTTTCCAGGAAGCATTTCGCGCATCATGGTTTCGATGCCATTCTTAAGGGTAAATGTAGACGAAGGACAACCACTACAAGCGCCTTGCAAGACGACGTGGACGGCCTTTGCGTTTTCATCAAAAGATTGAAACACAATATTCCCGCCATCAGAAGCTACAGCAGGCTTGATGTACTCATCCAATATCCGTACAATCTCTTGCTCGGTTGCTGAGTAATTAATCTCAACATTTGCTTCCTTTTCCAAAAATGGACTGAAGCTAGGGGACAATATGGGTTTGTTTTCCGCAATGTACTCTCTAATAAAAGTGCGTACTTGTTGCACAACTTCTTCCCAGGTTGAAATTTCATATTTGGTTATGGACACAAAATTTTCGTCCATGTATACTTCTTTGACAAAAGGAAAGTGGAATAAAGCTTGTGCTAGGGGGGCATCTTTGGTTGTATCTATGGAAGTAAATTCCACACTTGCGGGCACCAGTTTTTTATTTGCCACAAACTTCATCACAGCAGGGTTGGGAGTGCTTTCGGCATAAACACTAGCTGGAGCCGCTTTTTTTGTTTTGATGACTTCACCTCCGTCAGCGAGGTACTTTTCTAATTGTTCAACCACTTCTTCTTGCACATCACTCCATTCCACAATGGGAAAACGTTCTAAGGTCAATTGAGTGCCGTTGAAGGTTACAGCCTTCACAAAGGGCAAATAAAATAATTGCTGTGCTAATGGAACTTCCATGGCTTCTGAAACATTATTAAATGCATAAGCGCGCTCAACAAGAGGAATATCAGTACTTAAAACAAGTAAATCTGGATTTTCAGATGGTAATATGCGAAAACGACTCATAAACTTTTTATACAAAAATACGTATTAGAACCATAGTAGTAGAATGTACACAGTAGATTTTTGTACTTTGCAGTATGCTAATAAAAACCATATTAAATCATACGCCCACTTATGGCGAAAACTGTTTTTTTGCTGACAATGCTACTCTTATTGGAGATGTGGTGATGGGCGATTCCTGCTCTGTGTGGTTTCAGGCCGTAGTTCGTGGCGATGTAAATCGTATTGTCATTGGTGACAATGTCAATATCCAAGACGGGGCTGTTATTCATGCAACCTATAAGACTGCTCCTACTACAATAGGTAATAATGTATCTATTGGGCACAATTCCATTGTTCATGGATGCACCATTTACGATAACGTATTGGTTGGTATGGGCGCTATTATTATGGATGACGCAGTTGTGGAATCCAACAGCATTATTGCTGCTGGAGCGGTAGTTACCAAAAACACCATAGTGCCTTCTGGAACAGTGTTTGGCGGTGTGCCTGCTAAAAAAATTAAGGACACTTCACCTGAACTAATATCAGGAGAAATAACGCGTATCGCAAAAAATTACAGCTTATATGCAAGCTGGTTTAAGGATTAAATTGCTACCTGATTAACATGGTCAACACCAAAAGATTCCCAGAGTTCAATTTTTGGGCAAGCTGTGCTGTAGTAGGTAGCCCTACCACCACTTTCACTGTAGAGGTTGTGCAAGCCTAGTAATCTACGAGTTTGCTCGGCTACCGCCGTGCTGCAATCCACAATTGTTACATTTTCGGGCAGTATTTTTTTTAGGGCCGGCGTTAAAAAAGGGTAGTGGGTACATCCCAGAACTAGATGATCGATGGGTTTTTTTAGCATTGGGTGCAAGATATCACGTAGCTGTTTTTCGGTTGCTTTGCTATCTGCTTTACCTTCTTCAACCAGCCCCACCAATCCATGCCCTACTTGGCTTATTACTTCAAGCCCTTGTGTATAATCTTGAGCTGTGCTTTGGAACAGTGTACTGGTAAGAGTTCCAGCAGTTGCAAGCACTCCTATAACCCCTGTTTTACTGTCTAATGCTGCTGGCTTTATGGCAGGTTCAATACCCACAAATGGAATTGAAAAATGCTTCCTGAGCTGTGAAATAGCATTGGTCGTTGCCGTGTTGCAGGCTACCACTACTAGTTTACACTCTTGTGCAACCAACCATTTGGTCACAGCTATTGCACGTGCTGTAATTGTTTCTTTTGTTTTTTTCCCATACGGCGTGTAAGCCTGGTCAGCCACGTAAAGGATATCTTCATTAGGAAGCATTTCTTTAAGTGCATTAAGCACAGATAATCCGCCTACTCCAGAATCGAAAACACCTATGGGTTTAGAATGCATGCTTAAAAATAAAAAAACTGCCTCGAAAGGAGGCAGTTTTTTTAAGATAATATGTTTTATTGGTTTTAGATTCCCAATGCCTTTTTAACGTCTGATGAAAGATCTTTTCCTTCTGCCATTAATAAAGCACCACCAAGACTTGCATCAATTACGTAATCAAAACCTTGTGCTTTGGCAACTTCTTGCACTTTGGCACGCGCATTTTCAATGATGGGACGCAATAAGTCTGCTTGCTTCTTTTGAATGTCTTGAGAAGCTGTTTGCCGGAACTGTTGAATATTCTGTTCCATACCTGCTAATTCTTGTTGACGAGCTTGGTTTGTCACGTCTGTTTGGTTTTCAGCTTCAGCAGAATAAGTTTGCAATTTGGTTTGATATTCTTTTATAGAGGCTTCGATTTCTGTCTGATAATCTTTTTCTAATTTTTGAACCTCTTCTTGAGCGGCAATTACGCTCGGCATTTCGCTGATTAGTTTTTGGAAGTCTAAGTGTGCTACTTTGCTTTGTGCATAAGTTATGTTGCTAAGCATTAAAATTACAGTGAGTAATAGTGTAGATAAATATTTCATTTTTTGAGTTAATTAAGTGTTACTTTTTTGTTGCGCTTGTTTGCGTTTTTCTTCAAATTCTTTTTTTCTTCTTTCAAGCTCTTCTAATCGTTCTTTTTTTCGTTTAGCTAAAGCTTCTTCTTTTTCTTTTTTCTTCCTTGCAATTTCTTGCTCGCGTTCTTGTTTTTTACGTTCGTACTCAGCTTTTCGTGCCTCTCGTATTTCTTCTTTACTTTGAATAGGAGCAGCGTCGGTTTGTGTTTTATCTCCAGTTTTTTTAGCCTCTTTTTGTCGTTTACGCTCAGCTTTTCGTTCTTCCGCTAGCCTTCGGCGTTCCGCGTTTTGTTGCTGTATTTTTTTTCTTTTCTCATCAATTGATGGGTTTGAACGCTGTTTGCGTTCTTGTTTTTTGGTTTCAGCCAAAAAAGCTTGAGCCTTTTTCTTGTCATTAATTTTAAGGTATTTAATAACAAGTTCGCTAATATCGTATTTTTTTTCAGAATGAAGAACTAGAATATCAGCGGTACTGTCAAAAACATAGTTTAGTTTTCTGTCGCTGGCAATTTCTCGGATTGCTGTAAGTATTTCATCTTGTGCTGGCTGTGCTAGTTTTAGCTTTTGCTGAATCCAGTCACCCTCAACTCCAAAGCGTTGCTCTATGTACTGATTAAGTTTTTCCTGTTCGAAGGCAATGTCATCTTCACGTTCTTCAGCTATTTCTTCGGTTAGCAGTGGTCTTTCGATTTCAAGAATTTTTGTTTGATCATCTAATTTTTTTTGCCGTACATCAATTTCGTTACGCCATGATGCAATTTTTGTTTCCAAATCTTGGCTTGATTCTGTGAAGCCGCTGTGTGCAGCCAAAACCTTGTCAATATCTAAAAACCCTATCCTGACATTACGTTGTCCGTATGTAATACCCGTTACAGAACAGCACAATAATAATGACCAAAAAAACCGCATTTATTTATTTATTAGAATTGTTGACCTATGATAAAGTGTGTTTCCCATCCGTTGGGGTTTAAGTCATTTGGCACCTCACTATCAAAGCCATACCCAAAATCTATGCCTAACAATCCAAAAGCGGGCATAAAAATTCGCACGCCAAAGCCTGCTGAGCGTTTACTATTAAACGGATTAAATTCACGAAAATTGTTATAGCCATTACCCGCTTCTAAAAAACTTAAAGCATAAATAGAAGCACTCGGCTTTAACGTTATGGGGTAACGTAATTCGAGCGAGAACTTATTGTATACAGTTGAACCATCTCTACTAGACAGTGATTGGTTTTCGTAACCTCTAAGTGCAATGGTTTCTCTACCATCCATAGCATATTGTTGAAGCCCATCACCACCTAAGAAGTAACGTTCAAATGGGATATTTCCCCTATCAGGGTTATATGCGCCTAAAAATCCAAATTCTGCGTGGGTACGCAATATTAATTTGTCAATAATTCGGGTATACCAAGATCCTTCAAAATTTAACTTATAGTACTCCAGCCATTTAAATCTTTCTTGATCAATTTTTGCTTGGTCAGGATTGCCATTTGCATCTTGATATTCTGCTTGATTTTTCAAGTTGGCATAATCAATATTGTTTACCAATGAATATGGAAAGGTGAGTTTAGCACCAATAGTAAAGGAGGAGCCACCAGTTGGGAATATAGGATTTGTATAGGTGTTGTTTCTGGATAATGCTATTGCATAAAACAGATTGTTTGAAACGCCATCTCCAAAAGTAAACAAGCCAGTATAATAGTTGTTTAAGTCAAAGTATTGATATCCTATTGTTTGTGAAAGCGTAAAATAATCATCAGGAACCTGAAGTCTTCTGGCCAAACCAAAGTTTATACCACGAATCTTGAAATATTGTGACTTATCTGCCAGTCCTGTCATATAGTTATAACGGTACTGAGTTGTTTGAGAAATAGAAGTTGAAAAGCGTACTGGTTGCTCTCCACCAAGCCAAGGTTCTGAAAATGAAAAACTATAAGTTTCAAAGAAACGACTTGCTTGAAGACGAAGCGCCAATTGTTGTCCGTCACCCATAGGAACTGGCTTATACTCTTTTTTGTTAAATATATTACGCATGGAAAAATTATTGAATGAAAGCCCTAGGGTTCCAATAAATCCACCTCCACCATAACCACCTTGCAACTCAATTTGACTTGCACCTTTTTCAACCAAACCGTACTCAATATCTACAGTGCCAGCATTGGGATCCACATCTTTGAAGTCAGGGGATATTTGCTCTGGATCAAAAAAGCCCAATTGTCCTAATTCACGTACCGAACGTACCACTTTATCCTTACTATATAGTTCACCTGGACGTGTTCGAATTTCTCTAAAAATAACGTGGTCATTTGTTCGATCATTACCTCTTACGCTAATTCTATTAAAATATGCAGGCTTACCTTCAGTAATGCGTATTTCAAAATTTATGGTATCATTTGCAGCGCTTACTTCAACAGGGTTTATGCTCGAAAATAAGTAACCGTTGTTTTGGTAAAGGTTCGTGAGGTCATCTCCATCTGGTTTAGTTTGGTCTGCAATACGCTTACGCAACAATACTCCATTGTATGTATCTCCGGGCTTAATACCAAGTATTCTTCTAAGTTGCGCATCACTATATACGGAGTTACCAATAAAATCAACATCGCCAAAATAGTATTTGTTCCCCTCTTGGAGCTTTATGACTACATCAATTTTATTGTCATCAACGATGATGCTATCGGAAACGATACGTGCATCGCGATAGCCTTTTTCTTTATAAAAGTCTAGAAGCTCCTTTAAGTCTTCATCATAATCGGTTGCTATGTACTTTGAACGCTTCCAAAAACGACCTGGTAGTTCTACCCTTGTTTTTTTAAATTTTTTACGAAGCTTTTTAGGTTTGTATACATCATTGCCCTCAAATGAAATGGAACGCACCTTAACACGATCACCTCGATCTACAGAAATCAACATTTTTTGGTTGTTCACAGCTGCTGTGTCTACCTTAGTGTCTATGGTTACTTTAACGTTTAGAAACCCCTCTTTTTTGTACTTATTTTCGATATAATTTTTAGTAGTAGCAAGGAAGTTTTTACTGAGTTTTTTCCCTTTTTTAATGTCAGTGTCTTTGACAATAGTTTCAATCTTACCCTTTTTAATGCCTTTAATAGTGTAGTCAGAAAGTGTGGGCAGTTCTTGAATGTATAGCTCCAAATCTGCTACCTCGCCATCAATGTTAGTAATAAAAAACTCAATGTCACTGAAGAGCTCTAACTTCCATAGCTTATTGATGGTTGCGCTAATTTCTTCTCCTGGAATTTGAATACGCTGACCCTTTTTAAGTCCAGTATATGCCACAACGGTTTGTGGACTAAAACTTTTTACACCAGTAACTGTAATTTCTCCAAGCTGATAAAACTTACCTTTATCAAAGTAAGTCTCCTGTGCATTGAGCTGTCCGAGGCCGAACAAAACAACACAAATAACAAGGGGAAGGAGTAAACAGTTATGTAAGTTGCTCGCTTGTTTTTCCAAATCTACGTTCTCTTATTAGATAACTTTTAATTGCCCGATGAAGTTCTTGCTTATTGAACTCCGGCCACATTACATCAGTAAAGTAAAGTTCAGCGTAAGCAATCTGCCACAACAGGAAATTACTTATACGAACTTCACCACTGGTGCGGATGAGTAAATCCACATCAGGCAAATGTTGCGTGTAAAGATGCTCATTAATTATGGTTTCATCAATACTTTCAACAGGAATTATGCTATTTTTAACTTTTTTACTGATATCGATAACGGCTTGCTTGATTTCCTCACGAGCCCCATAACTAAGTGCCAAGGTTAAATTTGTTCCTGTATGGTATTTTGTCTTTTCAATTACTTCTATTAACTCTTGCCGTACTTGCTTAGGCAGCTTTTCCAATGAACCGATTGCTGAGAGACGAATGTTATTTTTTGTCATTTGCTGTAATTCACGCCTTAGGTTTTTTACCAAAAGTGTCATCAGTGTAGCAATTTCTGCTTTTGGTCGGTTCCAGTTTTCAGTTGAAAAAGCATAAAGCGTAAGATGTTTAATACCAAGTTCTGCAGCTGCCTCAACCGTTTTTTTTACTGCTTTTGCACCTGCTTCATGGCCTCTGAGGCGATTTTTTCCTTGTTGTTGTGCCCAACGCCCATTGCCATCCATTATAATGGCAATATGTTTTGGTATTTCATCTGTATTAAATTCGTCGAAACTCATAATAAATTATTCACGGCAACACGGCAATCTTCCAAATCCGTAAGTTATTGAAATCCCTGTAAAAACAAGCCAATCGGTGCTTAAACTTGTCGAAAATTTTCTTGCATCGGGTTTTTTTTCAAAGTTAGGAGAACTCCCGTCCAAATTATCAGTAAGCGTAAATTGTGGTTGTATTTCTGCAGCTAAAATCCAAGATTGTCCGAAATTAAATTTCACACCAACACCAAATGGCACGCTAAGGGTTAATACTTTTCCAGCGTGGCGAGACATTTTTTCAAAAGGTTCAAAATAAATATCCTGACTAACCATGCGATTAATACCCGCATGTATATAAGGTGTCCACGAAAACCCAAATTCACCAACAGCTAACTTCACGTAGTTGATTTCTATACCTGCACCTAGGATGGAGTAGTCGTTGACAAAAGATAAACCGCGTTCTAAGCGATTCAGTTGTGATGCATTTACATCATTCCCACTTAATTTACCCTTACTAAAAATAGCACGTAGGCCAATACGTTTATTAAAATTACGTTTGTAGATAATACCTGTTGCTAGATGTCTTGGCTGTATGTATTGTGTACTCCCTATTTCACCAATATAATTTACACCACCAGCAATAACACCAATTTCGTGTCGTTGGGCAGTGCTGTAACTACCCATTAGAATGGCTAACATAATCCAAAACCAGATGCGATTAATATTCATTTTATTAACTGAAAACTGAAAAGCACCAAATTTATTGTTAATTGCGCTTGTCTTGCCCCCATAGTAGTTTATTGCGTAGGGTATCAAAAAAGCCATGTTTATTAGATCTAATAAAAACAACTGGGTTGTTAGCTTTTTGGACACTAATAGTAGTATTCATTGGTACAGAAAAGAGCCGGGTATCAAGAGAAATGAGGTGTGAGTCCCCCCTACCATCAACGTGAATTTTAATTTCAACATCATCTGCTACAATAAGTGGCCTCACGTTGAGGTTATGTGGCGCAATAGGAGTCAATACCAAGCTTTTTGTATCAGGGGCGATGATAGGCCCTCCACTGCTCAAGGAATATCCAGTAGAACCTGTTGGTGTTGCCACTACCAAACCGTCTGCCCAGTAGACATTGACATATGCATCATTGACTTGGGTATTGATGGTAACCATTGAGGTTGTGTTTTCACGGCTTAGAGAAATCTCGTTCAAAGCTAATGGGAATTCATTGAGTTCAGCAACAGTGGGTGATGTTTTGATTTCAAGTATGCTTCGTTCTTCTGTAGTGTAGTTTTTGGCAACAATATCACGAAGCGTGGCTTCCATTTCATCTGGTTGAACAGTTGCTAAAAAACCTAGTCGGCCAGCGTTAATTCCTATCAATGGTATTTTTGATTCACGGATATAGCGCAAGGCACGTAGTACGGTACCATCACCACCAACTGCAAAAAAAACATCTGTTTTTGAGTCTAAATCTGTATGTGACTCAAATGGTATAGCAGCAGTATTTGGAATATGCCGTAGCAATTCTTTTTCCACTTGAATTCCAGCACCTTCACTTGTAAAAAAAGCAACAATTTCTTTTACTATTTTTAGAGATGCATCATCGTGAACCAAGCTGTATAAAGCTACTTTCATACTGCAAAGTTAGACCAAAATGCTTAAAGGCAAATTATTGTGGTATTTTTGCACATAAAGTGCCATGACAAAGCTTAGTGTTAACATCAATAAAATAGCTACCCTGCGTAATGCAAGAGGTGGTGATCAACCTAATATTTTGCAAGTTGCCAAAGATGCCCAAGCATTTGGCGCGCAAGGAATCACCGTTCATCCCAGACCTGACGAACGGCACATTACTTATCAAGACACTCGCGAATTGCCAACTGTGATTACCACTGAATTTAATATTGAAGGAAACCCAATTCCAAAATTTGTAGAAATGGTATGCAAAATTAAACCCCATCAAGTAACTTTGGTACCAGACGCACCAAATGCAATTACCTCAAATTCGGGTTGGGATACGATAGCAAATTGTGAATTCTTGAGGGAGGTCATTCAGGAATTTAAACAAAAAGGAATTCGCACTTCCATATTTTTGGACCCCGATGTGGCACAAGTGGAAGCGGCCAAAAAAACAGGTACAGACCGTATTGAACTTTATACGGAAGCCTATGCAAAAGAATACCCAAAAAACGCTGTAAAAGCAATAGCCCCATTTATAAAGGCAGCTACAAAAGCAAATGAAGTAGGGCTAGGGCTCAATGCTGGCCACGACCTTAGCTTAGATAACATTGCCTTTTTTGCGGAACATATGCCTGGGCTTTTGGAAGTGTCTATTGGACACGCTCTTATTTGTGAGTCTTTGTATTTCGGACTTGAAAATGTTATTAACCAATACATTGCCAAGCTATCGAAACACTAGTCCACAGCACGGTTATTGGACAAGGCGATCCCCTAATTATATTACATGGTTTTTTGGGGATGTCAGACAATTGGCGCGCACATGCTAAATTTTGGTCTGCCTATTATGAAGTTCACGCCATTGACCAACGCAATCACGGAAAAAGCTTTCACAGCCAAGCGTTTAATTACGATTTAATGGCAGCAGATATTGTTGCCTATTTGGATTATCATAATATTCAACAAGCAATTATACTTGGCCACTCTATGGGTGGTAAAACAGCTATGAACTTGGCACTTCAACACCCAACCCGAGTATCCAAACTCATAGTTGCAGACATAGCGCCGAAACACTATGATGTAGCAACCAAATTTTCAAATATCATAAAAGGACTTTTGCAACTTAATAATTTGACACTCACGTCAAGATCTGAAGCCGACAAAGTACTTATGTCATATGTTCCAGAAATGGGCGTTCGCCAGTTTTTACTTAAAAATTTGGCTTGGACTGAACAAAGAACTCTTAAACTTCGTTGTAATGTTGCAGTACTTCAACATAAGCTAAAAGAAATTGGGTATGCACCAGATGGGTTACCATACAAAGGGGATACGCTGTTTTTGGCAGGGCAACATTCCGATTATGTATTGCAAACAGATATCAACGCCATACATGCCCTGTTCCCCAATGCTAATCTGAGCTGGGTTGCGAATGCGGGCCACTGGCTACATGCCGAAAACCCCAAAGGATTCACCAATGCCCTTCAAGATTTCCTAAGATAATTTGCCCATTAGCATTACTTTGACCTTGCTTAAAAATAGCCTACTTTTGCCAGCTATTAAATCAAAAGGATGAACGTAACGCGAAAAGACGTAGATGCACTAAATGCGATAATAACCGTTGACATTAGCCAAGAGGATGTGGTACCCAAGGTAGAGCAAGTTTTAAAAGACTACCGTAAGCGCGCCGATATTCCAGGCTTTAGAAAAGGGAATGTGCCCATGGGCGTAATCAAAAAACAGTACGGTCAGGCTGTTTTGGTTGATGAGGTAAATAAGATGTTACAATCTTCACTGAATGACTTCCTCAACAAAGAAAAAATTTCTATTTTGGGTAATCCACTTCCTGTACCTGTAGACAATATTGATTGGAACGCCCCTGCCTTTTCTTTTGATTTTGAATTGGGTTTGACACCAAATGTGGAGGTAAAACTTCCCAATCGAAAAGCAGTTACTCGGTATGAAATTCAAGCTGACGAAAAATTTGTAAATGAACAGTTAGAACGCCTCCAAAAACAGTACGGCGCCATTGTTCCTACAGACCAAGTTACAGAAGACACAGAATTGACAGTAGGCGTTTCTTATGAAGGAAGTAAAGAGCAAAAAAGTGCCACTTTTACAGCTAGTGATCTTAAAAGTAAGAAAGCAATCAATACGTTCAAAAAAGCTACTATTGGCGAAGTACTTAATTTTTCTACAAAAGGCCTTTTTAAAGAAGAACACGTATTGCGCCGTGTAATGGAAACTCTTCCAGAAAAAGCTGTAACACTTTCGCTTACACTACAAGAACGAAACAACCGTAATTTGGCGGATTTAGACCAAGAATTTTTTGATAAGGTGTTTGGCAAAGACAATGTGAAGTCTGCGACAGATTGTAAGGAAAAGCTCAAAACGGATGCTATGGGTCATTTTGAGACACAAGCCAATCAAAAGTTTATAAATGACATGACAGAGCATTTGATTGATAATACCAAGTTTTCACTTCCTGATGCTTTTCTTAAGAAATGGATGCAAACAGCAGGTGAAAACCCAATTACCGCTGAAGAAGCAGAAGCAGAATACACCAAATCAGAACGTGGTTTACGCTACCAATTAATTGAGTCAAAAATCGTACAGGAGCACAACCTTCAAATCACGAGAGAAGAAGTAGAAGCATTTGCTCAAGATTTGATTAAAAAGCAAATGTTGCAATATGGCCGTACAGATATTAAAGAGGAAGAACTTACTGAAATTACGGGTCGTATATTGGATAATCAAGAAGAGGTAAAACGTATTTCTGATCAGGTGATGAGCGAGAAAATGCGACAGTTGTTTTTAGAAAAAGGAAACATCAAAGTCAAAAAATTATCCTACGACAAATTTATCAAAGAAGCTTACAAAAAATAATCGCTATATTTAACTTAGAACTTTAGGATATGGATTACGGAAAAGAATTTAAAAAGTACGCTACCAAGCATCACGGTATAAACTCCATGTATTACGATGAATTGGTGAGTAGTCTTACACCTTATATTATTGAGGAGCGACAATTGAACGTGGCGCAAATGGACGTTTTTTCACGTTTAATGATGGACCGTATAATTTTCCTTGGAACAGGAATTAACGATAGCGTTGCAAATATTATTCAAGCGCAATTGTTATTTTTAGAAAGTACCGACAAGACTAAAGACATACAGATTTATATCAACTCACCTGGGGGTAGTGTATACGCTGGATTGGGTATTTATGACACCATGCAGTTTATCAATCCTGATGTAGCTACCATTTGTACGGGAATTGCAGCTTCTATGGCTGCTGTATTGCTTTGTGCTGGTCAGGATGGAAAACGCTCTGGCTTGCCACACTCTCGTGTGATGATTCACCAACCACTGGGTGGTGCACAAGGACAAGCATCTGACATCGAAATTACAGCACGTGAAATTCTGAAGCTTAAAAAAGAACTCTACGAGATCATTGCCAAGCACAGCAACCAGCCTTACGATAAGGTCTATGAAGACTCTGATCGTGATTACTGGATGAAGGCGTTAGAAGCCAAAGAGTATGGCATGATTGATGAGGTATTGACCAGAAACTAGATAGTGGAAGAATTGAATTGTTCTTTTTGTGGACGTAAAAAAGCCGAGACCAAACTTTTGGTTGCGGGATTAAATGCACACATATGTGAACGCTGTGTTGACCAAGCTGTTGGCATAATTCAAGAAGAAACAACACACACCGAAAACATCCCCACCAACACGGAGTTTTTACTTAAAAAACCCAAACAGATTAAAGCCTTTTTGGATGATTACGTCATTGGGCAAGAGCAAGCTAAAAAAGTGCTTTCTGTTGCGGTATATAACCACTACAAAAGACTGAACCAAAATGTTGAAAACGATGTCGAAATTGAAAAAAGCAACATCATTATTGCTGGTCGCACAGGTACAGGCAAAACATTGTTGGCCAAGACCATTGCTAAGATGCTTCAAGTGCCCATTGCCATTGTAGATGCAACCGTACTTACCGAGGCTGGCTATGTGGGAGAAGATGTAGAAAGCATTTTAACACGATTGCTACAAGCCGCAGATTATGATCAGCAAAAAGCGGAGCGCGGGATTGTTTTTATCGATGAGATAGATAAAATTGCACGCAAAAGCGATAACCCTTCCATAACACGTGATGTTTCTGGCGAGGGAGTACAGCAAGCCCTACTAAAATTATTAGAAGGTACCGTGGTTAATGTACCGCCCAAGGGAGGACGTAAGCATCCAGATCAAAAATTTGTAGAAATTAATACCGAGCACATCTTGTTTATCGCAGGAGGTGCTTTTGATGGTGTGGAACGTCACATTGCCAAACGTATGAATATGCAGGCAGTGGGCTACAGTACTGCTGCTAAACGTGAGTCTGTTACTGAAGATGATTTGTTGGCACATATTACACCGTCAGACCTTAAAGACTTTGGGCTTATCCCTGAAATTATTGGGCGCCTTCCGGTGCTTACGCACATGAACCCATTAGACGAAAAAGCACTGCGGGAGATTTTAACAGCTCCAAAGAATGCTTTGGTAAAGCAGTATCAGCATCTATTTGATTTGGACGGGGTTACTTTGACCTTTACCTCAACAGCTCTGGATTTTATTGTGGAACAAGCGGTACAATATTCCTTGGGTGCGAGAGGCCTACGCTCCCTGTGTGAGGCCATTCTCACCGATGCCATGTACGAGTTTCCCAGCACCAATACTTCGGAGTTAAAGATTACCAAGCGATATGCTGAGAATAAGTTGAGCGTCGTGCAACTCAACAAGCTGAAGGCGGCTTCTTAGTATTTGTATTGCTTAAGCCTTATAATCTTCTATCGTAACTCCATCAACTCATCCAAATACTCACGAGTGTTGGATAGGCGCGGGACCTTATGTTGCCCCCCAATTTTACCTTTTTGCTTTAACCATTTATAAAATGTTTTGGGTTTAGCCACATGTAGTTTCAGCGGCATAAGCGTCATGTTTTTATAGCGTTTGGCTTCATAATCCGAGTTTAAAGCTTGCAACTGCTTGTCCAAATCATCGGCAAAAGCAGTAGCATTTTTGGGCGGGGTCTTAAATTCTATCAGCCACTCGTGGCCCCCTTTTTTGGAGCCATCCATAAAAATGGGTGCTGCCGTATAATCCACCAATTGTACATGGTGGCGTTGGCATATAAGCTCTAGCGCTTTGTTGGCGTTTTCAATCACCAGCTCTTCTCCAAATACATTTATGAAGTGTTTGGTTCTTCCTGTTATTTTAAAACGGTAGGGCGCAATGGAGGTAAAGCGGATGGTATCGCCAATATGATAGCGCCAAAGCCCGGCATTGGTTGAAATAATCACGGCGTATTGCCTACCGACCACGACGTCTGAGAGCGGAATTGTTTTTTCGTTTTGAGTGCCATAAGTTTTCATGTCTATAAATTCATAGAAAATCCCATAATCAAGCATTAGCAGTAGCTCATCGGAGTTGAGTTGGTCTTGCACCCCAAAAAAGCCTTCGGAGGCATTATATAGTTCCACATAGTGTACGGCATCACTTGGCATAAGGGCTTTGTACTGCTCCCTATAGGGCATAAAGTTTACCCCTCCGTGGAAATATACTTCCATATTGGGCCATACGTCCAAAATACTCTCTCGTCCCGTTTCTGCCAATACCTTTTGTAGCAGTACCAACATCCAAGAAGGAACACCTGCCATACTGCGGATATCTTCACTTAAAGTTTCTTCAACTATGGCTTTCATTTTGGTTTCCCATTCTGCCATAAGCGATACTTTTTGGCTGGGCGCACTTACCATTTCTGCCCAAAGGGGTAGGTTGTCAATCATAATAGCCGACAAATCCCCAAAATAGGAGTTATTCTCTTCATAAATTTCCTTGCTGCCCCCCAGACGTAATGCCTTGCCCTGAAATACACTAGACTGTTCGTTGTTTTTGAAATAGAGGCTCAACATGTCTTTACCGCCCTTAAAATGACAATCTTCTAGAGATTCATTTGATATAGGAATAAACTTACTTTTGGCATTTGTAGTGCCACTCGACTTGGCGTACCATTTAATGGGGGTAGGCCAAAATATATTTTGCTCGCCCTGTCGGGAGCGTTCTATCATGGGCGCTATTTCTTCATAGGTACGTACAGGAACACGATCGGCAAAGTCTTCATATTGCTCAATATCAGCAAAACCATATTGTTTACCGACTTCTGTTTTTTTGGCGGTTTGCAATAAGTTCATAAGCTCGTCACGTTGCACTTCGTGAGGATATTTGATAAAAAGTTCAATGTCATGCACCCGTTTTTTGAGTAGCCATGAAACAACAGTATGTAGGAGTGGTATTGCCATTTTGGGTATATTGCTTAACGAAAATACAAATTATGTTTCAAGGCGTACTGACCAAAATGCAAACTGAATTTAAAAGCCCCGTAGACTACTACTTGGTCTTTAAAGATTCCTTCGTTCATGTTAATAGTTTTCTTGAAAAAAAAATACATATCTCACATACAGGCTCTCAGTGTCTTAGCTGTTCACAGCCCAAAGAAATTTTTAGACAGGGTTTTTGCAAGTCTTGTTTTTTTGAAACACCAAGTGCTGGTGAATGGATCATGAAACCTGAGCTGAGCAAAGCCCACTTAGGGATTGAAGATAGGGATTTAGCATATGAGCAAAAAGTACAGTTGCAACCCCACATTGTTTATTTTGCGGTATCAAGCGGCCTCAAAGTTGGGGTAACACGCGATACCCAAGTGCCTACGCGTTGGATCGATCAAGGCGCACACCAAGCCCTACCCATTGTGGAGGTACCTAATCGCTATTTGGCAGGTATTACAGAGGTTGCACTAAAATCATATTTCAACGATAAAACCAACTGGCGAGTCATGCTACAAAACAAAGGTGAACCTTTGGACTTGGTGGCTGAGCGTGAGGCTTGTATTGCCAAGTTGCCGCTCGAAGCGCAAGCTTATGTTGTACAGACCCCGCCCATTTCAATCGACTTTCCCGTGTCTCGTTTCCCAGAAAAAGTAAAAAGTTTAAACCTTGCCAAAACACCTGAATATTCAGGTGTGCTTAAAGGCATTAAAGGTCAGTATTGGATTTTTGAAGACGATACCGTTTGGAATGTACGTGGGCATGAAGGGCATATGGTAGAACTTTCATTCAGCTAACCTTCATAGGTTTTTTTTGAGTCTGCAACCAATCGGTTGATTTCTGCTAACTCTTTGTTGGTTAGATTACGCCATTTTCCTTTACCTACGTCTAGGCTTATGTTCATGATGCGGACTCTTTTGAGGCGCACTACTCTATAGTCTAAATACTCACACATACGTCTTATTTGTCGGTTGAGTCCTTGGGTGAGTATGATACGGAATTCCCGCTGATGTGTTTGCTTAACTTTGCATGGCCTAGTCACCGTATCTAGTATGGGAACGCCCTTACTCATCTTGTCAATAAAGACTTTGGTAATGGGTTTGTTTACTGTTACCACATATTCCTTTTCGTGATTGTTACGGGCACGCAAGATTTTATTTACGATGTCGCCATCGTTGGTTAAAAAAATAAGTCCTTCCGACGGCTTGTCCAATCGACCAATGGGGAATATGCGGCTTGGGTAATTGATAAAATCAATAATATTGTCTTTTTCTACTTTGGTGTCTGTGGTACAAACGATACCAACGGGCTTATTAAAGGCAATATAGACAGGCTTTTCTGTCTTTTTGCCAACCGTTTCTCCATCTACAGCTACTTGATCTTTTGGACTTACTTTCATGCCCATCTCCACGGCCTTGCCATTAACAGTAATACGTCCTTGTTCAATCAGCTTATCGGCAGCACGACGAGAGCAGTGGCCAATTTCACTAAGGTATTTGTTAATCCGAACAGCTTCCATATCAATCCAAATGAATTTCTTCACCAACTTTTAGGTCAAAACGACGTCGAATCATCCAAACAAAAAAATACAAAAAAGGCGTATCAATAGCCGCAATCAAAACCTTAAAAATCACACTTGATACGACCAAGCCCCAAAAAAGTTCCCAGGGTAGTACTTGAAACGAGCATAAGAGTAAAATAACTGTAGTAGAATCAATAATTTGGGAGCTAAAGGTAGAGAAGTTGTTGCGCAGCCATAAATGTTTACCCTGTGTTAGATTCTTCCAATAATGATAGATACGAATGTCTACAAATTGTGCTGACAAATAAGCCATCATGGAAGCCAAAACCGCCAAGGGTGACAGGGCAAAAACTTTATGGAAAGTCGGATCGTCTACTGGCGAGCTTTCAATTGCTGGGACTATCCCAGCCAAGAGCAAAATTCCAATGGAAAAAAAAGAAGCAAATATTCCAGCCACCACAACTTGATTGGCACTTTTTTTACCAAAAATTTCAGAAATAATGTCGGTGATTAAGAATGTGATTGGATATGGTAGTATACCTACAGACAATTCAAAAATTGGCATGCCAAAGACTTCCCAGTCAAAAGGCCGCCAATAAAAAAACTTCTGAAAGATCAAGTTAGACACCACCAATGAGGTGATGAACAAGGCTGCCAAGTACAAATAAAGCTTTCGTGCAGCAGACCTATGCATCTAGTTCACATTTATTGTGTAGGGTAGGCGTGCTTGAATTTGATTTGCAGGGTTTTTTAAAGCTTCAATCCCTTGAGTCCAAAGTAATATTTCAGGAGGCAGTTGCGTTTTTATTTTTCCAAAAGGGCCTCCAAGAAGCTCTTCCAAAATACCTTCCAAATCATCCTCAAATTTAGGATAGGTGGTTAAACGATAATCTTCAATTTCGGCTAGAGCAGCAGCACGCTCCAAGGCAAGGTCAAGACCACCAAGATGATCTACTAGTCCAATGGCATTGGCTTCTACTCCAGACCATACGCGACCTTGTGCAATTTTATGTACTTCTTCTTTGGTCATGCCTCGACCGTCGGCAACACGCGTTAAAAAAGTCTGGTATACTTGGTTTATGCCCGCTTTTATTTCGTTTCTCGTGCTGTTGGTCAAGGGCTCAAAAGGCGAATACTGCAGCGCTTGTTTGTTGGTTGTTACTTGTTCAGCATTAATCCCCCAACGTTTTGACAAACGATTAATGTTGGGTAAGACCCCCAAAACCCCAATAGATCCTGTAATTGTTGTAGGTTCTGCGACAATTTCGTGGGCATTTGCAGCGATATAATAACCTCCTGAGGCGGCCACATTACCCATGGAAACGACCACTTTCTTTGTTTCTTTTAGGTGTTCTATTTCTTCCCAAATAAGCTCAGAAGCCAAAGCGCTTCCACCAGGGGAGTTTATACGCAGCACAACCGCTTTAATATTTTTCTTTTTGCCAATCTTCTTAAGGGCTTTAATCATTTTTTCTTGCCCAATCATTTCTGCTCCACCCTCACCGTAAATAATTTCACCTTGAGCATACAGCACAGCAATGCGGTTGCTGCCTTTTCCTTCTTTGCGACCGGCAATGCTCATATAGTCAACGAAATTGGTCGTTTCCAATTCATCATCATCAAAACGCGATGCTAGTTTTTCTCTATAACTTCGTCTTGTGGCAACTCCGTCTATAAGTGAAGAGGATATGGCTTTTTGTGCGTTTGCACCTGCAAGGTTGTCGGCATGTGTATCGAGAACTTTTTCAGACAAACCACGACTTGTGGCAATATCTTCCAATAATGTATCCCATATATCATCCATATAAGACTGAATTTGGGCGCGGTTTTCCTTACTCATGTAATCATTGAGAAAAGGTTCAACAGCACTTTTGTATTTGCCACTTCGAATGACCTCCATATTTATTCCCGATTTTTCTTGGGCAGATTTATAATAGAGAATTTCTGCACTCAGCCCGCGAAAGTCAACACTGCCTTCTGGGTGTAGAAAAATAGAGTCTGCAACAGATGCGAGGTAATAATCGGATTGGGAGTAGTAATCTCCATAGGCATAAATAAATTTACCACTTTCTTTAAATGCCACTAAGGCTTTTCTGAGCGTGTGCATGTTTGAAATCCCGCCCATTGCCGAGATGTTTTGAATGCTAATTCCGGCAACAAGATCATCTTTTGCTGCGTTTTCAATAGTAGGAATGATAGTATTTAACCCATAGGCCTCAGGGTCTATTTCCAATGCGCTTGCAAAAGAGAAACTTTGTGGCTCTCGGTCTTGAATGGGTAGCCCCATATCAAACACCAAAACTGTATTTTCTTCTAATTCGACGGCATCTCCCTCTTCATCCATAAGGGCAACGGATCCTGCCAAAAAGACTAGCATAAAAACAAAAAGCAGACCAAGCGCGATAAAGGTCCCAATAGCTGAACTGATAAGATTTTTAAAGAAGCTCATAATTTGAATGGTATTTTTTCAAATATACATGTTTCACAATTCTTTTCATCATTTTTGTAGTATGTCAATTGTTTACATTTCTGTAGGTAGTAATTTGGGTGATCGCATTGCACATTTGCAACACGGACTAGACGCAACAGCTACTATCGGCCATGTCATTGCCATTTCCTCAGTGGTAGAGACCCCTGCAGTAGGTTTTGAAGGCAATCCTTTTTTAAACGTCTGCTTCACAATAGACACGCAACTTGCACCTGCCTTGATTATGCAAAAGTTACTTGATATAGAGCAATCAGCGGGGAGGTCTCGTGCGCAAGGGGAAGGGTATCAAAATAGAACCTTGGATTTGGATATTATTTTTTATGAAGATTTTGTTTTGGATATCCCAAATCTGATGATTCCGCATCCATCCATGGCACAAAGACGATTTGTTTTGCAACCACTTTGTGAAATAGCGCCCAACAAACAGCATCCCGTTCACCAAAAATCAGTAAAAGCTTTACTTGATGAATGTGCAGACAACACTCCGCTTAGCACCCTTGAAGAGCAACTGCGTCACCCCATTTATGCCAAGCTAAGTGCGCATACATTTATTTGTGTGGAAGGGATTATTGGCTGTGGAAAAACGACGTTAACAAAAATATTAGCGCAAAACCTAGGTTATAAAACCATTGAAGAGCGGTTTGCAGAAAATCCCTTTTTACCCAAGTTTTACAGAAATCCAAAACGCTATGCCTTTCCATTGGAGTTGTCTTTCTTAGCTGATCGTTTTAATCAAATAAATGAGAATTCTGAACAGTTGGATTTATTCCAGTCTGGGACTGTGGCAGACTACCATATGAGTAAGTCGCTGGTATTTGCACAAAACACCTTAAATGAAGATGAATATCCTCTTTTTCAACAATTGTATAGCTTGATGTCGAAGAGTGCCAATCACCCCAGCCTTTGCATATTCCTTCGTCAAACCCCTGAACGTTCCAAAACCAATATTAAAAAACGCGGAAGGAGTTATGAGCAAAATATCGGAACTGATTATTTAGGAAAATTAGCAAAGGGATACGATCAGCACCTACCATTTTTGCAAAAGCATATGCAAGTGGTATCAGTTGACATTTCAGCTTTGGATTTTGTGCTAAACTCCGAAGATTTAATTCAATTGTTGAAGAAAATCAATGTGCAGTTGGACGAAGTTGGGTAAAAAAATGCCACAATACCACTCCAGCCGAGATAGCTACATTCAGAGAGTGTTTGGTACCCAATTGCGGAATCTCAATTGCTGCGCCGCAGGCATCAATAACTTCTTGAGAAACGCCCTCCACTTCGTTTCCAATAACCAAAACCAATGTTTGATTGGAGGTAACAGTTACTTGATCTAAAAACACTGCGCCCTTAACTTGTTCTATGGCATAGCAGTTGGCACCAGACTCACGCAGTTTAGCCACCTCTTCAGCAGCAGAGCTTTCCTGTCGCCAGGCAACACTTTCAGTAGCGCCTAAGGCGGTTTTGTGAATGTCTTTGTGTGGAGGAATTGGCGTAATACCACAAAGCACCATTTCAGCAATACGAAACGCGTCAGCAGTGCGGAAAATAGCCCCAACATTATTACGGCTTCGAATGTTGTCAAGCACCAATACAATATTTGTTTTGGGTGCTGCTTTAAAAGCTGTTGGGCTCAACCTGTTGAGCTCTTCCATAGTCCATTTTCGCATATGTCAAAGGTAAGGATTGTGTTTGGCTAAAAAATGTAAATTAGCCAGAACTAATATCTCGCTTTGTCTGCCAAGAAAAAAACAAAAGAAACGCCCTTGATGAAGCAGTACAATCAAATCAAGGCGAAGTATCCTGACGCACTGCTTCTTTTTCGCGTGGGCGATTTTTATGAAACTTTTGGACAAGATGCAGTAAAGGCCGCCCACATTTTGGGTATTTTATTGACCAAGCGTGGTGCGGGCAGTACTTCTGAAACTGAATTGGCAGGCTTTCCTCATCATTCTTTACACACTTATTTGCCCAAGCTAGTGCGTGCCGGACAGCGTGTTGCCATTTGCGATCAGCTTGAAGATCCCAAACTCACCAAAAAAATTGTAAAACGCGGCGTTACCGAACTGGTAACACCCGGCGTAACCTTGACTGACGGGGTATTGGAAGCGAAAAGCAACAACTTTTTAGGGGCACTCTATTTGCAAAATAACGTCTTGGGGTTTGCTTATTTGGATATTTCTACAGGAGAGTTTCAGTGGGCGCAAGGCGCTCTGTCTGAAATCAGTGCCTTGTTGCAACAGCTTGAAGTAAAGGAATTGTTGGTTTCAAAACCACAGCTCAAATCTATTACAACATTGCTGGGCGATAGTCTTCCTTTTTTTGTGTTGGAAGATTGGATTTTTCAAACCGAATACACCGCTGATAAGCTTAAGCAACACTTTGGTGTTAAAAACCTTAAAGGCTTAGGTTTTGACGGAGCAGATATGGGCATGATTGCTGCAGGAGTTGTGCTTCATTATTTGTCTGAAACCGAACACGCCAAGCTTGGTCATTTGGTGCAACTCAAACACCACAATCCACAACAGCAGGTTTGGATGGACCGTTTCACGGTAAGAAATTTAGAACTTATATCACCCAATGCCCCAGAAGCAATAACACTTTTGGAAGTGGTGGATCATACGGCTACGGCTATGGGAGGTCGGTTGTTGCGACGTTGGATTACAGCACCTGTCACGGATATATCCATCATTGAAAAGCGGCTGGATGTTGTTGCTTTTTTCAAGGAACATCCTGGACTTCACCAGCGGGTTTTGTCTTGCCTAAAACAAGTCACAGACATAGAAAGACTGGCTGCTAAAGTAGCCACGGGGCGCATTAACCCAAGAGAAGTCAATGCCCTGCGTCACGCATTGGTGCAAACCACCTCCATCACAAGGCTATTGGCAGATACCGGTCCTGTAGCAACCATGTTGGCTACTATTGATGACAGCCAGCCCGTCATAGATCATATAGCCACTTGGCTAGCTGAAGAAGCCCCTGCACAAATGGGCAAAGGGCAAACCATTGCTGCCAATGTATCTGCTGAATTAGATGAATTGCGTGCATTAGCAAAAGGTGGTCGCGACACATTGGATGACATGCTTGAGCGCGAAACAGAGCGCACGGGTATTCCTTCGCTTAAAATTGCCTTTAACAACGTATTTGGTTATTATATTGAGGTGCGTAACCTGCACAAAGACAAGGTGCCTGAAGAGTGGGTGCGTAAACAAACCTTGGTCAATGCAGAGCGTTATATAACAGACGAACTAAAGACCTATGAAACCAAGATTTTAGGTGCTGAAGAGCGTATTGCTGTTTTGGAACAGCAGCTTTTTCACGAGCTCGTAGCCAATTTGGCACCTCACATTCAATCTTTTCAAAACACCGCACGCGGCATTGCACAGCTGGACGTATTACACGGTTTTACCACTTTGGCTACCAAAGAAAACTATTGTTGTCCTGAGTTTGTTTCCAATGCCTCGCTGGAGATTGTCCAAGGTAGACACCCTGTTATTGAGCAGCAGTTACCTCCAGAGAGTCCTTATATTCCAAACGATGTATATCTCGATAATGACACACAGCAAATCATCATGATTACAGGACCTAATATGTCGGGTAAGTCGGCTATTTTAAGACAAACAGCGCTTATCGTATTGATGGCACAAATGGGAAGCTATGTGCCTGCTGCAGAGGTGCGCATGGGTATCGTAGACAAGCTCTTTACACGGGTTGGCGCTAGTGATAATATTTCCAAGGGGGAGTCTACTTTTATGGTAGAAATGCATGAAACGGCAGCCATTATGAATAATATTTCGGAACGCAGCTTGATTTTGTTGGACGAAATTGGACGTGGTACCAGCACTTATGACGGTATTTCAATTGCTTGGGCATTGGCTGAGTTTGTTCATGAACACCCCACCCATCCCAAAACACTTTTTGCTACACACTATCACGAGCTAAATGAAATGTCGTCACAATTTGAGCGGATTAAAAATTTCAATGTATCGGTGCAGGAAACCGCAGATGATGTTTTGTTTTTGCGTAAGTTGTTGGCCGGTGGTAGCGCACACAGTTTTGGTATTCATGTCGCTAAAATGGCGGGGATGCCCAAATGGATTTTAGAACGCTCAAAACAGATGTTGCAGCAATTGGAAGCCTCTAGACAGGCTGCAGAAACGGGTGAAGAACCCTTACAGCTAAGTATGTTTCAGTTGGACGACCCCTTACTAGAAGATTTACGCAAACAAATATTGGCATTAAATATTGACGAGTTGACGCCAGTTGAGGCATTAATGGAGCTTAATGAACTCAAAAGAAAACTAGGAAAATAGTATTGCGTTTAAAACATAGATTTTCTTACATTTGCGTTCCAATTGCGAAAGTAGCTCAGGGGTAGAGCATCACCTTGCCAAGGTGAGGGTCGCGGGTTCAAATCCCGTCTTTCGCTCTTTTTTTATGTTAAGCTCGAGTGGTGGAATTGGTAGACACGTTGGACTTAAAATCCAATGAGCAGTAATGTTCGTGCGGGTTCAAGTCCCGCCTCGAGTACCACACGGGATAAATCTTCTTTTTTAGATTTATCCCTTTTTTTATTTTTTCGATTTACGCT